>Ga0102944_1001278_pt1 | contig 17034 bp, 12 predicted proteins | sample SalPonD_shore_MG_FD_78172 | JGI IMG/M metagenome (GOLD analysis project Ga0102944, IMG submission 78172) | Salt pond soil microbial communities from South San Francisco under conditions of wetland restoration - Salt Pond MetaG... | ecosystem: Environmental > Aquatic > Marine > Intertidal zone >...
CCACGCTGACGGCAGCCATGACCAAGGTGCTGTCCAGCTCCTATGGCGGCGAGAGCCGGGAGTTCTCGGACATCGATAACGCCCCCGAGGAGCGCGAGCGCGGCATCACCATCGCCACCGCGCACGTGGAGTACGAGACCTCCAACCGCCACTACGCCCACGTGGACTGCCCGGGCCACGCCGACTACGTGAAGAACATGATCACCGGCGCGGCGCAGATGGACGGCGCCATCCTGGTGGTGTCGGCGGCGGACGGCCCCATGCCGCAGACCCGGGAGCACATCCTGCTGGCGCGCCAGGTGGGCGTGCCGCAGATCGTGGTGTTCCTGAACAAGGCGGACATGGTGGACGACGAGGAGCTGCTCGAGCTGGTGGAGATGGAGGTGCGCGAGCTGCTCGACGAGTACGATTTCGACGGCGACAACACGCCGGTGATCGTGGGCTCGGCGCTGAAGGCGCTGGAGGGCGACACCGGCGAGTACGGCGAGGAGGCCATCAACAAGCTGGCCACCGCCATGGATGACTACATCCCCACCCCGGACCGGCCGGTGGACCAGGACTTCCTGATGCCCATCGAGGACGTGTTCTCCATCTCCGGCCGCGGCACCGTGGTGACCGGCCGGGTGGAGCGGGGCAAGATCCACACCGGGGACGAGGTGGAGATCGTCGGCATCAAGGACACCGTCAAGACCACGGTCACCGGCGTCGAGATGTTCCGCAAGCTGCTCGACGAGGGCGAGGCGGGCGACAACGTCGGCTGCCTGCTGCGGGGCACCAAGCGCGAGGACGTCGAGCGCGGCCAGGTGCTGGCCAAGCCCGGCTCCATCACCCCGCACACCAAGTTCACCGGCGAGGTCTACATCCTCAAGAAGGAGGAGGGCGGCCGTCACACCCCCTTCTTCCAGGGCTACCGCCCGCAGTTCTACTTCCGGACCACCGACGTGACCGGCACCTGCGAGCTGCCCGAGGGTACCGAGATGGTGATGCCGGGCGACAACGTGACCATCACTGTGGACCTGATCGCCCCCATCGCCATGGAAGAGGGCCTTCGCTTCGCCATCCGCGAGGGCGGCCGCACCGTCGGTGCTGGCGTGGTGGCCAAGATCCTCGAGTAATCCGGCCCTCTGAGGAAGAGTCATGCGTGAATTGCTGAGCCTCGCTTGCGAGCAGTGCGGGCGGCGCAACTACACCGGCGACAAGAACAAGCGGAACACTCCGGACAAGCTGACGTTCCGCAAGTATTGCCGGTTCTGCCGCACGCACACCGTGCACCGCGAGGACAAGATCAAGTAGAAAGCGGGCGCCCCGCCCGTGCGCCGGTTTGCAGGCCAGTAGCTCGAATTGGCAGAGCGACGGACTCCAAATCCGTAGGTTGGGGGTTCGAGTCCCTCCTGGCCTGCCATCTTTTCCGTGCGCGGTGGCAGTCGTTCCCACCCCCATGCGCACCCGACAACCCGAGCCCCAGGCGGAATGAGCGATAAGGCAAAAATCTTTGCGGCCGTCACCGTCTTCGCGGTGGGCGTGATCGCCTATTACCTCCTTGAGGCGCGCGGCTACTGGGTGCAGCTGGCGGGAGTGGTGGCCGGGGCCCTGGCGGGCGCTGGCATCTACGCCACCACCGCGCAATTCGGCCAGTTCCGGCATTTCGTGCGCGAGGCCCGCGCCGAGCTCAGCCGGGTTGTCTGGCCCAGCCGGCAGGAGACCGTGCAGACCACCGCCATCGTCATCGGCATGGTGGTGGTCGTGGGCGTGTTCCTGTGGGTGGTCGACTGGATCGTCTTTTCGGCGGTCCGCTTCGTGATGGGTTAACACGATGGCCAAGCGCTGGTACGTGGTCCACGCCTACTCGGGTTACGAGAAGAAGGCCAAGGCCATGCTGGAGGAGTCCATCCGCCAGCATGGCATGGAAGAGAAGTTCGGCCAGATCCTGGTGCCCACCGAGGAGGTGGTGGACGTCTCCTCCAGCGCCAAAGGCACCGCCGAGCGCAAGATCTATCCCGGCTACGTCCTGGTCGAGATGGAGATGGACGAGCACACCTGGCATCTGGTCAAGGAAGTGCCCCGCATCACCGGCTTCGTCGGCGGCAAGGCCGGCCAGCCGCATCCCCTTCCGGAGAAGGAGGTGGAGGGCATCCTGCGCCAGATCGAGGAGGGCATGGAAAAGCCCCGCCCCAAGGTCACCTTCTCGGTGGGCGAGGCGGTCCATGTCATCGACGGCCCCTTCTCCGGGTTCAACGGGGTGGTCGAGGACGTCAATTACGACAAGAGCACCATTCAGGCCTCGGTAACGATCTTCGGCCGACCCACCCCGGTCGAGCTGGAGTTCTCCCAGGTGGAGAAGGCCTGAGGCGCCTAGCGCGCCGCCCGGCCTGAAGCGGGTCGGGGCAACGGGGGAGCCAATCCAGAAGCGGGTCAATCGCCCGGGAGAGTTCGATGGCGAAGAAGATCGAAGCCTACATCAAGCTGCAGGTGGCAGCCGGTCAGGCCCAGCCGGCGCCGCCGGTGGGCCCGGCCCTCGGCCAGCACGGCCTGAACATCATGGAGTTCTGCAAGGCGTTCAACGCCCAGACCCAGGATATGGAGCAGGGTCTCCCCGTGCCCGTGGTGATCACGGTGTTCAGCGACAAGTCGTTCACCTTCACCACCAAGACCCCGCCCGCCGCCATCCTGCTGAAGAAGGCGGCCGGGCTCCAGAGCGGCAGCTCCAGCCCGCTCATGGACAAGGTCGGCAAGGTGACCAAGGATCAGGTCCGGGATATCGCGCAGACCAAGCTGCAGGACCTGAACACCAACGACGTGGAGACCGCGTGCACCATGATCGAGGGCACCGCGCGCTCCATGGGCATCGAGGTGGAGGGGTAACGGGCCATGGCCAAACGCGGCAAGCGAATCACGGATCTCAATCAGCAGGTGGACAAGGACAGCGTCTACGACCTCGAGGAGGCCGTTAAGCTGGTCAAGTCCAGCGGCAAGGCGGCCTTCGACGAATCGGTGGACGCCTCGTTCAACCTCGGCATCGACCCGCGCAAGGCGGACCAGATGGTGCGCGGCACGGTCTCCCTGCCCCACGGCACCGGCAAGAGCGTGCGCGTGGTGGTGTTCGCCGAGGGCGAAAAGGCCGAGGAGGCCCGCGCCGCCGGTGCCGACTACGTCGGCCTCGAGGACCTCGCCGAACAGATCAAGAACGGTTGGACCGACTTCGACCGCGCCGTGGCCGTGCCGGATGCCATGCGCGTGGTTGGCCAGCTGGGCCAGGTGCTCGGCCCGCGCGGCCTGATGCCCAACCCCAAGGTGGGCACGGTCACCGACGATCTCGCTACGATCGTCGGCCAGATCAAGGCCGGACAGGTGGAGTACCGTGCCGACAAGGGCGGCATCGTCCACATGCCGGTGGGCCGCGTCAGCTTCGGCGAGGACGCCCTGGCCGAGAATCTCAAGGCGGCCGCCGATGCCCTGGTGCGGGCCAAGCCCGCGGCGTCCAAGGGCCGCTACGTGAAGAAGATTTCCGTGTCCACCACCATGGGTCCCGGGATCCCGGTGGACACGTCCTTCGCCCGCGTCTAGCGGGCGCGGGGCCGCTCCGGGCGGATGCCCGGGGCATGCGACGGCACCGGCGGGGTTTCCCGCCAGGGCCGTCGAAGACCGCAGGCGTCCCGCCCCTGAGTCCCTACGGGTGGTGCCCATAGGCCACATCGGTGGGTGGCTCAGGGGCGGGGCTTAAAACCCCAGCCTGCCGAGACGGCGGTGCCGTCCGCGACTCCCTTCCGGAAGGCTGTTCCGGGCCGGGGCGTTCGGGCGGACCGCGTAACGCCAAGGAGGTTCGAGCGGTGCTGAACCTGGAGCAGAAAAAGGCTGTTGTGGCCGACCTGCGCGCCCGCTCGGAAACGGCCCAGGCGGCGGTGCTGACCGACTACCGCGGTCTCACCGTCGACGAGATGACCGATCTGCGCGCGCAGCTGCGCGCCAGCGGCGTGTTCTTCCAGGTGGTGAAGAACAACCTCGTCAAGCGGGCCGTGGAGGGCACCGACCTGGAGCCCCTGACCGAGCACCTCAAGGGGCCGACGGCGCTGGCCCTGGCCGAGGATCCGGTATCGGCGGCCAAGGTCCTGTCGGAGTTCGCCAAGGACCACGACGATCTGGAGATCAAGGTCGGTGTGCTGGGCGGCAAGCTGCTGGAGGCCCCGGAGCTGAATGCCCTGGCCAAGCTGCCGAGCCGCGAGCAGCTGCTCACCCAGTTGGCGGTTGGGCTGAACGCCCCGGCCACCAAGCTGGCACGCAGCCTCAACGCCGTCCCGGCCAAGTTCGCCCGCGCCCTGGCCGCCGTGCGCGACCAGAAGGGCGAGGCGGCCTGAACAGCCGACTGACAACGCACACGATCCAGTTTTAACGTTTACCGGAAGGGAGTACCCCCCCAATGAGCCAGGAAGAGATCCTCTCCGCCATTGAGAACATGAGTGTCCTCGAGCTGTCTGAACTGGTGAAGGCCATCGAGGAGAAGTTCGACGTCTCCGCCGAGGCGCCCGCCGCTGCCGTGGCCGCCGCCCCCGCCGCCGGTGGTGGCGAGGCCGCTGCCGCCGAGAAGGATGAGTTCGACGTGGTGCTCACCGGCGAGGGCGAGAAGAAGGTGCAGACCATTAAGGTGCTGCGCGAGGTGACCGGCCTGGGCCTGAAGGAGGCCAAGGAGATGGTCGAGAACCTGCCGGCCACCCTCAAGGAAGGCGCTTCCAAGGAGGAGGCCGAGGAGATCAAGTCCAAGATGGAAGAGGCCGGCGCTCCGGTGGAGCTCAAGTAACCCCCCTGACGTACCCGGTTCCCGTAACCGGTTGGAAGCGGCTGGCGGCCCATTCGGGGCGCCAGCCCTTCTGTGTTTCTGGATGATCGCCGCGCGTCCCCGCCGGCCCGAACGGGTGCGGAGCGGGGCGCGACGCGGCTTTCGCCGTTTCCGCGGACGGCCGCTTCCCGCTTCGGCCCCGTCCGCATGGGCAGGGCGCAAGGCGGCGCCAGCCTTCCACTCCCGCAGGAGTAGCCATGTACTCGCTCACCGAGAAAAAACGGATCCGGAAAGACTTCGGCAAGAACCCGACCATTCGGGAGGTGCCCTACCTGCTGGAAACGCAGGTGGAGTCCTACCAGCGGTTCCTGCAGGCCGACCGGGGCCCCGAGGCGCGGGCCATGGACGGGCTGGAGGAGGTCTTCCACTCCGTTTTCCCCATCGAGGACCAAAGCGGCAAGGCGTCGCTGGAATACGTGGGGTACGAGTTCGGTGAAGCCGCCTTCGATATGCGCGAATGCCAGCAGTGGGGCCTCACCTTCTCCCGCCCCCTGAACGCCAAGCTGCGCCTGGTGGTGTACGACAAGGACGAGGCCACCGGCGGCAAGGCGGTGCGCGACATCAAGGAGCAGGAGGTCTACCTCGGCGAGATCCCGTGGCAGACCGAGCGCGGCACGTTCATCGTCAACGGCACCGAGCGGGTGATCGTCTCCCAGCTGACCCGCAGCCCGGGCGTGTTCTTCTCCCACGACCGCGGCCAGACCCACAGCTCCGGCAAGCTGCTGTACAACGCCCGGGTGATCCCCTATCGCGGCTCCTGGCTCGACTTCGAGTTCGATCCCAAGGACCACCTCTACGTGCGCATCGACCGCCGGCGCAAGCTGCCGTCGACGGTGCTGCTGCGCGCCCTGGGCTACTCCAACGAGGAGATGCTGGATCTGTTCTTCGAGCGCGAGCATTTCCGCCTGCTCAAGAACCAGATCAAGATGACCCTGGTGCCCGAGCGCCTGCAGGGCCTCAAGGCCCCCTTCGAGGTGCCCGGCCCCGACGGCGGCGAGCCGCTGCTGACGGTGGGTCAGAAGGTCACGCGGCGGCGCGTGGACCAGCTCAAGGAGGCGGGCGTCAAGGAAGTCCCCGTCCCCGAGGGCTTCCTGCTGGGCAAGGTGCTGGCGGCGGACATCGCCGACCCGGACACCGGCGAGGTGATCGCGAGCGCCAACGACGAGCTCACCGACGAGCTGGTGGAGCGCCTGCGCGAGGCCGGGGTCAAGGGGCTCGAGACCCTCTACATCAACGAGATCGACCGCGGGCCCTACCTGTCCGAGACCCTGCGCCTGGATCACACCACCACCCAGGCCGAGGCCCAGATCGAGATCTACCGCATGATGCGGCCGGGCGAGCCGCCCACCGAGGAGACGGCGGCCAACCTGTTCAACAACCTGTTCTTCAATGGCGAGCGCTACGACCTCTCGGCCGTGGGCCGCATGAAGTTCAACCGCCGGGTCGGCCATGAAAGCGACGAGGGCCCGGGTGTTCTGGCCTCCGAGGACATCGTCGACGTCATGCGGGTGCTCATCGGCCTGAAGAACGGTATCGGCGACGTGGACGACATCGACCACCTGGGCAATCGCCGGGTGCGCTCGGTGGGCGAGCTCGCCGGCGAGCAGTTCCGCATCGGCCTGGTGCGCATGGAGCGGGCGGTCAAGGAGCGCATGGCCCTGGCCGATCCCGACGACCTCATGCCCAAGAAGCTGGTCAACGCCAAGCCGGTGTCGGCCGCGGTCAAGGAGTTCTTCGGCTCCAGCCAGCTGTCGCAGTTCATGGACCAGACCAACCCGCTGGCCGAGGTCACCCACAAGCGCCGCGTCTCGGCGCTGGGTCCGGGCGGGCTGTCGCGCGAGCGCGCCGGGTTCGAGGTGCGCGACGTGCACCCCACCCACTACGGCCGCATCTGCCCCATCGAGACCCCCGAGGGGCCGAACATCGGCCTGATCAACTCGCTGTCCTCCTATGCCCGCACCAACAAGTACGGCTTCCTGGAGACGCCCTACCGGCGGGTGACCAACGGTCAGCCCACCGACACCGTGGACTACCTGTCCGCCATCGAGGAGGGCAACTACGTCATCGCCCAGGCCAACGCGCCGGTGGGCGAGGGCGGCAACCTGGCGGCCGACCTCATCTCCTGCCGGCACCGCGGCGAGTCCACCCTGGCCCGTCCGGACCAGGTGGAGTACATGGACGTCTCGCCCAAGCAGATCGTGTCGGTGGCCGCCTCGCTGCTGCCCTTCCTGGAGCACGACGACGCCAACCGCGCGCTCATGGGCGCCAACATGCAGCGCCAGGCGGTGCCCACCATCCGTGCCGACAAGCCCCTGGTGGGCACCGGCATGGAGCGGCGCGTGGCGGTGGACTCGGGCGTGGCCGTGGCTGCCCGTCGCGGCGGCAAGGTCGAGTCGGTGGACGCCTCGCGCATCGTGGTGCGGGTCAATGACGACGAGACCGCGCCCGGCGAGCCCGGCGTCGACATCTACAACCTGATCAAGTACTCGCGCTCCAACCAGAACACCTCGATCAACCAGAAGCCGCTGGTGCACCAGGACGAGCGCATCGAGGCCGGCGACGTGCTGGCCGACGGCCAGAGCACCGACATGGGCGAGCTGGCCCTGGGCCAGAACATGAAGGTGGCCTTCATGGCCTGGGGCGGCTACAACTTCGAGGACTCCATCCTGGTGTCGGAGCGGGTGGTGCAGGAGGATCGCTTCACCTCCGTGCACGTGGAGTCGTTCTCGGTCATGGCCCGCGACACCAAGCTGGGCTCCGAGGAGATCACCCGCGACATCCCCAACGTCAACGAGGAGGCCCTGGGCGACCTCGACGAGGCGGGCATCATCCGCATCGGCGCCGAGGTCAACCCGGGCGACATCCTGGTGGGCAAGGTGACGCCCAAGGGCGAGACCCAGCTCACCCCCGAGGAGAAGCTGCTGCGCGCGATCTTCGGCGAGAAGGCCTCGGACGTGAAGGACACCTCGCTGCGCGCCTCCACCGGTGTGCATGGCACCGTCATCGACGTCCAGGTGTTCACCTCCGAGGGCGTGGAGAAGGATGCCCGCGCCAAGGCCATCGAGGAGGACGAGCTGGAGCGGGTGCAGAAGGACCTGCAGACCCAGCACCGCATCGTCGAGGACGACGCCTACGCCCGCCTCGAGGACCTGCTGGTGGGCAAGGTGGCCGACGGCGGCCCCGACCTGGAGTCGGGCAAGAAGGTCACCAAGTCCTACCTGCAGGGGCTGGCGCGCGCCCGGTGGTTCGAGATCCGGATGCGCAACGAGGACATCAACGACCAGATGGAGAAGATCCGCGAGCACCTGGACCACCAGCGGGCCCTGCTGGAGCAGCGCCTGGAGGAGAAGCGGGAGAAGCTGACCTCCGGCGACGAGCTGTCCCCGGGCGTGCTCAAGATGGTCAAGGTGTTCGTGGGCGTGAAGCGGCCCCTGCAGCCGGGCGACAAGATGGCCGGCCGCCACGGCAACAAGGGCCTGATCTCCAAGATCGTGCCGCAGGAGGACATGCCCTTCCTGGAGGACGGCTCGCCGGTGGACGTGGTCCTCAACCCGCTGGGCGTGCCCTCGCGCATGAACGTCGGCCAGATCCTCGAGACCCACCTGGGCTGGGCGGCCAAGGTGCTCGGCCTGAAGATCGGCCACATGCTCGACGGCAACGGCAACGTCAAGGGTCTGCGCGAGTTCCTGGAGACGGTCTACGACCACGACGAGGAGCGTGCCGCCCTGTCCGAGATGGGCGACGGCGAGGTCCAGGCCCTGGCCAACAATCTGCGCGGCGGCGTGCCCACCGCTACGCCGGTGTTCGACGGCGCCTCCGAGGGCGAGATCAAGGGCATGCTGGCCAAGGCCGACCTGCCCGATTCCGGCCAGGTGGAGCTGTACGACGGCCGCACCGGCGAGGCCTTCGACCGCCCGGTGACGGTGGGCTACATGTACATCCTGAAGCTGCACCACCTGGTGGACGACAAGATCCACGCCCGTTCCACCGGTCCCTACTCGCTGGTGACCCAGCAGCCGCTTGGCGGCAAGGCCCAGTTCGGCGGCCAGCGCTTCGGCGAGATGGAGGTGTGGGCGCTGGAGGCCTACGGCGCTGCCTACACCCTGCAGGAGATGCTGACCATCAAGTCCGACGACGTGGCCGGGCGTACCGCGGCCTACGAATCCCTGGTCAAGGGCGATGACAACTTCCAGCCCGGGATTCCCGAGTCGTTCAACGTGCTGCTGCGGGAGCTGCGGGCCCTGGCCATCGACGTCGAGCTGGAGTAGGCCGCGCGCGCATTTGGCGGTGGGGCCGGCGGGGGGTCGGCCCCTTCGGACCGGCGGGGAGTCCCGCCGGTGACCGCATCCAGGCGTATTGAGGCGCCAAGGAGGATGACCTTGAAGGACATCATGAACCTGTTTAAGCAGAGCTCTCAGCAGCTCGAGTTCGACGGGGTGCGCATCGCCATCGCGTCGCCGGAGAAGATCCGCTCCTGGTCGTTCGGCGAGGTCAAGAAGCCGGAGACCATCAACTACCGTACCTTCAAGCCCGAGCGAGACGGGCTGTTCTGCGCCAAGATCTTCGGTCCCGTGCGGGACTACGAGTGCAACTGCGGCAAGTACAAGCGCCTCAAGCACCGCGGCGTGGTGTGCGAGAAGTGCGGCGTGGAGGTCATCCAGTCCAAGGTGCGCCGCGAGCGCATGGGCCACATCGACCTGGCCGCGCCGGTGGCCCACATCTGGTTCCTCAAGTCCCTGCCGTCGCGCATGGGGCTGCTGCTGGACATGACCCTCAAGGACCTGGAGCGGGTGCTGTACTTCGAGTCCTACGTGGTCACCGATCCCGGCATGACCCCGCTGGAGCGCGGCCAGCTGCTCACCGACGAGCAGTACCTGGATGCCGTGGAGGAGTACGGCGACGAGTTCACCGCGCAGATGGGCGCCGAGGCCATCCGCGACATGCTGTCCGCCATCGACCTGGAGTCGGAGGCGGAGACCCTGCGCACCGAGCTGGATGAGACCCGCTCCGAGGCCAAGCGCAAGAAGGTGGCCAAGCGCCTCAAGACCGTCGAGGCCTTCCTGTTCTCCGGCAACCGCCCGGAGTGGATGATCCTCGAGGTGCTGCCGGTCATCCCGCCGGAGCTGCGCCCGCTGGTGCCGCTCGACGGCGGCCGCTTCGCCACCTCCGACCTGAATGACCTGTACCGGCGGGTGATCAACCGCAACAACCGCCTCAAGCGGCTGCTTGACCTCAAGGCGCCCGAGATCATCGTGCGCAACGAGAAGCGCATGCTGCAGGAGGCGGTGGACGCCCTGCTCGACAACGGCCGCCGCGGCAAGGTCATGACCGGGCCCAACAAGCGCCCGCTGAAGTCCCTGGCCGACATGATCAAGGGCAAGCAGGGCCGCTTCCGCCAGAACATGCTGGGCAAGCGCGTCGACTACTCCGGCCGTTCGGTGATCGTGGTCGGTCCGGAGCTGAAACTGCACCAGTGCGGCCTGCCCAAGAAGATGGCGCTGGAGCTGTTCAAGCCGTTCATCTACAACAAGCTCGAGGGCCGCGGCTACGCCACCACCATCAAGGCCGCCAAGAAGATGGTGGACCAGGAGCGCCCCGAGGTGTGGGACATCCTGGAAGAGGTCATCCGCGAGCATCCGGTCATGCTCAACCGCGCGCCCACGCTGCACCGCCTGGGCATCCAGGCGTTCGAGCCGGTGCTCACCGAGGGCAAGGCCATCCAGCTGCACCCGCTGGTGTGCGTGCCCTACAACGCCGACTTCGACGGCGACCAGATGGCAGTGCACGTACCGCTGTTCACCGAGGCCCAGATGGAAGCCCGGGTGCTCATGATGAGCTCCAACAACATCCTGGGTCCGGCCAACGGCGAGCCCATCATCTCGCCCACCCAGGACATCGTGCTGGGCCTGTACTACATGACCCGCGAGGCGGTGAACGCCCCGGGCGAGGGCTCGTGGTTCCGGGACGTGGACGAGGTGCGGCGGGCCTACCAGACCGGCAACGCCCACCTGCACGCCAAGGTGCAGGTGCGCATCCGCGGCGAGCGGGTGGAGACCACCGTGGGCCGCGCCCTGCTGCTGGACATCCTGCCCGAGCAGCTGGACTTCGCCATGATCAACAAGGTCCTGGACAAGAAGTCCATCGGCGCCCTGGTCAAGGCCTGCTACCGCAACGCCGGGCTCAAGGCCACCGTGGTGTTCTCCGACCAGCTGATGTACACCGGCTTCCACTACGCCACCAAGTCCGGCATCTCCTTCGGTCTGGACGACATGGTGATCCCGGAGGCGAAGCACCAGCTGCTGGAGTCGGCGCAGGCCGAGGTCAAGGAGATCTACCAGCAGTACACCGACGGCCTGGTGACCAATTCGGAGCGCTACAACAAGGTCATCGACGTCTGGGCGCACACCAACGACAAGGTGGCCGAGCGCATGATGGACGGCCTCGGCAGCGAGAAGGTGATTGATGCCGAGGGCAACGAGGTGGAGCAGGAGTCGTTCAACTCCATCTACATGATGGCCGACTCCGGCGCCCGCGGCTCCGCCCAGCAGATCCGTCAGCTCGCCGGCATGCGCGGCCTGATGGCCAAGCCCGACGGCTCCATCATCGAGGCGCCCATCACCGCCAACTTCCGCGAGGGCCTCAACGTCCTGCAGTACTTCATCTCCACCCACGGCGCCCGCAAGGGTCTGGCCGACACGGCGCTCAAGACCGCCAACTCCGGCTACCTGACCCGGCGCCTGGTGGATGTCTCGCAGAGCTGCGTGGTGGAGGAAGAGGACTGCGGCACGCCCAACGGCACCGCCATGACCCCGCTGGTGGAGGGCGGCGATGTGGTCGAGCCGCTGTCCGAGCGGGTGCTCGGGCGGGTCACCGCCGAGCCGGTGTACCACCCCACCAGCGGCGAGGTGCTGTTCGAGCGCGGCCGGATGCTCAACGAGGTCGAGGTGGAGCAGCTCGACGAGCTGGGCGTGGACCAGGTGGTGGCGCGTTCCGTGCTCACCTGCGAGTCGCGCAACGGCGTCTGCGCCAACTGCTACGGGCGCGACCTGGGCCGCGGCGACCGCATCACCACCGGCGAGGCGGTGGGCATCATCGCCGCGCAAAGCATTGGCGAGCCCGGCACCCAGCTGACCATGCGGACCTTCCACATCGGCGGCGCCGCCAGCCGTTCCGCCGAGCAGGCCTCGCAGGAGACCAAGTACGGCGGCTATGTCCGGGTCGAGAACCTGAAGACGGTGGTCGACCGCAACGAGCGCTTGGTGGTGGTCTCGCGCAACGGCGAGATGACCGTCAACGAGGAGACCGGGCGCGAGCGCGAGCGCTACAAGATCCCCTACGGAGCCACCCTGACCGTCTCCGAGGGGGACCAGGTGGAGCCCGGGGCGACCCTGGCCGAGTGGGACCCGTACACCATGCCCATCCTCACCGAGGTGGGCGGAACGGGCCAGTTCCAGGACATCGAGTCCGGCACCACCGCCACCCAGCAGACCGACGAGGTCACCGGTCTGACCTCGATGCAGGTGACCGACGCCAGCGGCGGCACCAAGGGCCGCGACATGCGGCCGCGCATCGAGCTGGTGGACGCCGCCGGCGAGCCGGTGAAGATCACCGGCACCGACCTGCCGGCGCGCTACTACCTGCCGGCCGGGGCGATCATCAACGTCAGCGACCACGACGAGCTGTATCCGGGCGACGTGCTGGCGCGCATCCCGCGCGAGACCTCGAAGACCAAGGACATCACCGGCGGCCTGCCGCGGGTGGCGGAGCTGTTCGAGGCCCGCAAGCCCAAGGAGCACGCGGTCCTCGCCGAGACCGAGGGTGTCGTCTCCTTCGGCAAGGACACCAAGGGCAAGCGCCGCGTGCTGATCCGCACCAACGAGGGCGAGGAGAGCGAGTACCTCATCCCCAAGGGGCGGCGGATCGCGGTCAACGAGGGCGACCACGTGCGCCCGGGCGATCCCATCGTCGACGGCGCCCCGGTGCCGCAGGACATCCTGCGCATCCTGGGGATCGAGGCCCTGGCCCGCTACATCGTGGACGAGGTGCAGGAGGTCTACCGTCTGCAGGGCGTGAAGATCAACGACAAGCACATCGAGATCATCGTCCGGCAGATGCTGCGCCGCCGCGAGGTGGTCGAGGCCGGGGACTCCCGGTTCCTGGCGGGCGATCAGGCCGACCGGGCGGTGCTCGAGGCCGAGAACGATCGCCTGCGCGAGGAGGGCAAGACCGAGGCCGTCGGCCGGCCCATCCTGCTGGGTCTGACCAAGGCCAGCCTGTCCACGGAGTCCTTCATCTCCGCGGCCTCCTTCCAGGAGACCACGCGCGTCCTCACCGAGGCCGCCATGGAGGGCAAGCTGGACAAGCTCGAGGGGCTCAAGGAGAACCTCATCGTCGGCCGCCTGATCCCGGCCGGCACCGGCCTGGCCTACCACGAGATGCGCCGGGCCGAGGAAGCCGAAGCGGCCGAGCCCGCCGAGGCCGCCGCTGGCGAGGAGGCCGGCGAGGCCTCCCCGGCCGGGGCGCAGTGGGCCTGATCCCGGCGGACGCCGGGGAACCTACCGGTTCGGACCGGGTCTGACCGTTGTCCGCGCGGGCCGGCGTTTATCGTCGGCCCGCGTCTTGACAGGCCCAGGCCCCCGGACTACAATTCTTCGCTTTCCCGTGACGGGCCGGAGGATTCGGCCTGTCATTTATTTTGAAGGGAGCAAGCCGCATGCCGACCATCAACCAGCTCGTGCGCAAACGGCGCAAGAAGGTTGAGGAGAAGAGCAACACGCCCGCGCTGGACGCCTGTCCTCAGCGCCGGGGGGTGTGCACCCGGGTCTACACCGCCACGCCCAAGAAGCCGAACTCGGCGCTGCGGAAGGTGGCCCGTGTCCGGCTCACCAACGGCAAGGAGGTGAGCACCTACATCCCCGGCGAGGGCCACAACCTGCAGGAGCACTCCGTGGTCCTGGTGCGCGGTGGCCGGGTCAAGGACCTGCCGGGTGTGCGCTATCACGTGGTGCGCGGCGCCCTGGATACCTCCGGCGTCAATGACCGCCGTCAGGGCCGCTCCAAGTACGGGACCCGCCGGCCCAAGTAGGGGCGGCAGAAGCGAGGGAAAGGCGCGATGCCCAGGAGACGTGAGGTACCGAAGCGCGAGGTGCTGCCGGATCCCAAGTACGGGTCCAAGACGGTGGCCAAGTTCGTCAACCAGCTCATGCGCGACGGCAAGAAGAGCACCGCCGAGCGCATCATCTACGGCGCCTTCGATCGGATTCGCGACGCCCGCGGCGAGGACCCGGTGGAGGTGTTCGAGAGCGCGCTGGAGAACATCCGTCCGGTGGTCGAGGTGAAGAGCCGCCGCGTGGGTGGCGCCACCTATCAGGTGCCGGTGGAGGTGCGGCCGCAGCGGCGCACCGCCCTGGCCATGCGCTGGCTGGTGCAGTACGCCCGGCAGCGCAGCGAGAAGTCCATGACCGAGCGCCTGGCCGGCGAGCTGCAGGAAGCCGCCGACGGCCGCGGCGGCTCGGTGCGCAAGCGCGAAGAGACGCACAAGATGGCCGAGGCGAACAAGGCCTTCGCCCACTACCGCTGGTAGTCGCTGGTTAAAACCACCGCTGGTTGAACCTGCGGTTCTGCCGTCCGCCCCGGTTGGAAGGGCGGGCCTCTCCCCCGGCCGAGCGCCGGACGGAGGGCAGGATCCGCTAGCTTTCGAGTTGGCGGATTTGTTTTTTTTCGCCGAGGCGGTCCGATGGGCCCTGGCTGGCGCAGCCGCCTGGCGTTTTCTCTCCCGCCGCCCTCGGGGCGGACGGATCAGGAATTCTCACCGTCGAAGGACGAAGAGGCAGCGGTCGTGGCTAGGAAAACTCCCATCGAGCGGTACCGGAATATCGGCATTGCCGCGCACATCGACGCCGGCAAGACCACCGCTACCGAGCGCATCCTGTTCTACACCGGTATCTCCCACAAGATCGGCGAGGTCCATGACGGCGCGGCCGTGATGGACTGGATGGAGCAGGAGCAGGAGCGCGGCATCACCATCACCTCGGCCGCGACCACCTGCTTCTGGCAGGGGATGGAGAAGCAGTTCCCCGAGCACCGCATCAACATCATCGACACCCCGGGCCACGTGGACTTCACCATCGAGGTGGAGCGTTCCCTGCGTGTGCTCGACGGCGCCATCGCGGTGTTCTGCGCGGTGGGCGGTGTGGAGCCCCAGTCCGAGACGGTGTGGCGCCAGGCCAACAAGTACGAAGTGCCGCGCATGGCGTTCGTCAACAAGATGGACCGCATGGGCGCCGATTTCTTCAACGTCATGCAGGAGATGCGTGACAACCTGGGTGCCCGCCCGGTGGCGGTGACCCTGCCCATCGGTGCCGGCGAGGACTTCGAGGGCGTGATCGATCTGCTGCGGATGAAGGCCATCCACTGGGACATGGAGAACATGGGGGCCAACTTCACCGAGAGCGAGATCCCCGCCGACCTCCAGGAGCAGGCCCAGGAATACCGCGAGGCCCTGCTCGAGGCGGCCGCCGAGGCCGACGAGGACCTCATGGAGAAGTACCTTGACGCCGGCGACCTGGATTACGAGGAGGTGGTCAGCGGTATCCGCAAGGGCTGCCTGAGCCTGGAGATCGTTCCCACCTATTGCGGCACCGCCTTCAAGAACAAGGGCATCCAGGCCGTCCTCGACGGCGTCATCCAGTTCCTGCCCAGCCCCATCGACATCTCCGCCATCCAGGGCGAGAACCCCGATTCCGGCGAGCCGGACGAGCGCCATCCCAACGATGACGAGCCCTTCTCCGCGCTGGCGTTCAAGGTGACCACCGACCCCTACGCCGGTCAGCTCACCTTCATGCGGGTCTACTCCGGCCACCTGGCCGCGGGCTCCAGCGTCTCCAACCCGACCAAGAACAAGAAGGAGCGGGTGGGGCGGCTGCTGCAGATGCACTCCAACGAGCGGCGCGAGATCGACGAGGTGTTCGCCGGCGACATCTTCGCCGCGGTGGGCATGAAGAACACCGCCACCGGCGAGACCCTGTGCGATCCCAAGCAGCCCATCATCCTGGAGCGCATGGAGTTCCCCGAGCCGGTGATCTCCGTGGCCATCGAGCCCAAGTCCAAGGCCGACCAGGAGAAGCTGGGCACGGCGCTGGCCAAGCTGGCCCAGGAGGACCCCTCCTTCCAGGTGCGCACCGACGAGGAGAGCGGCCAGACCATCATCTCCGGCATGGGCGAGCTGCACCTGGAGGTGATCGTCGATCGCCTCAAGCGCGAGTTCAGCGTCGAGGCCAACGTCGGCCAGCCGCAGGTGGCCTACCGCGAGACCATCCGCGCCACGGTCGAGCAGGAAGGCAAGTTCATCCGCCAGTCCGGCGGCCGCGGCCAGTACGGTCATGTGTTCGTGCGCCTCGAGCCCAACGAGGTGGGCGCCGGCTACGAGTTCGTCGACAACATCGTCGGCGGCGTGGTGCCGCGCGAGTACATCAACTCGGTGAACCAGGGCATCCGCGAGGCGCTGGAGAACGGCGTGCTCGCCGGCTATCCCATGGTGGACGTCAAGGCCACCCTCTACGACGGCTCCTACCACGACGTGGACTCCTCCGAGGCGGCGTTCAAGATCGCCGGCTCGCAGGCGGTGCAGGAGGGCGCCCGCAAGGCCCAGGCGGTACTGCTCGAGCCCATGATGGACGTGGAGGTGGTCTGCCCCGAGGAGTTCATGGGCGACGTCATCGGCGACCTCAACAGCCGCCGCGGCAACGTCGGCGCCATGGAGGACAGCGCCACCGGCAAGGTCATCGAGGCCGAGGTGCCGCTGGCCGAGATGTTCGGCTACGCCACCACCCTGCGCTCGCTGACCCAGGGCCGCGCCAGCTACACCATGCAGCCCAGCAAGTACGCCGAGGTGCCCAAAAGCGTCTCCGAAGAGATCATCCAGAAGGCCCACGGCTGACCATTCCGCACCGCCGCCCGGGGGACCCGGGGGCGCGAAGCGAAACCGCTTGAGGGGAGGGACGTACCATGTCCAAGGAGAAGTTTGAGCGTACCAAGCCGCACGTCAACGTGGGCACCATCGGCCACGTGGACCACGGCAAGACCACGCTGACGGCAGCCATGACCAAGGTGCTGTCCAGCTCCTATGGCGGCGAGAGCCGGGAGTTCTCGGACATCGATAACGCCCCCGAGGAGCGCGAGCGCGGCATCACCATCGCCACCGC
>Ga0102944_1001279_pt1 | contig 17018 bp, 14 predicted proteins | sample SalPonD_shore_MG_FD_78172 | JGI IMG/M metagenome (GOLD analysis project Ga0102944, IMG submission 78172) | Salt pond soil microbial communities from South San Francisco under conditions of wetland restoration - Salt Pond MetaG... | ecosystem: Environmental > Aquatic > Marine > Intertidal zone >...
TATGCTGTGCGTTTTCAGGGTTCCCAAAACCGTAGCCGGGACCCGCCATGCCGGGGCCGTAACCCTGGCCCATCATTCCGGGCCCCATCATTCCCGGGCCGTAGCCGTTGTAACCTGGTCCCATCATGCCGCCGCGTCTGCCGCCGTAGCCCGGGCCCATCATTCCCGGGCCGTAGCCGCCGTATCCGGGGCCGTACCCGCGTTCATCGCCGTCGTAACCGGGTCCCATCATGCCGGGGCCCTGTCGGTAACCGGGGCCATAGCCGGGTCCGTTGGGAGCCTGCTGCTCTCTGTCGCCGCGCGCAAAGGCGCTTGTGCCGCCTGATAGAAGCAGCACTGCCGCTATGAGCATAATGCTCGACTTTCCAAACTTCTTTCCTGTCATTCCTGTTCCTCCTGGTGGGCCGGATCAAACCGTGCCACCCGTTTCTCAATGTTGTAAGCCAAGTGTACTGGCGCTTTGTGAACGTTCTGTGAACGGATCCTGCTTTCTCTGTGAAAGCCGAGTCCGCGCGGTTCACAAAGAGAACGTCTGTCATTCACGCAATGTTCACAAACTATGTGTAGTTTTCAAGAAGAATAGGGTTGAATCGCTATCCGCGTGAAAGCCTGTATAGATACTTTTTTGATAAGGAGTTTTGTATGTATCACGGATGGGAAGGATATGGCTACGGCTCACAGATGGGAATTTGGGGCTGGATTGGACCAATTGCTATGATAATTTTGTGGGTCCTCATTGTGGTGGGACTGGTGGCTGTGATTCGCTATCTCTGGTTGAGAAGCCGCGACGGATCGGCGGGTGGAAACAGCAGGGTCTCCAGGTCACCGGAATCGGCCGTTGAAATCTTGAAGCAGCGTTACGCGCGCGGAGAGATAGACAAAGAGGAGTTTGAACAGAAGAAACGCGACTTGAGCTGACACACTGGTTGGGTGACCGGGCGCACCGTGCTGACTGTCTAAGGCTGTCGCCGGCCACCGGATCCCCGGGCCGGCCTTTCCCGGTGCCCCAGTCGCCCCCAAAATACTTTACTGCGTTAGTAATATAGACTACTGTTATATGAGGAGGTCTGCATGGCTTCGCTCAAAGATAAGGTGGTAGTTGTTGCCGGGGGAACCGGCAGTGTTGGCGAGGGGCTTGTTAAGTCGTTTCTGGGCCACGGCGCGCTTGTGGTTGTTCCGGTTAGAAGCGCGCAAAAGCAGCGGAATCTGGAAGAACACGTTGCAGAAATATCGGCCGGAACGCTCCGTTGCATAGAGGCTCAGGTTGGCGATGAAGAGTCTGTGAACGCGTTTCGCAAACAGGTGTTGGAAGAGTTTGGATCAGTCGATATGGCGGTGGCGTGCATGGGCACCTGGTACTACGGGTACAGCCTTCATCGAATGCCGTATGAAGACTGGAAGCAGATCATTCAGAACAATTTGAACACGCACTTTCTCTTCATGCGGGCATTTCTCTCCGCGCTGCACGTGCAACGGGAGGGCGTTTACGTAATGATTAACGGCGGAAACTCGGAGTTGATTGCCCCGGAGACCGGCGCGTTTTCAATTGCAGCGGCGGCGCAAAAGATGATGACGCGTGTTCTGGCAGAAGAGGCGCGCGGAACCAATGTCCGGGTGCACTCGGTTGTGGCGTTTAATCCGGTAAAGACGAGGGACCGCAGACGGGAAGTGATGGAGGAATGGATCACTCCCGAGGAGCTGGGTGAATACGTGGCCCGCCTCTATGAAGGCTCGCTTCCAAACACGGACGAGACAATTCACACCATTTACACAACGCAGGATTTAAAACGTTCTCTGCAGTCAGGTCAGAAAAGGGCGTGAGGCGGGAGCAGGCCGCGGCTACCTTGTTCCCAGCCAGATCTGTTCAAGGTGACTGATGAACTTATCTTCAGCCTCTTTTTCGTAGCCGTGGGCAAGGGCTACTTCGCGAAGGACGTCAAGCATGATGTCCTGTGCCTCGCGCTTTCTTATTGTGGCCGCACGTTCCCAGTATTGCTCGTCGGTTTTCACTTCAGATTCAAACTCATCCAGCGCATCGTCTAAATCATCAAAATGTTCAATGTCACGCAGCTTATCCACCTCAGAGATCTCGCTGTCATCCACAATTCCATCTGCAAGAATCAGGGCCTTGAGGCTTCCGGCCAGGAAGACGCGTTCGTTCCAGGAAAGCTTACTGATATCAATCATGCGAATCCCCCTTGCAAGAGTGAAGGTACTACTGCGCAGTGCCGCGCGGCTACAGACCGGCGGTGGAATCAAGCGCAAACGCGTCAATTCCGATGGTTTCAACCACGGCGCGGAAGTCAGGATGGTAGCGTACTTCATCCCAGAGGGGATGTGGCACGCTTAAGGCAAGAAATATATCTCTCTGTTCGCAGGCTCGGCCAATGAGCTCCAGTGCGTGAGCCATGCGGTCAAGCGCAAGATAAACACCCGAGAGGAGAAACGGTGAAACAAAGCGGTCTTCATCTACTGCTGACAGTTCAGTCAGTATGGCGCGGCTCTCCTCCTCCTTGCCGCTGCGGGCGAGTGCATGCGCCAGAAAAATCCGGGGCTCAAGCCCGCCGCCGGCGGAAACCGCATCGCGGAACGCACGAATTGCATCCTCCAGTGCCCCTTTTCTCTCAAAGGCCCACCCTTCAATGAGGCGAATGACCCACATCTTTCTTGTTGACTCAGGGGCGGCTGCACATGTTTCAAGCGCCTCATCGGAAGCGCCGGCGTAGAAGTGGCGGATGGCCAGATTTGCGGTGCAGAGGGCTGATTCCGGCAGGAGCGAGTGCGCTTCCGTTGCGTGGGTAAGCGCCTGAGTATGCCGGCCGAGTGATGAAAGGTACGCGCTGTACCATATGTGCGCTCGGGCGTCTTTCGGCGCAAGGCGGAGTGCCGTCAGGAACTCACGTTCCGCACTTTCCATATCCCAGTCAAAGAGGTAACCCATGTTTCCCGCCATGACGTGAGCCGCGGGTTGTTCCGGATCAAGCTGCAGCGCGTGCTGTGCCGCCTGTCCGGCCTGCGGCATGGCAAGCCGCGGTCTGCGGAGCCCCAGCAGAACGGAGGCGATATGCACTTCAGCGGCTGCGGCATGAACGTCAGCGCGTTCGGGATTCTTGTTCATGACCGAATAGAGCCGCTCCCGCTCCTGTTCCACCCCTGTTTCTGTAAGCAGGTCATCCGGTGCAGCAAAAAGTGTCTCTCTGGTCTCACGATCCCGGCCGTTTCTACGGCCTCGGCCGGGACGGGAACGTGACTTCTTGATCTGCTCGAAGAGCTCCAGAGTCTCGTTTTCCGGGCTTCGCCCAAAATGGGTCTCTAGAAGATCACGGCAAATCCGGTATTGCTCCATGGCGGCGTTCCGTTGTCCGGCGTGGAACAACAGTGTCATAAGCTGGCGGTGTGAGGACTCGTCATACGGGTCAAGGCGAAGCGCCGCCCTGGTGTGATTGATTGCTTCTTCGTATCCGCGGTGTTGCGTTTCAAGCAGTGCAAGTTCTTTGAACGCCCAAAGGGCGTCCTTTCTAAGCCCTTCTGCCTCCTGCGCACGCCAGCTGTCAAATGCGGGAGCGTGTTCCACTACCAATCCGTCAAGAAACTCTCCGGTGTAGAGCCTCACCGCGTGCTTCAATGCCTCAACGCCCGGCTGCCCATATTTCCGGTACTCTTCTATGGAGAGGCGGAAGAGAGTCACGTCTACCTGACAGGCGGCGCCTCCGGCAAAGAGTACGGAATCCCCACTGTCGCGAAGCAGCTCAGGGCCCAGCATGGTGGAAAGTGAGTGAAGATGCTCAAAAAGGGTGTCATGTGAATTTTCCTCGCGGCTCCAAAGGAGACGTCCCAGCTCCTTGTGCGTGTGGGGACGTCCGGTAACCGCGAGATATGCGAGGAGTGCGACGGCTTTACTAAATCTGCATTCGACCCCGTGTCCGTCAACGGTGAGTCTTGGTGAGCCGAGAAACGAGAGATACGTCCGGTGCATCGAGACTCCCTAATAGCGAATTATACCGGTTCCTACCGTATCACACAGTATAGTGGTTTAAGGGGCTGAAGGCAATTTGAGAATCTATACGATGCTGTGTGGCGAGCAGCGTTGTGCCCTTTGATGCGACTTTGAGAGCAAATTTCCAAACGCGTTACACATTTTTTGTTCAAGCTCCTCCTGGCACATGCAGGAGAGAAGCTCATTGCGGAAACGTTCATCCCGCACCAGCGAAATCAGCGTTGAAAGGATCTGCAGGTAGTCCATCTGCTGATCCGGATGATTGGCAACAATGAAGAGCAGGTGGACCGGCTCTCCATCAAAGGAATCATACTCTATGCCGTCTCGCGACACGCCCAGGGCGATGTGCGACGCGTTTACTTCCGGTGTTCGTCCGTGAGCAACGGCAACCCCGTGTCCAAAGCCGGTGGATTGGATATTTTCACGGTCGATGACTTTCTCCGCGAATGCATTCAGATCCAGGTTTGGGACGGAACGGAATATCGGTGCTCTGTAGATTATTTCGCGAATGGCGCTGTACTTGTCAGTACCCTGAAGCTCCCAGACTACGCTGCCCGAATCAAAGAAGCTCTGCTTGGGAAGCACGCTCATTGAACAAGTAATACATAAGTCGGGCTCACTAGTCAAGATTACCTGGTCTAAAATTTATGAAGACCGTGGACTATCTGCGCCTTTGCCGGAGCGCACCTTTCTGATATGCTTTTTATGCTCATGCGAATTGAGGTAACACCCAAAGCTGACCATGGTGACGGCCGCGCCCGGCGGATCCTGAGGGAACTCTCCTCCCACGTATGCCGGCGTATTGCAGGGCTTGTCATTACCGATGTGTATCTCATCTCCGGCCTTCAGGCGGAAGATTCCGATCTTGCCGCGGTTTTCCTGGATCCTGTGTCGGAGGAGATGCGTATTGTCCGTGATGCCCGCGGGGACGCGGTCCCGGAGGAGCCGGCGTGGGACTACCTGATTGAAGTATCCTATCGCCCCGGTGTGACGGACCCGGAGGCAATAACGGCACGTCGTGCGCTCTCTGCCTATCTTGATCGTGGTCTGACAGCGGAGGTAGTCATACAGACCGCCAGAACCTATTCTCTCCTCCTTTCCGATTCCTCCGGCGGACTCACGGAGGAAGAAACTGCGGCGGTATCTGCGCATCTTCACAACCCGCTCGTTCAACAGGCCGTGATTCTCTCAACCGAAGATCTGACGCGCGGAGATCGTCTCCCGGACAGTTATCCGGTGGTAACCGACGAGGGAGTACCGGCCGTCCGGTGGATCGCACTCGCCCATCTTGGTGATGAGGACCTTCTTAAAATGTCCGCCGACCGCCTGCTTGCTCTCACCGCCGGGGAAATGCGCGCGGTACAGAGCTATTTTTCGGACCCTGCCGTGATACGTGATCGGCGTGCATGCGGAATGCCGGAAGAGGCGAGCGACGTTGAAATCGAAATGATTGCGCAAACCTGGAGTGAGCACTGCAAGCACAAGATCTTTCAGGCGCGCATTACCTACCGCGAGGCTGACGCGCCGCCACGGGAGATAGATGGACTCTTTTCTACCTATATTAAAGAGACCACAGAACGAGTTGGCCGTAGCCGGCCGGACTTGAGAAGCGTGTTTCACGACAATTCCGGGGTTGTTTCCTTTGATGACCAGACGGTGGTGTGTTTCAAAGCGGAGACTCACAATTCCCCTTCCGCGCTTGATCCCTACGGCGGTGCCATCACGGGGATCGTGGGAGTGAACCGCGACATTATGGGCACCGGGAAGGGTGCCAAGCCGATCTTCAACACAAACGTCCTCTGCTTTGGTCTTCCCGATACGGATCCGGCGGAACTTCCCGCCGGTTTGATGCATCCGCGGCGCATTCTCTCCGGAGTGCATCGCGGCATTGTGGATGGCGGAAACCAGTCCGGGATTCCCACGGTGGCCGGCGCTTTTCTGTTTGATGAGAGCTTCACCGGAAAACCGCTGGTCTTTTGCGGAACAGGCGGTGTGATGCCTGCATCAATAAACGGCGAACCGTCCTGGGAAAAGCATATTGACGCAGGTGATCTGGCCGTGATGGTGGGCGGCCGCATAGGCAAGGACGGTATTCACGGTGCCACGTTCTCATCCCTTGCGCTTGATGAGACCTCTCCCACATCCGCGGTGCAAATTGGAGATCCCATCACGCAAAAGCTTATGCTTGACTTCCTGCTGGAAGCACGGGACCGCGGCCTCTACAAAGGCATTACGGACAACGGTGCCGGCGGTCTCTCTTCTTCCTTTGGGGAAATGGCAGAGAGCTCAGGTGGGGTACGGCTGCAGCTTGAGCGGGCGCCGCTGAAGTACCACGGCCTCGCGCCGTGGGAGATTCTGGTTTCAGAAAGCCAGGAACGGATGAGCCTTGCAGTGGATCCGGCAAGAATTGAAGAATTCCTGGAGCTCGCATCCCGGCGGGATGTTGAGGCAACGGTGATAGGAGAGTTCACCTCAGGCGGCCTGGTGGAAGCGTTTTACGAGGACCGCCAGGTTGTGCGTCTCTCTCTTGAGTTCCTGCATCACGGCCTGCCGCAGATGAAGCTGAACGCAACCTGGGAACCGCCTCGGGCTATATCAGAAGTACCGCTCGCCGAAGAATCAAACGAGGCAGCAACCCTCGCGCGGGACCTTCTTACGCTACTCGGCTCTCCTAACATCGCCTCCCGCGAGGCGCTTGTGCGCCAGTATGACCATGAGGTACAGGCGCGCTCGGTGGTGAAGCCCTTTGTGGGCGTCAATGCGGACGCACCGTCTGACGGGGCGGTGTTGCGTCCCCGTTACGATTCTGACCGCGGTCTCTCTGTGACGCACGGAATCTGCCCGCGCTACGGCGATGTTGACACGTACCACATGGCTGCGTGCGCGGTTGACGAGGCAATGCGGGCCCATGTTGCGCTGGGGGGAGATCCGGACCAGGCAAGCGCGCTGGACAACTTCTGCTGGCCCGATCCCGTCTTCTCGCAGCAGACTCCGGATGGTGAATACAAGCTCGCGCAGCTGGTACGGGCCTGCGAAGGACTCTCTGAGACCTGCCTTTCCTACACGCTGCCGCTCATATCAGGCAAAGATTCCATGAAAAACGATGCACATCTTGGCGGGCGCAAGGTCTCCGTGCGGCCCACGCTTCTGGTCAGTCTCATGGGCATTGTTGTTGACGTAAAGAAAGCGCTTACCACGGACTTCAAGCAGGCGGGTGATCTCATCTACCTCACCGGCGAAACTCGCGGCGAACTGGGCGGAACGAGCTATGAGATGCTTCGCGGAAAGCCGCTGGGCACCTGCCCTTCGGTGGACGCAGAAGGCGCCATGAGGCGCTACCGGGCGCTTCACGGCGTGATTGCTGCGGGGCTTGTAAACGCAGCCCATGACCTTTCTGACGGGGGACTTGCCGTCGCGCTGTGTGAGAGCGCCCTTGGCGGCTCGTGCGGCGCGGAGATAGCGCTGGAAGCACTTCCCGGTTACCGGCCGGAATCCGAAACAGCCCGCCTGCTCTTTTGTGAAAGCGCCGGACGAATCCTGGTGACCGTGGCGCCGGAACATCGAGAGGCGTTTGAGGCAGGGATGGAGGGGCACGCGGTCCGGCGCGTTGGCCGCGTGGTGACAGAGAAGCGCGTCACCTTCAGCCGGGAGGGAGTGACGGCAACGGCGGTGGAACTGCCGGCGGTGGAAACAGCATGGGAGCAGCTCGCAGAGAGCCTGCAATAAGCTGCGGAGAAATCAGGCGGGAACACAGAGATGGCGGAAACGAGGGTAGAGACGCTGCTACTGACCGGCTACGGCATAAACGCGGAAGAAGAGCTTGGCCGCGCGTTCGCTCGCGCGGGAAGCATCGTCCGTCACATCCACCTTCACGAGGTGGTAACGCGGCCGGCGGAGCTCTCCCGTGCCGGAATCATTGCAATTCCCGGAGGGTTTTCCTACGGTGATCACCTTGGTTCCGGGAAGGTGCTTGCCTCGCTTCTTGCAAGCCGACTCAGAGCGGCGCTGGCCTCTTTTGTGGAGCGCGGCGGCCTGGTTCTTGGAATCTGCAACGGGTTTCAGGTGCTTGCAAAGATGGGCATGCTGCCAAATCTTTCCGGGGCGTGGAGCCGGCAGGTTTCCCTCATTCACAACGAAAGCGGTGCCTTTATAGACGGCTGGGTGCGGCTCGCGGCAAACAGCCGCAACCGGTCTCCCTGGCTGGCGGGAATCCGTGAGGTTGAGCTTCCCATCCGCCACGGGGAGGGGCGCTTTGTCACTTCGGACCCGGAGGTGCTCCGCGCCCTCAACGAGCGGGAGCTGGTTGCATTCCGGTATGACGGAAACAATCCAAACGGGTCACAGGACGATATTGCCGGGATCACTGATACAACCGGCCGGGTCCTGGGCATGATGCCTCATCCGGAAGCGTACCTTGCAAGGGAGAACCATCCGCGCTGGACGCGGGAACACGATGTAGCGGGTGGTTTTGAGCTACTTTTTCAGAATGCCGTGGCACACGTTGCCGCAGGCGCAAAGAGACGCAAGCCGGGAAATTGAAAGGTGAGGGTGTTTTTCGTATTATATTAGGTGAACATGAGTAACGGAATGCTGGTGGAAGCCGAAATCTGGACAGTTGCACGCACGGACAAAGGGAATGCGGTGCTGGTAAAGCCGCTCGGATCAGAGCGTGCAGTACCGATCTTCATCGGTCAGCTTGAAGCGCAGTCCATACTCATTGGTCTGGGAAATGTGCCAATGCCGCGGCCGCTCACGCACGACCTTTTCATTTCCGTGATGGAAAAGGTAAACGTCACCGTGGAGCGTGTTGAGATAACGGATCTCAAAGACGGCACATTTTACGCTCGAATTCTCCTCAAACAGGGAATGAAGAAACTCTCCATTGATTCCCGCCCGTCCGACGCGCTCGGCATTGCCGCTCGGTTGCGCTGTCCGCTCTTTATTGCAGAGACAGTAGTGGACGAAGCCGGAGTGGCCATTAATCTCATCACGGAAGAAGAGCCGGAGATGCAACTTGAAGGTGAAGGTGAAGCTGAAGCTGAAGGCGAGGGTGAATCAGAACCCGAGGAAATGAGCGATGAGAAGGCAATCCTTGAGGAACAACTCCAGAAGGCCATCGAAGAGGAGAATTACGAAGAAGCGGCGCGCATTCGTGACCGAATGAACGAGCTGTAGAACGGTTTTGGCTTTCCTCCACTAATCCTGACAGTGACAGTAATTTATTAGCGTCTCTACCCTTGTCAGCCCCGGGAGAAAGTTGCATAGTTATACGTAGCTTATGCGCCTTGCCCGCGGGACCGCTCGCTACCTACCTGCTACTCGTGACTCAATTGTACATACCTTCTCAATTTGCGCCGTAGATTCCGGCCGCAGGATAGTCGGCGCAGCCACCGCATCACGATACATCGCCGTGGGCTCGCTGGTACCGCACCTTGAAGTCGGAGCCGGCGTTGTCCTCACCCAGTCCATCGCCAATCCGCCGTTTGGCCCGCGCGGCCTCTTGCTGCTGCGCGCAGGCACCGCGCCCGACGCGGTGATAGAGTCGCTTCTTGAACGTGATGAGAAGCGGGAACTCCGCCAGATAGCCGTTCTCTCGCATGCCGGGGCTTATGCCACCCACACCGGGAGCGACTGCATTTCAGAGACCTCGGAACATGCAGAAAAGGGTGTGGTTGCCCTTGGAAACACGCTTGTTTCAGACCAGACCGCGCCGGTGATGGTACGCGCCTACCGGGAAAGTCTGGAAGGATTACCGCAGCCTGAGGCACACCGGTCAGTCAGAGCGGAATCTGAAACTCGCGCCAACTGTAATCGTATCGCCCGCGCACTCATTGCCGCGCTGCGCGCCGGAGAAGACGCTGGCGGAGATTCCCGCGGCAAACAGGCCGCGGCTCTTCTGGTGAAAGGCCCGAACGCGGGATTTGGCGGAAATGGTGATGTGGCGGTGGACCTTCGCGTGGATGACCATGCCGATCCGGTCAATGAACTTTCGCGCATCTTTGATCTCTTTCTGGAAAGCCAGGAGGAAGACTCAGAGTAGCGCGTGAGATGAAGAAGGAGGAGGAGAGTATGTTTAAACGTGTGCTGGTCGTTGCGACCGCATTTCTGGTTGTGTCCTCGCTGTTGTTTGCAAGCGGAAGCGGTGAGCAGGGAGGTGGGTCCGCAAAACCGACCACCCTGGTAGTGGGGCAAATTGCCGAGCCAAAAGCGCTTGATCCCCACACCGTGACTGCCGTAAATGATTTCCGCATTCTGGTGAATATCTATGAGGGCCTGGTCCAGTTCAAGGACGGGTCTCTGGACGTGGAGCCGGCGCTGGCTACTGACTGGGACATTAGCGATGACGGCCTGGTCTATACTTTTCACCTGCGAAAGGGCGTGAACTTCCAGGACGGTACGCCGTTTAACGCAGAGGCGGTGAAGTTCAACTTTGACCGTATGCTCAAGGACGATCACCCTTATCACAACACCGGACCGTTTCCGCTGGCGTTTTTCTTCAGTTCGATAAAAGAGACCACGGTAGTCGATGATTCCACCGTGCGGTTCACCCTCTCACAGCCCTACGCACCGCTCCTGTCCAACCTTGCCTATCCGACCGGCCTGCTTGTCTCCCCGGCGGCCGTCAAGAAGTTTGGAACCGAATATGGCCGCCATCCAGTTGGGACCGGACCTTTTCGGTTTGTGAAGTGGGAAAGCAACGTACAGGTGCTGGTAGAAAAGAATCCGGACTACTGGGGTACGCCGGCAGGCGTTGACCAGGTTGTCTTCCGCCCCATCACGGATGGCAACACACGCGTGACGGAAATGCTTTCCGGTGGCCTGGATCTCATGGTGGAGGTGCCGCCTGATTCACTTCAGGTATTTGAAAACAACAACAAGTTTCAGGTATACGAGCAGGCCGGTCCCCACGTCTGGTTTTTGATCCTGAATATGAAAGAGAAGCCGTTTTCCAGCAAGGAGATGCGGCAGGCCGTGAACTATGCGGTTAACAAGAAGGCACTGGTGGATAACGTGCTGCAGGGTACCGCGGAAGTTGCTGACAGTCCCATACCGCCCGCTTTTGACTGGGCGTACAACGACAGCCTGCGCCCGTATCCCTATGATCCGGAAAAGGCAAAACAACTCATTGCGCAGGCCGGTTATGACGGCACTCCGATCACCTTCTACGTTACCCAGGGTGGATCCGGCATGCTTGATCCGGTCCCCATGGCAACCGCTATTCAGGCTGACCTGGCGGCGGTGGGCTTGAACGTAAAGATTGAGACCTATGAGTGGAACACCTTCCTCGGAAAGGTGAATCCGGGATTGGAAGGAAAGGCCGATATGGCTGAAATGGCGTGGATGACAAACGATCCCGACACACTTCCTTTCCTGACCTTGCGCACGGCGGCATTCCCCGAGGAGGGCGGATTTAACTCCGGATACTATTCAAACCCGGAAGTGGATAAACTGCTGGAACAGGCTCGTCAGGCAACGGATCAGGCCACCCGTGCACGGCTTTACAAACAGGTTCAGGCAATTGTGCATGACGATGCACCGTGGCTATTTGTTGCAAACTGGAAACAAAACGCCGTCTCCACGGCGCGCGTGCAAAATTTCAAGCTGCAGCCTTCCTTCCTGCTGGAGTTGGGCTCGGTAACCAAACAGTAGAACAACACGCTGTACACGCCTGCCGGACGGAATATCCCGTCCGGCAGGACCGCATTGCCGCGTAGAAGGTGCCATGCACAGGTATATCATCAAACGGCTTGCTCTCATGATTCCGGTGCTTCTGGGAATCTCAGTCATTGTATTTCTTATCATGGAATTGATTCCCGGGGACCCGGCACAGGCCATTCTGGGAAGCTTTGCCACGCCTGAAAATGTGGCGCGGCTCAATGCCGAGCTTGGTCTGGACAAGCCGCTGGTGCAGCGCTACTTCATCTGGCTGGGAAACATTCTCCAGGGCGACTTTGGCCGGTCCATCAGCCTGGACAGGCCCGTCATAAATGAGATAAGAGACCGCCTTGGACCTACGCTTCTTCTGGCCGGCAGCTCGCTCATATTTGCCGCGCTCTTTGGTATGATTGCCGGCGTCGTTGCCGCAGTGAAGCAGTTTGGCTGGCAGGATTCTCTTTTTACCTTTGTTGTGCTGATCGGCATATCTACCCCATCGTTCTGGCTTGGACTGATGTTTGTGCTTCTCTTTTCCGTCCAGCTTGGATGGTTTCCGGTGAGCGGAATGACCGCGGTTGTTGGCGGGGGCGGTGTCCTGGATGTGGTGCATCACCTCATCCTCCCTGCCGTGACGCTGGGCATTGTGGCTACCGGTGTCATAGCACGTCTCACGCGTTCAACCATGCTTGAGGTGCTCAGGAAGGACTTCATCCGTTCCGCACGGGCAAAAGGGCTTACCGAGCGCTCCGTCATTATCAAACATGCGTACAAAAACGCGCTGGTGAGCATTATCCCCGTGCTCGGTATTCAAACAGGCTTTGTCATTGGCGGCGCGGTCTACATTGAGACCGTCTTTCAGTGGCCCGGCATAGGGCGGATGCTGGTGACCGCCATACAGACACGGGACATACTTCTGGTACAGGGCGGCGTGGTGGTGATCGCCGTAATTTACGTGCTCATAAATCTCACTGTCGACGTGGTGCAGCACGTGCTTGATCCAAGGATAGACGCATGAGCGCGAACAAACTAAGGCGCTTCTTTTACAATCGTTCTGCAACCGCCGGGCTTGTCATAGTGGGGCTGATGATTCTCATAAGCGTGTCCGCCCCGCTTCTGGGGCTGTCCAACCCCAATGAAACGAGCCTGGCGGACAGGCTGCTCAAACCGGGAGATCCGGACCATCCCCTTGGAACCGATCAGCTGGGACGGGACCTCCTCTCCCGCCTGGTCTGGGGCACGCGGGTCAGCCTGGTGGTGGGCGTGTCCGCCACCGCCATTGCGGCTCTCATCGGCTCGCTGGTGGGGATCATTGCCGCATTCTACGGCGGCTGGCTGGACAACACGCTCATGCGCGGGATTGATATGCTCATGGCATTTCCCTACATTCTCCTGGCGCTTGCCATTGTGGCCGTCCTTGGGCCAGGCCTCTTCAATGCCCTCATCGCCATTGCCGTGGTCAATATCCCCTTCTTTGCCCGCAATGTGCGCGGAGCCACCGTGGGGCTGGTCCGGCTCGAGTACGTTGATGCGGCGCGGCTTTCCGGCATGAGAGACGGGCGCATCCTCTTTGGTGAACTTCTTCCCAACGTGCTTCCGGTAATCTTCATAACCATTTCAACCACAGTAGGCTGGATGATCCTGGAGACCGCAGGACTGAGTTTCCTGGGACTGGGCGCACAGCCGCCCCAGGCGGACCTGGGATCCATGCTCGGTGACGGCAGAAAGCTCATCCTTACCGCGCCCCACGTGGCAACGCTTGCCGGCCTGGTGATCCTGGTGGTGGTCATCGGCATTAATCTGACAGGAGATGGTCTGCGCGATGTTCTTGACCCCTACCTGCGTGCCGGCGCCCTGGTGAGTCCCCGGCCTGCAACGGAAGTTGACCGGGAACTCATGGGAGGCCGATCCGCTGCCGCCCGCGCAGAGCGTCATGCCGGGGCCCAACCGCACAGCGCTTCTCCTGCCGCTCCAGCGCTTTCCGTGGAGAATCTGCGTACCTGGTTCTGGCTGGGAAAGCGGGCCGTTCATGCCGCGGACGGCGTAAGCTTTACCGTGGAGAAAGGCCGGGCACTTGGAATCATGGGAGAGTCCGGGTCCGGCAAGTCGGTCACCGCGCTTTCCGTTCTTGGCCTGGTTCCCACGCCGCCGGGAAGAATCATGAGTGGAAGCATAACTCACTACGGTGAGGAGCTGATTGGCGCTCCCACCGGGCGGCTGCGCCACTTCCGGGGAAATCGTATTGCGTACATCTTTCAGAATCCCATGACCAGTCTCAACCCGCTTATCAGCTGCGGGGAACAGATTGCGGAAGCGGTCCGGCGACACCAGGGCGCAAGCCGTGCCGAAGCGATGGAGCGCGCCCGGGAGCTTATGGAGAAGGTGCACATACCGGATGCGGCACAGAGGCTTAAATCCTTTCCGCACGAGCTTTCCGGCGGTATGCGGCAGCGCGTTGGCATTGCGGTTGCCCTTGCAAACGATCCGGACGTGATCATTGCCGATGAACCGACCACTGCGCTTGACGTAACCATTCAGGCTCAAATACTGCGGCTTCTTGAAGAGCTTCGCCACAGTTACGGTATGTCCCTCGTATTCATCTCCCACGACTTTGGGGTAATAAGCGAGCTGTGTGAGCGCGTTGTGGTCATGTACGCCGGAGAGGTTGTTGAAACAGGAAGCGTGCAGGACATCTATCGCAATCCGCTTCATCCGTACACGCGCCGGCTCATGGCCTGCGTGCCGCGCGTGGGTGAACGGGGGCGGCAGATGGACGCCATCCCCGGGCTTCCACCGGCGCTGGACGATCTTCCTGCCGGCTGCCGCTTTGCAGACCGGTGCGACATGGCGGTTGCCGCGTGCAGAAAAGCCGCCATACCGCTTGAGAACATAGACGGAAGGCAGGCACGCTGTATACGCGCCGGTGAAACGCCGGATTCCCCGGATGAGCGCTCAGCCCGGACGCAGGAGGACGCAACGTGAACGAGCCCGTTCTGCAACTGCACGATGTGAGCCGTACCTTTGGCGGGAAACGGCGCCTGTTTGGCTCGCGAACTCCCGCAATCCGTGCGGTAAACCGCGTTACCCTGAATCTGCGGCGTGGAGATTCCCTGGGCGTGGTCGGTGAGTCCGGCTGCGGGAAATCCACGCTCGCCAGAGTTATTATGGGGATTATTCCGCCCACCTCGGGGGAAATTCTGTTTCACGGCACAGACATTGCCGGTTTGCATCACCGTCATCGCAAGGAGCTCTACCGCAAGATTCAGTTTGTCTTTCAGGATCCATCGAGCTCTCTCAATCCGCGCAAGACCGTCCGCGAAATTCTTGAGCGGCCAATGATTGAACTCCTCGATATTCCGCGGACGGAGCGGGAAAAGCGGCTGCATCGTCTCATGGACATTGTGAACATGCGGCCGGAGTTCCTGGAACGCCATCCGCACGAGTTCTCCGGGGGGCAGGCCCAGCGCATAGGCATTGCACGCGCGCTTGCCACGGATCCGGAGATCCTCATTTTGGATGAGCCGGTGAGCGCGCTGGATGTTTCCATCCAGGCGCAGATTCTCCAGCTTCTGATGGCGCTCAAACGAGATCTGGGGCTCACCTACGTCTTTATCAGCCACGATCTTGCCGTGATCGACTACCTGTGTGACCGCGTGGCCGTGATGTACATGGGATCAGTGGTGGAAGAAGGAAGCGCCGATCAGATCTTTCAAAAACCGAGGCATCCCTACACCCACGTGCTGCGGGCAAGTATTCCTGAACCCGGAAGGCACAATCCCACGCGCCTGAAACTTTCCGGGGAGTTGCCGAATCCCGCCGTGCCCCCACCGGGCTGTCCGTTTCAGCCGCGCTGCTACCGTGCCGTGCCATCCTGTTCGCAGGCGATGCCGCCCCTTGCTACGTATGACGATGGGCACCGCGCTGCATGCTTCTTTGGAGACAACCCCGTGCCGCCTCCCGGGCTGGTTGAGGGGAGCGAGGACCTACGGGCGTGAGGAGCGCAACTACCGCCGCCCGCGCGGCTGCCGCCGTCTCTGCCGAGCGCCTGCAAGCACTATTTCATTCAATCTCTGAAGTGGGAGCGTACGGCCGCGCCGCGGACGGACGTCACGGCTGCGAGCGTCTTGCCTTCAGTGAAGAAGCGCATATCGCCCACCAGCTCTTTGCAGAGGCTGCGCGCGAGACAGGGTTAACAGTCCGCCGCGACCGGATTGGAAACACCTTTGCGCGTCTTGGTCCGGCAGACCGGGAAACCGCGCCCGTTCTTACCGGCAGTCATCTGGACACCGTTGCCGCTGGCGGCTGCTTTGACGGGGCAGCCGGCGTAGTGTGCTCTCTGGAGGCGGTCCGGGCAGTTTCTCTGGCCTTTAGAGAGAGCGGTGCCGCGCTTCCCCGGCCCCTTGAAGTAGTAGCGTGGGCCAATGAAGAGGGGGCGCGTTTTCCCCCGGCCATGATGGGCTCCGCGGTCTACGCCGGCTCTCTTCCGATTGAAGCGGCGCTCTCCGCAACAGACTCTGAAGGAATATCCGTAAGAGACGCTCTTGCCGCCCGAGCGCCGGGGGAGGGCACGCAGCCCCTCCTTCCGCCGGCGTCATATCTGGAGCTTCACATTGAACAGGGAGTGGAACTGGAAGCCGCCGGCGTACCTGTTGCCGTGGTGGATGGCGTACAGGCGCAGCTGGCCGGCGACTGGCGGATGATCGGGCGGGAGGCGCACGCCGGAGCGACCCCCATGGAACGCCGTCGCGACGCACTTCTTGGGGCAGCGGCGCTTATCACCGAGGTATCCGGCATTGCACATGCACATCCTCCCGGCGTGGCCACCGTTGGAAAAAGCGTCGCGTTTCCCGGCTCACGCAACACCGTGCCCGGCCTGGTGGAGGCCACCATCGATCTGCGTCATCCCGAGGAACGTGCGGTGAGGACAATGGCCGCCGATTTCATACGTGCAGGAGAAGCGTGTGCCGCACAGTGCGGCCTTAGTTTTGAGTTTACCGAACGGTGGCGCTCACCGCGGGTTACCTTTTCGCCGCATCTGGTTGACCTGTGCAGCCGCGCGGCAGATGCCGCCGGTATCCCCGCACTGCGGCTGTTTTCCGCTGCGGGACATGACGCGGTCAATCTTGCTCCCATCACACCCGCAGCAATGCTCTTTGTGCCGAGCACCGGCGGGGTGAGTCACCACCCGGAAGAATTCACTGAAATGAACGCCCTTGTCCAGGGTGCGAGAGTACTCTCTGCAACGCTCGCGCTTCTTCTTGGTTGATTTTCCGGCCGCGGGCAGGCTGCAAACCCTTCTATAAGTGGCCCGAAGATTGGGTATTTGAAGCAGCAGGAGATTTCAGGGTGTAGATCACGGTGGTACCCA
>Ga0102944_1001280_pt1 | contig 17012 bp, 14 predicted proteins | sample SalPonD_shore_MG_FD_78172 | JGI IMG/M metagenome (GOLD analysis project Ga0102944, IMG submission 78172) | Salt pond soil microbial communities from South San Francisco under conditions of wetland restoration - Salt Pond MetaG... | ecosystem: Environmental > Aquatic > Marine > Intertidal zone >...
GAGGGGCTCAAGGACAAGCGGCTGCTGTCGCTCGACCTGGGCGCGCTGCTCGCGGGCGCGAAGTACCGGGGCGAGTTCGAGGAGCGCCTCAAGGCCGTGCTGGCCGACATCGGCAAGCAGGAGGGCCGCGTCATCCTGTTCATCGACGAGATGCACATGGTCGTCGGCGCGGGCAAGGCCGAGGGCGCGATGGACGCCGGCAACATGCTCAAGCCGGCGCTGGCGCGCGGCGAGCTGCACTGCATCGGGGCGACCACCCTCGACGAGTACCGCAAGAACGTTGAGAAGGATGCCGCGCTCGAGCGCCGGTTTCAGAAGGTGCTGGTCGACGAGCCGACGGTCGAAGACACGATCGCCATCCTGCGCGGTCTCAAGGAGCGCTACGAGGTCCACCACGGTGTGCAGATCACCGACCCGGCGATCATCGCCGCTGCCCAGCTGTCGCACCGCTACATCACCGATCGGCAGATGCCGGACAAGGCCATCGACCTGGTCGACGAGGCCGCCTCGCGCATCCGCATGGAGATCGACTCCAAGCCGGAGGAGATGGACCGCCTCGAGCGGCGCCTGATCCAGCTCAAGATCGAGCTCGAGGCCATGAAGAAGGAATCCGACCCGGCTTCGAAGAAGCGCAAGGCGAGTCTCGAGGAGGAGATCGAGCGCCTGGAGAAGGAATACGCCGACCTCGAGGAGATCTGGAAGAGCGAAAAGGCCGCTGTGCAGGGCGAGACGCAGATCAAGGAGGAGCTCGAGCGCGCGCGCCAGGAGCTCGAGACCGCGCGCCGCGCCGGCAATCTCGGCCGCATGTCCGAGCTGCAGTACGGGCGGATCCCCGAGCTCGAGCAGCGCCTGCAGCAGGCGCAGGAGCAGGAAGAGCAGGGCGAGTCGCACCTGCTGCGCAACAAGGTCACCGAGGAAGAGGTCGCCGAGGTCGTGTCGCGCTGGACCGGTATTCCGGTGTCCAAGATGCTCGAGGGCGAGCGCGACAAGCTGAACCGGCTCGAGGAGGTGCTCGAGGAGCGCGTCATCGGCCAGGACGAGGCCGTCCACGCGGTCGCATCGGCGATCCGGCGCTCGCGTGCCGGGCTGTCCGATCCGAAACGGCCCAACGGGTCGTTCCTGTTTCTCGGACCGACCGGCGTGGGCAAGACGGAGCTGTCCAAGGCGCTGGCCAGCTTCCTGTTCGATACCGAGGAGTCGCTGGTCCGGATCGACATGTCCGAGTTCATGGAACAGCACTCGGTGGCCCGCCTGATCGGCGCACCGCCCGGCTACGTCGGTTACGAGGAGGGTGGCTATCTGACGGAGGCCGTCCGCCGCAAGCCGTACTCGGTCATCCTGATGGACGAGATCGAGAAGGCGCACCGCGATGTGTTCAACATCCTGCTGCAGGTGCTCGACGACGGGCGTCTTACCGACGGCCACGGCCGGACGGTCGACTTCCGCAACACCGTGGTCATCATGACCTCGAATCTGGGCAGCGACGTGATCCAGGAGATGGCCGGCCGCGGCGACTACGATGCGATGCGCTCGTCGGTGATGGACATCGTCGGCCAGTCGTTCCGGCCGGAGTTCATCAACCGGATCGACGATGTGGTCGTGTTCCGCCCCTTGGGCCGCGAGCAGATCCGGCAGATCACCGCGATCCAGACCGGCCACCTCCGCGAGCGCCTCGCCGAGCGTGACATGGCGATCGAGTTCACCGCTGCCGCACTCGACCGGCTTGGGGAGGCCGGCTTCGACCCGGTCTACGGTGCCCGGCCGCTCAAGCGAGCGATCCAGCACCAGTTGGAGAACCCGCTGGCGCAGGAGATCCTGGGCGGCCGTTTCGGTCCCGGCGACACGATCCGCGTCGACGCGACCGAGGAAGGTCTGGTGTTCGAGCGCAGCGGCCAGACCGTGGAAGCGGCAACGGCCTGAGACAGAGACTCGGTCAACTCGTGCCTGAAGGAAGACGGGCGCCCCCTGCGGGCGCCCGTCCTGTTTCGGGCCGCGGGGGCGCGTGGGCCTTGCAGGCGGTCGGGGCCGCGCAATACACACGAATGCTGCCGCAAGGCTGCTTGTCCCGGCGGAACTTCCCCGGACGGCAGCAACAAGGCAGCAGCGCCCACTGCGAGTGAAGCGCATCTCTCCGTGAGCGCGATCGGTCCGCAGAGTTTCGGCGGAGCTCCACCGCGATCACCGCTCCACGCGGCAGCTATTCGTGCCCATTCGTGGTTATCCAGACGCCCTCGGATGCGTGACTACCGTCTCGCAGCACGGCCCGAACCGTGCCACAATCTGCCACCAGCACACACCACTCCATTCGTGGTTATCGCTGCCTGCCCCCGTGCTCTCGGTTGCACTCGGTCCTGCCCGCTGGCGAAGGGCTCCGCTGGAGCCGTCAGTCCGTGAGAAACCGCCGGACGAGTTTCAGGAAGGCCTCAGGAGCGTCGACGTGGACCCAATGTGCCGCGTCGGGGATGGTCTCGATGCGGGCGTTCGGGAAGCGCTGGTGGATGGCGGGCTTGGCGTCAGCCGGCAGGTAGTCCGAGCGGCCCCCGCGGACGAACAGGGCGGGGCCCTTGTACGGCCCCTCCGATGCGGGTGCCGCCGCGATGTGCTCGTATTCCGCGTAGATCGTGTCCAGCGGCACGCGCCACTCGAATCCGTCCTCCCCGCGCACGAGATTCTTGAGCAGGAACTGGCGGATGGCCGTCGTCGGGATCTGCTCGGTGAGAGCCTCGTCAGCGTCCCGCCGCGAGCGAATCGTTGCCAGGTCGAGGCCATGCAAGGCGTCGAGCTCCTGGTCGTGGCGACGGTCGTAGTCGATGGGGGCGATGTCCACGGCGACCAGGCGAGCGACGCGCTCGGGGGCGGACAATGCGAGCTCCATGGCCGTCTTGCCGCCTAGGGAGTGACCCAGCACGATCGCGCTGTCCAGCGCGTGCGCATCCATGGTCTCGCGGACGTCGTTGGCCAGCGTCGTGTAGTCCATGCGCCGCCCGTGCGGAGAGCGGCCGTGATTGCGCAGGTCCAGGCCGTAGACGCTGAACCGGTCCGAGAGGGCACGCGCGACGCCGCCGAGGTTCTCGTTCGAGCCGAACAGGCCGTGCAGCAGGATCAGCGGCGGTCCGTCTCCGACAACGCGGGCATGTAGCTCCATCGGGGCGTGCACCTCCGGGCGTGCTATCGTGGGGGTCGCTCGCGAAGCCTACCAGAGGAGAACCCGATGTACGTGCCCGATCCTGCCGCCGAGCGCGAGGCGCTCATGGATCCCGCGACCTTCGGCCTCTGGCGCAAGGACATCATTCGTTTCGCCGACCTGGACGTGCTGGGGCACGTCAACAACGTCGCCTACATGGTGTTCTTCGAGACGGGGCGGGTCGCGTTCCTCGAACAGTTCGGCCGGCCGCCGCGTGACCGCGAGCACGGCCCGGTGTTCGTGCTGGCCCACATCGCGGCCGACTACATCGAGGAACTGTACTATCCGGGGACGGTGGACATCGGAACGGCGGTGCGCCACGTCGGCAAGAGTTCGTTCCACCTCGGGCATGGAATCTTCACGGACGGAGAGTGCAAGGCCACGGCGACCTCGGTCATCGTGCAGGTTCAGGGGCGCCCCCTGCGCTCGGTCCCGCTCACGGACGATCAGAAGGAGCTTGTGCGACGGATCGGCGGAGCCACCCGAGACCGGGAGCACATGGCGCAGCCGTGAGCCGGCCCGGTCCGGATACGGGCTCAGTCCCAGCGCGGGTCGCGCACCTGTATCCAGCCCTCGTCGTCGATGCGCACGGGGAATGTTTCGGTGGGCTCGTAGGCGGGCGGTGTCAGCGCCTCGCCGGTGGTGATGCAGAACTTCGCCCCGTGGCGCGGACAGACGACACAGTCGCCCTCGATCTCGCCACCGGTCAACTGTCCGCCGTCATGCGTGCACACGTCCTCGATTGCGTAGAACTCGCCTGCCACGTTGAACACGGCCACATCGACGTCGTCGACATCGACGACGCGAAACTCGCCTGGCAGCAACTCGTCTTTCCTGGCGACATTGACCCAATCGGACATCGGTACATTCTCCGCGCTTGTCCAGGAAGGAGGATGTTGGTCCAGCAGTGCGCCGAACGGGCCGGTGCCGCGGCGGTTGCTGGCGAACGAACGGCGTTTGCCCACGCGCCCGCGGTCTAGAGCATCCCGGTCTGCAGCCGGGCCGCCTCCGACATCATCTCGGGACCCCAGGGCGGGTCGAACACGAGCTCGACATCGCAGCGCTCGATGCCCGGGATGCATTCGACGCTGTAGCGCACGTCGTCCGCGATGACATCGCCCATGCCGCAGCCCGGGGCTGTGAGGGTCATTCGCACCTCCACCCGCCAGGCGCCGTCGCTCACCTTCTCGATGTCGCAGTCATAGACGAGCCCGAGGTCCACGATGTTGATCGGGATCTCGGGGTCGAAACAGGTCTGCAGCTGGCGCCAAACGGCCGCCTTGATGTCATCGTCGGTGGGATTGTCCGGGACCTGGGGACCTTCCATCGGGTCGCGCCCGAGGGCATCCGCGTCCTCGTTGGCGATGCGGGCGAGGTTGCCGCCGATGTTGACGGTGAAACTGCCGCCCAGCGCCTGGGTGATGATCACCTGCATGCCCTTGGGCAGGATGATGCGGTCACCCGATGGGATGCGGATGGCCTGCACGCCCCGGGACAGGGTAATGGGTTCGTATGCGTCGGCGAATCCCATGCCGTTCCTCTCTATGCCAGCATTTCACGAACGCGGCCGATGCCCTCGACCAGGCGATCGACATCGGCGCGCGTATTGTAGAAGGCGAACGACGCGCGTGCCGTGCCGCTGATCCCGAAATGGTCCATCACGGGCATGGCGCAGTGGTGACCGGTGCGGATCGCCACACCTTCCTGGTCGATCAGCATCCCCAGGTCATTCGGGTGGACGCCGTCGATGACGAAGGACAGGACCGCGGCCTTGTGTTGCGCGGTCCCGATGACTCGCAGCCCCGGTACTTCGCGCGCGCGTGCATGTGCGTACGCCAGCAGGTCGGCCTCGGCCGCCGCGATCCCGTCCATGCCGACGCCTTCCAGGTAGTCGATGGCCGCACCCAGCCCGATGGCACCGGCGATGTTGGGTGTGCCGGCCTCGAACTTGTGCGGGATGACGTTGAACTCGGTACCGTCGAACGAGACCTTCGAGATCATCTCGCCGCCGCCCTGGTAGGGTGGCATGTCCTCCAGGATCGAGGCCTTCGCATACAGTGCGCCGATGCCGGTCGGGCCGAACATCTTGTGGCCCGAGAAGCAATAGAAGTCGGCATCGAGGGCACGCACGTCGACGGTCATGTGCGGCACCGCCTGGGCCCCGTCCACCAGCACGGGCACGCCACGCTCGTGCGCGGCCGCAATGATCTCGGCGACCGGATTCACCGTGCCGAGGGCATTGGAAACGTGCCCGATGGCGACGAGGCGCGTGCGTTCGCTGAACAGTGCCGGGTACTCGTCGAGCCGGAGCTCGCCGTCATCGGTCATGGGGATGACGCGCAGGCGGGCGCCGGTCTGCTCGGCCACGAGCTGCCAGGGCACGATGTTCGAATGATGCTCCATCTCGGAGACGATGATCTCGTCTCCGGCGCCGACGCGAGGACGCAGCCAGGCCTGGGCGACGAGGTTCACCGACTCGGTGGTCCCGCGCGTGAACACGATCTCGCGCGATTCCGCCGCATTGACGAAACGAGCGGTACGCTCGCGCGCGCCTTCGTACTGTGCGGTCGCCCGCTCGGCCAGCGTATGCACGCCACGGTGGATGTTCGCATTTGTCTCGCGGTAGTAGCGATCGATGGCGTCGATGACCGACACCGGCTTCTGCGCCGTCGCGGCATTGTCCAGGTAGGCGAGCGGATGGCCGCCGATTTCCTGCTGGAGGATCGGGAAGTCGGCGCGCAGCCGCTCGGTGTCGAGCGGCTGCGCCTGCAGCCGAATGTCGGTTGCGGTGCTCATACGAACTCCCGCACCCGGTCGCTGTGAGGCAGTTCGTCGAGAACGAAGCCCTCGAGCCACGTGCGCAGAGGTTCGATGCCCATGCGGTCGATCGACGTCTGCGCGAAGGCGTACAGCAACAGGCCGCGCGCGGCTTCCTCGTCGACGCCGCGCGAACGCAGGTAGAACAGGGAGTTGCGGTCGAGCTGGCCGACGGTGGCGCCGTGCGTGCACACGACGTCGTCGGCGTAGATCTCGAGCTCGGGCTTCGTGTCGATCTCGGCCTTGCCGGAAAGCAGCAGGTTGTCGTTGGACTGGTAGGCGGCGGTCTGTTGCGCGTGCGGCGCCACGTAGACCCGACCGTTGAACACGCCGCGCGCGTGGCCGTCGAGGATGCCGCGATATGCCTCCTCGCTGTGGGCGTTCGGCTCGTTGTGGTTGATGCGCGTGTGGATGTCGCAGTGCTGGCGGCCGTTCAACAGATAGAGGCCGTTGAACAGCGTCTCGGCACCCTGCGCGTTCAGCGCAGTGTTGATGTCCGTGCGCACCAGCTGGCCGCCGATCTGCACGTTGTGTGAGTCGTAGCGGCTGTCCGCCGCCTGGTTCACGTGGATGCTGCCGACGTGGAAGCCCCTGCGGCTCTCGCGCTGGACCCGGTAGTGCGTGACACGCGCGCCGGTGTCCAGCTTCGCCTCGGTCACCGCGTTGGTCAGGTTCTGTGCGTTGTCCAGGCCGACGTAGTGCTCGATCACCGTCGCCTCGGCGTGGTGCCCGGCGCTGATCAGCACGCGCGGGTGCGCCGCCACCGGTTGCTCCTGCGCGGTGGATACGAACAGCAGCTCGATCGGGCGCTCCGCGCGGCTATCGGCGTCGATCTCGATCACCGCACCATCCTCGGCGAAGGCCGTGTTCAGGGCCGTGAAGCCACTGAAATCGCTCGGCGCAGTGTCGGCCAGACGGCCCTCGAGCGCGCCGGCATCCTCGGCGAGGACCGCGGCCAGGCTGCGCGCGCGCACGCCGCTGCCGGCGGCGTCCCGATCGGACAGGCCGGCGGCGAAGTGGCCGTTGATGAACACGAGCCGCTGGGCATCGAGGCCCGGGATTCGCAGGGCCTCGATCTGTGCCGCATCGGCGGTCGCGCCCGCGGCGTCCGGCCGAGCGAAATCCCGCTTGGCGATCGGCTTGACGCTGGTGTATTTCCAGTCCTCGATGCGCGTGCTCGGCAGGCCCGTTTCGGCGAATTGCCGCGCGGCGTCGCTCCGCAGCGCCGCCACCCAGTCGACCGAGTCGCCGGGGCGCGTCCCCGCGAATCGCTCGAGCAGCGTCCGGGCAGTTTCGTCGACGGCGTTCATGCGCTGGCGGCCTCCTCGTCGCGCACCCAGTCGTAGCCCTTGTCCTCAAGCTCGAGCGCGAGGCTCTTGTCTCCCGACTTCAGAACCCTGCCGTTGGCCAGGACATGCACCTTGTCCGGCTCGATGTAGTCGAGCAGGCGCTGGTAATGCGTTACGAGCACGATCGCCCGGTCCGGACTGCGCATCTGGTTCACGCCGTGTGCAACGACCTTGAGCGCGTCGATGTCGAGGCCCGAGTCGGTCTCGTCGAGGATGGCGAGCTCGGGCTCGAGCACCATCATCTGGAAGATTTCGTTGCGCTTCTTCTCGCCGCCGGAGAAGCCCTGGTTGACCGAGCGATTGAGGAAGCTCTCGTCCATGCCCATGAGCTTCATCTTCTCCTTGACGCCGGTGAGGAAATCGACCGCATCGACCTCATCGAGCCCCTGGTGCTTGCGCTTGGCGTTGAGTGCCGCCTTGAGCAGATAGACGTTGTTCACGCCCGGGATCTCCACCGGGTACTGAAAGGCGAGGAACACGCCTTCGTGCGCGCGCTCCTCGGGGTCGAGCTCGAGGAGATTCTGCCCCTTGTAGGTCACCGAGCCCTCGGTCACCTCGTATTCCTCGCGCCCGGCCAGGATGTGGGCGAGGGTGGATTTGCCCGACCCGTTCGGGCCCATGATCGCGTGCACTTCGCCTGCATTCACCTCCAGGTCGACGCCGCGGAGGATGTCGGCGTTCTCCACCTTCGCGTGGAGGTTCTCGATCTTAAGCATCGGTTCACTCATGTCATGCAGTACCTTGATACGCTTGTCCAATCTCTCGCGGAGCCCGCGGAGAACACAGAGAAGGACCCGAGAACGATGTCTGGGTCACGGCCGAGGCCGCGTTCAGTGCTGTCCCCGGGGCCTCTCGTGCACAAGGACTTCCTGGCGGTCTGCCGGCAGCCCGGGATTCTCTCTTTTCAGGTCTCTGCGTTCTCGGGCGGTCTCCGCGAGGTTCACGTTTCATCGCACGGTGCTTGAACCGCACGGCGAGCGACGGCGTCAGCCGACCGCTCCCTCGAGCGTCACGCCGAGCAGCGCCTGGGCCTCGACCGCGAACTCCATCGGCAGTTCGCGGAAGACGTCCTTGCAGAAGCCGTTGACGATCATGTTCACGGCATCCTCTTCGGATATGCCGCGCTGGCGGCAGTAGAACAGCTGCTCGTCGCTCACCTTCGACGTCGATGCCTCGTGCTCGACGATGGCGCCCGGGTTCTTCACCTCGATGTAGGGGAACGTGTGGGCACCGCACTGATCGCCGATCAGCATCGAATCGCACTGGGTGTAGTTGCGCGCGCCCTCGGCGCTGGGCAGCACCTTCACGAGTCCGCGATACGAGTTGTTGCCGTGCATCGCGGAGATGCCCTTCGACACGATCGTGCTGCGCGTATTGCGCCCGATGTGCGTCATCTTGGTGCCGGTGTCGGCCTGCTGGAAGTTGCTGGACACCGCAACCGAGTAGAACTCGCCGACGGAATCGTTGCCCGTCAGGACGCAACTCGGATACTTCATCGTGATCGCGGAGCCGGTCTCGACCTGGGTCCAGGTGATCTTGGAACGCTCGCCGCGGCATTCGCCGCGCTTGGTGACGAAGTTGTAGATCCCGCCCTTGCCTTCCTCGTCGCCCGGGTACCAGTTCTGCACGGTGGAGTACTTGATCTCGGCATCATCGAGCGTGACCAGCTCGACCACGGCGGCGTGGAGCTGGTTCTCGTCGCGCTGGGGTGCGGTGCAGCCCTCGAGGTAGCTGACGTGGGCACCTTCCTCGGCGACGATCAGGGTCCGCTCGAACTGCCCCGTCTTGGCCTCGTTGATGCGGAAGTACGTGGACAGCTCCATCGGGCAGCGCACGCCCCTGGGGACGAACACGAACGAGCCGTCCGTGAACACGGCCGAGTTCAGGCATGCGTAGAAGTTGTCCGAATGGGGCACGACGCTGCCGATGTACTTCTGCACGATTTCCGGATAGTGCTGCAGCGCCTCGGACATCGAGCAGAAGATCACGCCGGCCTCGGCAAGCTTCTCCCTGAACGTGGTCGCGACCGAAACGCTGTCGAACACCGCGTCGACCGCCACACCCGCCAGCTTTTCCTGCTCGTGCAGCGGGATACCCAGCTTCTCGTAGGTCTCGAGCAGTTTCGGGTCGACCTCGTCCAGGCTCTTCGGCGCTTCCGCGCGCTGCTGCTCCTTCGACTTCGGGGCCGAGTAGTAGGAGATGCCCTGGAAGTCGATCGGCGGATAGTGCACGTGGGCCCAGTTGGGCTCGGTCATCGTCAGCCAATGCCGGTAGGCTTCCAGGCGCCATTCGAGCATCCAGTCCGGCTCGCCCTTCTTGCGCGATATGAGCCGGATCACGTCCTCGTCCAGCCCGGGCGGGACGGTGTCCGACTCGATTTCCGTCACGAAGCCCTGCTTGTATCGCTGGGTGACGAATTCCTCGACGTTCGCTGCCATGATGGATCGACTCCGGTCTTATCCGTTCACGTGGGCATCGCCCATGACCGCGCCCCTGAGATCCATGCGCTGCAGGGGCACGGTCTTCGGTGCGGCCAGGTCGGCCAGGGTGACTTCCTGCAGCGCGCTGCGGATCGCCTCGTTGATCCGCTGCCAGTGGTGGCCGACGTTGCACACGTCCTCCAGCTCGCAGTGGCGGTCGTCGAGGCTGCATTCGGTCATCGCCATCGGTCCCTCGACCGTGTCGATGATCTCCGCTGCGCTGATGCGTTCGGGGGCGCGGGCCAGCACGTAGCCGCCGTGCGCACCGCGGTACGACGTGAGCAGGCCGCCGCGCACGAACTGCTTCAACAGCTTGCTGACCGTCGGGCGCGTCAGATGGGTCTGTTCCGCGAGATCGGCGGCCGTGTACACGGTCTCCGGCTCGCGCGCCATCCGCGACAGCACCACGGTGGCGTAGTCGGTGAGTCGGCTGACTCGCAGCATGAATTTCGTCCGCGGTTAGACCTGGTCTAATTGCGGACTATTCTAGTACTCTTTCGTCGGGGAGGGAAGGGTACGCACCCGTGGCTGCCCTGCTGTCCGGAGGATACTGATCCCGAGGGCCGATCAGGCATATCACTCCGAGCGCCGGAGAAGTCCAGCCACAAGGCGCTGGCGCGCACAGGAGAGGGCATCGCGGTTCCCATGCCGGGCGGGCCCAACGCCCCGGATGCGTTTCCCCGGCTCTCCGCGGGGCCGTGCGCGGCGTGGCACGTTCCTGAAAGGGGCCCGACCGCCCTGCCTGCGAGCGCGCACCCTGCGTCCGCCCCGGCAGAGACGCGCTGAGTGGCGCTCGAGCAACTGTCCGAGCAGTACATTGACAGGGCGCGTGGCTCCGCAAAGAATAGCTGCTCGACTTGTCGAACAAATAGCTGGGGGAGGACCACACATGGCAGTTCCAACCCGCAAAGGGAGCGTGGCCGGCTGGCGCACGCTCGTGATGGCGGCGGCGGCGACCGTCGCGCTCGCCGGCCCGACACAGCAGGCCGCGGCGGCAGACGGGCAGCTCGAGATCGGCGCACTGATGCCGATGACGGGCGACCTGCAGGCCTATGGGCAGACGTGCCTGAACGGCGTCAACCTCGCGGTCAAGGAGATCAACGCGGCCGGCGGCGTAATGGGCAATGACATCGTCGTGCGTGTCGGCGACACGCAGACCAAGCCGCAGTCCGGCATTGACGCGGCCAAGAAGCTGGTCTCGATCCAGGGCGTGTCCGGCATCGTCGGCGCGCTGTCGTCCGGCGTGTCGATTCCGGTTGCGCAGAGCGTGACCAGCGTCGAGGGCGTACCGCAGCTCTCACCGGCCTCGACGTCGCCGGTAATCACGGGCCTGGACGACAACGACTTCATGTTCCGCACGGTCCCGTCCGACGCGTTCCAGGGCAAGGCTCTGGCGGCAGTGGCACGCGACAACGGCCTGGATGCGGTCTCGACGCTGTACATCAACAATGACTACGGCGAGGGCCTGGCCGACGCGTTCCGGTCCGCTTTCGAGGCCAAGGGCGGCAGTGTCGCCGAATCGCTCGCCTACGAGCCGGGCAACGCCTCCTACCGCGGTGAGCTGCAGAAGGCCGCCAGTGGGGATGCCGAGGCGCTCGTGCTGATCGGCTATCCCGAAAACGGCGTGACCATCCTGCGCCAGGCGGTGGAAGGCGGCCACTTCAGCAAGTTCGTGTTCACGGACGGCATGAAGGCGCCGGAGATCATCGACGCCGTCGGCGCGAACATCCTCAACGGCAGCTTCGGCACTGCGCCCCAGGCGCTGACCGATACCGAGTCGGCGAAGCACTTCAAGGGCGCGTACGAGAACGAGTTCGGGGAAGTGCCGCCGAAGCCGTTCATCGACACGGCCTATGATGCGGCCTACGTGCTGGCGCTGGCGACCGAGGCCGCCGGCAGCACCGACAGCAAGGCCGTGCGCGACAAGCTGCGGGCCGTTGCGAACCCGCCCGGCGAGGTCGTTCTTCCCGGCGAGTGGGCCAAGGCGAAGAAGCTGATCGCGGCCGGCAAGGACATCGACTACAAGGGCGCGTCCGGTTCGATCAACTTTGACGACATGGGTGACGTGTCCGGCACGTTCGCCCACTGGGTGATCAAGGACGGCGAGATCCAGACCGTGAAGGTCTTCGAGCCGTCGGACTGATCGGGCGCCCTGCAACGCCCTGAAAGAGGGCCCGCCCGCCGGGGCGGGCCCTCTTTCGTCGGTGCGCCGCGCGACGTGTTCGCGGCCAAGGCCGCTCCTACAGATCGTCCGAGCCGCCGATGCCACATCGTTCCCCGCCTGCAGGAGCGGGCTTGCCCGCGAATGGCCGTGCCGTTTGCGCCGTGCCCGAGCTGTTGCCCGGTGGCGACAGTGTGACAGCAGTGCCTCAGCGCCCTACATTGGCGCCATCCACTGCCGTTTGAAGGCATCGCCATGACGACCGCCACATGGTTCCTGCTCGTCGGCGCGCTGTTGCTTGCAATGGGTCTCACCGCGGGCCTGATCCGGCGCCTGCCCGTCACCACCGCGATCGTCTATCTCGCCGTCGGAATCGTGGTGGGGCCGACGGTGCTGCAGGCATTCCATTTCAATCCTCTGCAGCAATCGCGGGTGCTGGAGGTCATTACCGAGGCGGCGGTCCTGCTGTCCCTGTTCACGGCCGGCATGAAGATGCCGGTGCCCGTCACCGCGGCTCGCTGGCGTGCGCCGATCCTCCTCGCGTTCGCCGGCATGGCGCTGACGGCCACGTTGATGGCCGGGTTCGGCTACTACGCACTCGACCTGTCGCTGGGGGCGGCCATCCTGCTGGCCGGCATTCTGGCGCCGACGGATCCGGTCCTGGCTACCGAGGTCCAGGCGCGCCACCCGGGCGATCGGGACCGGTTGCGCTTCGCGGTGACCTGCGAGGCGGGCATGAACGACGGCAGCGCGTTTCCCGTGGTGATGCTGGGACTCGGGTTGCTCGGGCTGCACCCCCTGGGCGACGGCGGTTGGCGCTGGGTTGTCGTGGACGTGCTGTGGGCGACGGCAGCGGGCATCGGACTCGGCGTCATGGCGGGGGTGCTGCTGGCCGGATTGGTGGCGCGCCTGCGGCGTCGCGGGCGGGCCGACGCGCTGATGCACGACTTCCTGGCGCTGGGCCTGATCGGCATCGTCTATGGCGCCAGCCTGGCAATCGAGGCGTGGGGCTTTCTGGCGGTCTTCTTTGCCGCGGTTGCCCTGCGCCAGAGCGAGTTGCGCCTGTTCGGACGGCCGGCCGAGCGGGGCCGGCTGCAGACGTCAACGGGACCGACGGCGGAACCGGTACGCCCGAAGCGAGTGACCGACGGCTCGCTTGACTTCAACGAACAGCTCGAACGGCTGTCCGAGGTGGTGCTCATCCTGTTGCTGGGAGGAAGCCTGTTCGTCACGTCCTGGAGCGTGCGGGCCGTGGCCACGGGCCTGTTCCTGTTTCTCGCGGCGCGGCCGCTGGGCGTCTTCGTTGCGCTGCTCGGGACGCGCATGCCGTCGCATCTGCGCGCGCTGAGCGGCTGGTTCGGCGTGCGCGGAATCGGCTCGCTGTACTACCTGATGTACGCGATCGAGCACGGATTACCGGAAGAGACCGCCCTCGAGTTGCTGCACGTGACGCTGATCGTCGTCACGCTGTCGATCCTGGTCCACGGCATCAGCGTCAAGCCGGTGATGGCCCGCTTCCGCCGGCAGTCGAACGAGGTCACCGCCAACGGCATATCCGGGTGATGGCGGGCGTAAGGACGGCTACTGCACGCGGCTGTCGATGGTCACCGTCGCCGTCGCATCCGCTGACACGGCGACCGGTTCGCTACGCCCCTCGAGATCGCCGCTGCTCGGCATGACGTCGCCGCTGAGGGCCACCCGCGCGGTCAGTACCACCCGATCGGCGCCGGAGAGCTTGCGTGCGGGCATCATGGCCTGTGCGTCACTGAGCACGACTTCGGTCGGCAGCGCACCCACCGTGGTGCGGGCGACCGCCAGGGGCGGGCCGCTGTTCTGGCCCGGGTTGCGCGCGAACACGAACACGGGCGTGCTGCCGTCAAGGCCGGACGTCATCGCCTCGGCCAGGCGCACCTGCACGGTCACGCGGGCGTCGCCGCCCGTCGCGCCCGATGTCGCTGCCGTGCTTGCTTGTGACTCCCGGCCGGCGCCGACGGAACTGGGCGCTTCCCCCTGGGCCCGCGCGATCAGCTGCTCGATCATCGCGCGGTTGGGCCCATTCTCCGGCAGGGTCGCGGCGAGCCGTTGCCAGTATTCCGCTGCCTGGTCCCGGTCGCCTCCGGACAGAGCCATGTGCCCGGCGAGCATCAGGGCCAGCTGGTTCTCCGGATCGATGTCGAGCGCCTTGTGCAGCAGGCGCTCGACGCTCGCCGTGAACCGGCGCCCGTTCGCGAGCAGCAGGGACTCGGCCTGGCGCGCGATCAGCCAGGGATCCTCGCCCTCGCTCGCGGCGCGCGCACGGGAGAATGCCGTGACCGCGTCGCCGTAGCGCTCCTGTGCGCGGTACGCTTCCCCCAGGAGCGTCCATGCCCGCGGCGCGCGCGGGTTGTCCTCGACGTAGCGTTCCAGCGGCCCGACCCGCTGCGCAGGCGCCATTTGCGAGAACCGCTGTACCTGCTCGCTGCTCAGTCGATGCGAAAGGTCGTTGCCGATGAGGCCGGGTCGGCCCACCGCGCCGTAGAGCACGATCGTGACCAGCGGCACGGCAACCGCGACAACGGCGGCAGCGGCGCGCCGGCTCCCCGTGCGCGTCGCGGTTTCGTCGCCCTCGTCGTCAGGAACTCCTTCGACGAGCTCCCGCTCTAGCTCCGCGCGCGCCTCGGCGAACTCCGCGTCGCCCAGGTTGCCGCGGCGATGTTCCGCCTGCAGCTCGGCCAGGCGCTCGCGGTACGTGTCCACCGTCGCGGCCGAGAAGCCCGTCCCCGAGCCTGCGCGCCGACGCAGCAACGCGGGCAAGAGAGCGCCTACTGCCGCTGCCACCATCGCAGCGGCGAGAATCCAGAATGCGATCATCAGGAAACCTCGTCGTCGCCGGAAAGCAGGCGTTGTGCCCGCGCATGCTCGTCCTCGCTGAGCTCGGGGTCCGTCGCGGCCCGGCGCCGACGCACGACGAAGGCGAGCGTGCCGCCGCCGAAGACGAGCATGATCAAGGGGCCGAACCACAGCAGCCAGGTGGAGGGTTGCACGGGCGGCCGGTACAGCACGAAATCACCGTAACGCTGGACGAGAAAGTCGATGGCCGCCTCGTTCGAGCGATGCTCCGTGACGACGAGGCGATACACCTCGTCGCGCAGGTCGCCGGCCAAGTCGGCGTCGGAACTCGCCAGTGACTGGTTCTGGCAGACCAGGCAGCGTAGCTCCTCCAGCAGTTCGTAGTAGCGGTCGCGTTGTGCCTGCGAGTCGAATTCGCGGATCGTGTCGCTGGCTGCCGCGGCGCCGGGCAGGGCCACGGCGGCGGCCAGCAGCAGGCTCGCCAAGCGCCGCCGCGCGCTCACGATGCCGCCCCCTGAAGCTCGCGCACCAGCGGCACGATGCGCTCGGTGAGCTTGTCGCGCGTGACCGGGCCGATCACCTTGTGGCGGATCACGCCGTCGGCGTCGATCACGTAGGTCTCGGGCACGCCGTATACCCCGAGGTCGATGCCGACGCGGCCCGGCTTGTCGAAGGCCGTCACGGCGTACGGATCGCCGCGACGGGCCAGCCAGTCGATTGCCTCGGGTCGCTCGTCCTTGTAGTCCAGCCCCACGATGCGCAGGCCGTGCTCGTTGGCCGCCTCCATCAGTACGGCGTGTTCCTGGCGGCACGAGACGCACCAGGTGGCCCACACGTTCAGCAGCCACACCTGGCCGCGCAGGTCCTGCGGCGAGAAGCGCGCCGAACCGTCGTGCACGGTGGGCAGCTCGAACGCCGGCACCGGCTTGCCGATCAGCGGGGAGGGGACTTCCCGCGGATCGCGCGTCAGGCCGTAGGCCAGGAACGCCGCCAGGATCACAAAGATCCCGAGCGGCACGACATAGCGCAGCCGCATCCCGTCAGGCCTCCGCGCCGCGCGCGGCGGCGTTCGGCACACGACTCGAGCGCCGAACGGCACGGTACCGCCGGTCGCTGACCGCGAGCACGCCGCCGAGGGCGATCAGTAGGCCGCCCAGCCAGATCCAGCGCACGAACGGCTTGTGATACAGCCGAACGCTCCAGTCGCCGGTGTTGCCCAGCGGCTCGCCCAGCGACGCATAGAGGTCGCGCGTGAGGCCGCCGTCGATGCCGGCCTCGGTCATGGGCTTGCCGCCGGACTGGTAGAACCGCTTCTGCGGCTCCAGCTGCGTGATCATCTCGCCGTCACGCGACACCGTGATGGTGCCGGCTGAAGCCCGATAGTTGGGCCCCTGCTTCTGTTCGACTCCCTCGAAGTGGAACGCATAGCCGTCGAGCTCGACGCTGTCGCCGGGAGACATGCGCACGCGGGTTTCCTCGGAGTAGGCACTGGACACCGCGATGCCGATCACGACGAACGCAAGCCCGATGTGCGCCAGCGCCATGCCGTAGACACCCGCCGGCAGGCGCCGCAGCGCGCCCAGGCGGCCGCGCTGCCCCGACAGCTGGGTGCGAATCGCCTGGACGCTGCTGAACACGACCCAGAACGCCAGCGCGAGCGCGAGCGCCACCGCGGCGCGCGTGCCCCACGTGCCGCCGGCCATGACCGCTAGTGCTGCCGCGAGCAGGATGCTGGCGGCCAGCCCATAGTAGAGGTGGCTCATGACACGCCGCACCGTGTCGCGCTTGTAGCGCACCAGCTGGCCGAACGCGAGCACGGCCATCAGCAGCAGCATCAGCGGTACGAACACGGCGTTGAAGTAGGGTGGCCCCACGGACAGCTTGCCCATGCCGAGCGCGTCCGCGACGAGCGGATAGAGGGTGCCGAGCAGGACCGTGCCCATTGCCACGACCAGCAGCACGTTGTTCGCCAGCAGCATGGTCTCGCGCGAAAGCCACTCGAAGCGGCTGCCACCGAGGGTCGACGGGCCGCGTACGGCGTACAGCAGCAGGCTGCCGCCGATGACCACGCCGAGGAATATCAGGATGTAGATGCCGCGGGCCGGATCGGTGGCGAAGGCATGCACCGACGTCAGTACGCCGGAGCGCACGAGGAACGTCCCGAGCAGGGACAGCGAGAAGGCGATGATCGC
>Ga0102944_1001281_pt1 | contig 17008 bp, 10 predicted proteins | sample SalPonD_shore_MG_FD_78172 | JGI IMG/M metagenome (GOLD analysis project Ga0102944, IMG submission 78172) | Salt pond soil microbial communities from South San Francisco under conditions of wetland restoration - Salt Pond MetaG... | ecosystem: Environmental > Aquatic > Marine > Intertidal zone >...
AAAAAGCTTATTTTCCTTTCCAGATAAAATGCGATGATATCAAAAATATGCCGGGCTTTTGAAACTTCGCAGGTCTACTGTTTACCAATGCTTACTCGGGCTTCCAGCTATTCATCTTGTCATTGATGACTTCCCGAAGCCGACTTACTTGCACCCGGTCCTGGGTCATATCATCACGATAGCGAATGGTAACAGTATCTTCTCCTTCCGACTCAACGCCGTCAAAGTCTGCCGTAATACAGAATGGCGTGCCTGCTTCATCCTGACGTCGATAACGCTTGCCTATAGATCCGGATTCGTCATACAGCAAGGTGAAATCATCCCGCAGATCCTGCTCAATCTTATGAGCCAAATCCTGAAGTTTATCTTTCTTGATGAGCGGAAAAATACCCACTTTTGTCGGTGCTAATTTGGGATTCATTTTCAGCACCGTTCGGGTATCACCGTCAACTTCTTCCTCACGATACGCATCACACAACACCATCAACACCGCACGGTCGAGTCCGATAGAAGTCTCAATTACATAAGGTGTATAACGTTTTTGCTCAGCTTGGTCGTAATATTCCAGTTTTTTTCCGGAATATTCCTGGTGCTGAGTCAGATCGAAATCGGTTCGATTATGGATGCCTTCCACCTCCTGCCATCCAATAGGATAATCATACTGAATATCGGCAGCGGCGGCAGCATAGTGCGCTAATTTATCTTTGGGATGCGGTTCTGTGCGCAAGTTATAAGAACGAATACCCAGTTTTTTGTGCCACTCGAGACGTTCATTTAGCCAGTGGTCGTAATTTTCCTCGTCCGTGCCCGGCTCAACAAAATATTGCATCTCCATCTGCTCAAACTCACGCATACGGAAGACGAATTGACGTGCCACCACTTCATTACGAAATGCCTTTCCGGTCTGTGCAATGCCGAACGGAACCTGCTGGCGCGCCGTATCCATCACATTCTTAAAGTTTACAAAAATCCCCTGGGCTGTCTCTGGACGCAGATAGACTACATCATCGTCATCATGTCCCGAAGAAGTAGCACCAAACTGGGTCTTAAACATCAGGTTAAACTGGCGGACTTCGGTCCAGTCGAAAGCTCCGGATTCGGGAGCCCGGATCTCGTTATCCATAATAATTTCATAGAGATCATCACACACCCCCTTTCGTGATCCCGCCGTATCCAGCAGCTGCTGAATTTCATCGGCTTCCTCTTCCTTATCTTTACTTCGAAGTTTTGCGATATGGCCTTCAATAAGCATATCAGCACGATACCGCTTGTTCGACTGTTTGTCATCAATCATGGGATCGTTGAATCCCCCCACATGTCCGCTGGCTTCCCATACTTTGGGATGCATAAAAATTGCGGAATCGAGTCCTACAATATTATCATGATGCTGAGTCATCGCCGACCACCAGAAGTCGCGTATATTGCGCTTGAGCTCAACTCCCAGTGGTCCGTAATCATAGACGGCTCCGAGTCCGCCGTAAATTTCCGATGACTGGTAAATGAGTCCACGTGCTTTCGCCAGCGAAACAATGGTATCTAAACTATCAAGTTCGGTCACAGACATTAAGCTTCTATAAGTTTTTGAGAATGATGAAATTAAAGAAGTCCAAAGATAGGAAAAATATATCCTTTAATTAATATCACTTTTATGCCTATTTTAGGCGCCTGACTCAGAAGAGTCAGAAAATGGCAGGTGTTTGCAACGTTCCATTTTTAAGCTTTAAACATTAAAATTAGTATATAACTCAGATTCATGCATTCTTTCCAGGTAGGTATTCTTGGCGCAACCGGCGCTGTCGGACAAAAATTTGTACGTTTACTTGAACACCACCCGTGGTTCTCCATTAAGAAATTGGGTGCCTCGGAACGATCCGCCGGTAAAAAATATAAACAGGCCACCCACTGGATTGAGAAAACAGAATTACCCGAATCCGTGGCAGATATTAAAGTTGATGAATGCAATCCTCTGCATTTTAAAGAAGTAGATTTTGTTTTTTCGGGATTGGATTCGTCCGTTGCCGGACATATCGAAAAGAACTTTGCCCAAGCCGGCATCCCTGTGATATCCAATGCAAAAAATTACCGGATGCACAACCAGGTGCCGCTTCTAATTCCTGAGGTAAATCCCAATCACATTGATCTTATCAAGAAACAGTCATTCAGCAGTAATGGCAATGGCTGGATCGTCACCAACCCGAATTGTGTATCGGTACCGCTGGCAATGTCACTCAAACCACTTAACGATGCATTCGGTATTGATTCGGTGGTCGTGACCTCCATGCAGTCGGTATCGGGAGCCGGCTACCCGGGCGTTCCAAGCATCGATATTGTGGCCAATGTTGTGCCCTATATCGGCGGCGAAGAGGATAAAGTCGAAACCGAATCAACAAAAATGCTGGGTACCCTAGATGGAGACTCCGTTACTTTTGGGGATTTTCCAATTCAAGCTACGGCTGTTCGCGTTCCTACAATCGAGGGACATTTGCTCTCGGTCTCAGTGAAACTGAAAGACAACCTGGCATCTATCGATGAAGCGAAGAAAGCATTTAACGAGTGGGAAAGTCCGATTGCAGATTTAGATTTGCCTTCCTCTCCGGCGAAACCTATTCGGCTATACGACGAAAATCGATACCCGCAACCGCGACTCCACGCCGACCGAGAAAATGGTATGCAAACCGGTGTGGGACGTCTCCGTGAAGGTTCTGTCATGGATCTGGGATATGTAACCATGGCACATAATACCATCCGTGGGGCGGCAGGCGGAGCCATCCTAAATGCAGAATTACTCGTCGCTAAAGAGTTGATTAGCTGATCAACAGCAAATAAATTACAATAGATCGATGAACGAATTTGGCGCTCCACCGAAACTTCGCCATGCGTTCATCGGTCATTCGGTCCATCCTTTCGACAGGCCATATCTTTTAATTTTTTAATCCTCTCCATCCATTTGGTTAAGGCGATATTCTGAAAGAAGCATTCGCGCTTTGGAAATCAGCGCTTCAGCTTCTTTTTTATCCTTCCGCTCAATTTTGAGCGTGCAGGTGGCCACATCTGTCCCCGGCAAATTCTCAAACGCTTTCATCGAAGTGCCTTCCAAAATCACCTTACTGCTGAACCATCCTTTTTTGAATGTAATCTCTTCAAGATCACCAAACGGAATGAGTAATGTTGTTACTCCGGATTTGAAATAGCCGATAAAACTATCCTCTACTTCAAACTCAAATTCAAGTCCCTCCTTTTTTAGTCGTAACAGTCCCTGGGCTTTTTGCAGCCCGTGGGATACCTCAGAAATTTCAAATGGCACCGATTGGTTATTATTCAAAGTCATATTTCATATTTGTATAAGTGACGTTTTAACAAATGATATAAAAAAATTTAAAAAATTTTGTAAGGATTTGCTTTCTCAGGGGTCTTACTACCAGAAACGTGTAAAAAGCGTATAAGCCGTTGAAATAGAGAGCAATATCAAATGTCCTTCCGGGGTGAGTTGGTCGATAGCCATCTCACCTCTTTTATTTTATAACTTGTTGCAAGTTCCTCTCTATTCCCGCTTATACTAATCATTTATCGGGGAGAAAATATGAGAGGCTACATTATTTGCATTGTACTGTTATTGCTATGCCTGGCGATAACCAGTAACGGACAGGCACAAAGTGTAAATTTTCAGGATGGATTTGAAGATGGCGACTTTTCTAACAATCCCGCTTGGAATGGCGATACCAATCAGTTTACTGTAGTCGATGAAAATCCAAATTATCTGCTCCAGCTTAATGCCTCCGTAAGTCCAGCCTACTTGTCTACGGCTTCATCCCAAATTATTGGAAGCTGGGAGTTTTATATAGAATTTCGAGGCTTTGAACCTTCGGGCTCAAATCAAGCAAATATCTTTCTGATGAGCGACATTGCCAACTTAACAGGTAATGTAAATGGCTACTCCGTTCAAGTTGGCCAGAGCGGCGACGACTTTTTCAAGATTGTTCGATACGATAACGGTTCCGAAGCCACTACGATCCTGACCGATACCACTGTGGTACAGGGAGGCATGGGATATACCATAAAGGCCACCCGCAGCCAAACGGGAACCTGGCAGCTTGAAGTTGGCAAGGGATACGGCGGACCATTGCATAATTCCGGCAACACCGGCACCGACAGTACGTATACGTCCGCCTCTTTCTTCGGACCGAAAGTCAATTTCACATCCACCCGGGCCGATAAATTTTTCTTTGACTTCAAAATCGACCTGCCACCTTTCGTTACTACAAAGGCTAATTTATCCGGCGGCCAATCGGTAGACATAGCTTTCAACCGTTCTGTCGACCAAACGACTGTCAGCAACGGGGATTTTTCGTTGAACAATGGGTTGGGAACGCCTGCTTCAATCAGCTTTCCGGCCCCCGATACTGCTCGAATAACATACAATCAGCCATTGCCCTCCAACCGGTATGTTTTATCGGTAGGTGGGATCAGCGATCAGTCGGGAAATCAAATTTTGACAAATGATCAAGAGACATTTACTGTATTTGGCAAATATTCGGATGGCGATGTCAAAATCAATGAATTTATGTATGATCCGCCGGGCAATCAGTCCGAATATATTGAAATTAAAAATACCAGCAGCAAATACCTCAATCTGTCGAACTGGAAAATCGGAGATGATTCCGGCAACGACATTCTTTATTCCGCTTCCATTCCGTTGAATCCCCATAGCCTGTTGGTTATTTCTGCGGATACCGCCGCACTTTTCAATTCTTACGGCCCCCGATCTTACTGGCAGCCCTACAACCTCCCATCATTAAATAACGGTGGGGATGCCGTACGAATCCTAACAGCTACCGGCGTACTTGTTGATTCGCTTGCCTACCGGCCGGAATGGGGTGGACAAAGTGTTGCCCTGGAACGAAGATCGGTAACAACGGCATCCACCTATAGAGAAAACTGGGGAGATTCTCCCAATATCAATGGAGGCACTCCGGGGTTTCCCAACGAAATTGCTCCGGATACCGCTTCGCCCAAACTCACTTATTTTAATATCCGTACGGATAATATGATAGCTCTTGGATTTGATGAGCGCCTGAATCCTGATTCGGCAGCCAATATATTGAACTACGGAATTTCGAATTCCAATATCAGTTCCGTGCAAGTCAGCGCACCGGATACTGTTAACCTCTCACTGGAATCCTCACTGCAAAATGCCGGTAATTACACTCTGACCATTTCCGGTTTGGGAGATATTTTTGGCAATACCATCACTAAAACCGATACCTCATTTACTTACTATCAAATTTCGCCTGTCGATTCCGGCGATGTTGCAATCAACGAGTTTATGTATGCTCCAAGTAACAGCAGTGAGTATATTGAGCTGTACAATCATTCTAACAAAACACTGAACCTTCAGGGTTGGACATTGAGCGATAACCTGCATCATCCTTCAGTGATTACAAATTCAAGGTTTGTCATCCCCCCGGATAGTTTTGCAGTCCTGGCTCCCGACAATTCACTCGAACAGAATTTCGCGGACATTAATCTCATCAGCATGGGAGATCATTTTCCTACACTTAACAACGGGGGCGATCAAATTATTATACGGGATAACAACGGCACACTGTTAGATTCTCTTCAATATTTTTCCGGATGGGGCGGGGACGGAATCGCACTCGAGCGACGAAGCACGGATTTAGCTGTCAATTATCCTGAAAACTGGGGCGAATCCCAAAATGGTTTGGGAACACCCGGAAGCAAAAATGATATGAATCCCGATAAAACACCTCCGATATTAAAGTCATTAGCCATAGAGGGGAGTCGTACTATCGCCCTTAAATTCTCAGAGCGTCTGGAAGTATCCACCGCTAACAATCAACAAAACTATAGTCTGCCGGGAGGACCTGCTATTGACAAAGCTATCATAAGTGCCCCGGATAGTATCTCGCTAACTCTCATGAGTGATCTGCAGAATGCTACTCATTATAAACTATCGATAGAGAATGTCAGTGATATTTTCAAGAATGCCATGTCTTCTTCTGATACCTCATTTACCTACTATCAAATTTCAGACGTTGACTCCGGGGATGTCTTTATCAATGAATTCAATTATGATCCTGTCACCGGCTCCACAGAGTATGTCGAGCTCTATAATCCCACCGACAAATCGTTTAACCTGGAAAATTGGAAGTTAAGTGATAATCGTAACTTGAATGCAACAATAACTACCTCACAGGTCGTTGTGCCGCCGGACAGTTTTGTAGTGATAGCCCCGGATAATTCGTTGCTGGCAAACAATGCAAATATCTCACTGGTGGCGATGAAAGACTTTCCATCCCTCAACAACAGCGGTGATGACGTCATCTTGAGGGATGCAAACGGTATATTACTCGATTCCCTGCAATATTCCTCAAGCTGGGGAGGCAACCAAATTGCACTGGAGCGCCGGACAATTTCTGCAACAGGTACTTACCGGGAAAATTGGGACGATTCCCCTACCGGGGGCACCCCCGGACAAATGAATAAAATTGGGGAAGATAAGACGCCCCCTAAGCTAGCCTCTTTGAGCACAGTCGGAGATCAAAAACTGAAGCTTGCATTCGACGAGCGAGTCGATAATAGCGCCGCAGAAACAGCAAATTATACGATCACTAATTCCGGGATCAACTCCGCCAGGTTGATTGCAGCCGATACGGTTTACCTATTCTTACAATCTCCCCTGCAAAATGCTCGGGATTATACGCTTTCGATTTCAGGTTTAAGGGATATCTTTGGCAACGTCCTTCCCGAAAAAGATACCACCTTTACTTTTTACAAAACATCTCCTGTAGATTCCGGGGATATTGCCATTAATGAATTCATGTATGCCCCACCCGCGAACAGCACCGAATATATCGAGCTATATAATCATTCAAACAAATCGCTGGATTTGCGGGGCTGGATGCTCAGTGATAATCGCCACTTCAGTACACCAATAACCGATAACACTTTAATTGTCCCGCCCGACAGTTTTGCAGTGCTCGCGCCGGATAACACCATCCTTCAAAATAATCCTGATATCAATTTAATCAGTATGGGTAGTAAGTTTCCGGCATTAAACAACGGCCAGGATCAAATTATTATCAGGGATAGTATCGGTACACTCTTGGATTCTTTGCAATATAATTCGGCGTGGGGTGGCTATGAGGCAGCACTGGAACGACGTTCTACCTCCGTACCGGCAATATTTTCCGAAAATTGGGCAGAAGCTCCTTATAAATTCGGAACTCCGGGATCTGCCAATAATGTTCCGCCCGATAATGAGCCTCCGGCATTGACCGGTTTAAATTCCGTTGATGCCGCAAATCTGCAACTCATTTTTTCGGAAAAGGTCACTAATGCTTCTGCAACCGATATCAGCCACTACCATATTGCTCCAAGCCGAAATATTCAGCTAATTTCTGTACACAACGACAGTGTTACATTACTTCTGGGCAGTCCACTCACATCGGGAGAAACCTATGACATCACAATCTCCGGTCTTTCTGACATCTTCGGCAATACTCTATCAACTGTTACAAAACAGCTTAAATTTGTCAAGATCGATAAGGCACAACCGGGAGACGTCTTGCTCAACGAAATCATGTATAATCCGGCCCCCGATGAGGCCGACTTCGTGGAGCTCTACAATCCAACAGGAAAAAACTTTGACCTGACAAATTGGTTTATCGGGGATGCAACCGGCACCAGCCAAATTAAGAAAAGTGTTATCCTGCCACCCGATCGCTACCTGATTCTCACGGGAAACCGGGCATTTGCCCAAAAGTTTGACAATGCTGTAGTCGTATCTGATTTCCCGGCCCTAAACAATAATCGCGGTGATGCCGTCTACATTCGCCGAAATGACCGGACAACCATTGATTCCCTGTATTATTCCCAGAGTTGGGGCGGAAGTCAGGAAGGCACTTCTATAGAAAGAAAAGATCCCTTTGATGCCTCCAACGATGCATCGAATTGGACAAGTAGTTCATCTGATGACCACTATTCTGCCGGAGAACAGAATATTAGCTTTCAGTCAGACACACACCCACCAAAAATCGTTTTTGCCAAGACATTAACAGGTGGCCATTTAGAGGTGCGTTTCAACGAGTTTATAAGATTAACCGAGAACCTTGGGTTTTCAACCGACGGCCAAGCTTTAACAATAACCGGCTTTGATTCAACGCAGGGAAACATTATTGATTTGCAAGGCGGTACAACTAAACTAAAAGGAAAACACACGACCCTCACCGCAAAAAATGTAAGTGATGTAAAAGGGAATATGAAAGCGAGTGCCAAGATCCCTATAGCCCGGCCATTACAACCCAAAGAACTGACTATCAATGAAATAATGTATGACCCGTTGAATCAGACGGATGATAATAATCCCGATCAAAGTGAATATATTGAATTACGAAACACTCGGGACTACGCTATCTCCCTGGAAGGATTGTCGCTTCATGATGCACCAGACGAAAAAAGCAACATTACGATACTAGAACCGGTAACGAGCACCGCCAAGTGGGTACCAGCCCGGGGATATGTGCTGATATATGCAGAAAATACTGCCACAAAATTCAAACAAAGCAAGGTAGCCAATTTTTTTGATCTAAAGTCAACCAATATGCGCTCGATTATGCGAGTTGATCGTGCCGGTCTCGGCTTGGCATCAGAAGGCGATGCCATTTACCTGGCCGACAGTTCAGGTACCACCATCGACTCTGTGTATTATGATAAAAGTTGGCAAAACCCCAATCTCATTGACACCAGGGGTATTGCCCTGGAGCGCATCAACCCTGAAGGGCCCAGCAATGATCAATCCAACTGGGGTTCCAGTGTCACCATTAAAGGTGGTACACCCGATAAAAAGAATTCCATTTATCAAGCCAACCCGGACAAACCAAGTAAAATAGGTATTAGCTTTGATCCCAATCCCTTTTCCCCGGACAATGACGGCTATCAGGACAACTTATTCATCAACTACAAGCTCGATCAACCGGATTACCTGATTCGGGTACGAATTTACGATCGCTATGGTCGACTGGTTCGAAAACTTGCAGATGGAAAGCCGGCAGGTTTTGATGGACAGCTCATCTGGGATGGCCGGAAAAATGATGATAATCGTAATCGAATCGGAATTTATATTGTGGTTTTCGAAGCATATAACAGTGCAACAGGAAGCGATAAATCCTTTAAAAAGCCCATCGTATTGGCTCGAAAGCTCAATTAACACATGATCAATTTCTATTTCTTAATTTTTAATAACTGATTGCCTACCTTCTGTCTATCATCATAGATCTGAAAAAAATATTTCCATGACTAAAAAAAACGCGCCTATTGGCATTTTTGATTCCGGCGTAGGCGGACTAACGGTGATGAAAGACATCATCCACCGATTGCCTTCGTACGATTATCTTTACCTGGGAGACAGTGCGCGTACGCCTTATGGGAATCGGTCGTTCGAATCCATCTACCGGTTCACGCTGCAATGTGTAGAATATCTTTTTAGTCAGGGATGTCACCTAATCATTTTAGCCTGTAATACTGCATCTGCCAAGGCTTTGCGTACAATACAACAGCAAGATCTGCCGCGAATAGCTCCAAATAAACGAGTCTTGGGAGTTATCCGTCCAACGGCAGAAGTAATCGGCTTGCATTCGGATACCGGTCATGTGGGCGTTTTAGGTACGATGGGGACTGTGCAATCAGGTTCTTATGAGATTGAAATCAAGCACCAGTTTCCTGAACTATCCGTTTATCAACAGGCATGCCCAATGTGGGTGCCTTTGGTTGAGAATAACGAACACAACAATCCCGGAGCGGATTATTTCGTTACAAAATATCTGAATCAGATACGGCAACAGTCCTCAAAAATTGATACTCTTTTGCTGGCATGCACGCATTACCCTTTACTAATGCCGAAAATTCGTAACGTGCTCCCATCTGATATTTCTGTTATCAGTCAAGGGCCAATCGTTGCAGCCAGTTTACAGGATTACCTGAAACGTCATCCCGAAATCGATAAAAACTGTTCTAAAAATAGGGGCCGAAGATTTTTAACAACCGATGCTCCAAAGCTGTTTGATCATCATGCTACTACCTTTTTCGGGCAAAAGATAACCTCGGAATTTGTTGACGTTTAGAGAATGAACAAGCTTAGACTAGCCGTTATCGGAGGTGGAGCAGCAGGATTTTTCGGAGCCGTTAATGCGGCACGATTACATCCTAATATCAGTGTCACTATTTTTGAAAAAAGCCGGGAAGCGATGTCGAAGGTTCGCATTTCCGGAGGCGGGCGATGTAACGTTACGCATCACTGTTTCGATGCTGAAATTTTATCTCAAGCCTATCCCCGGGGTTCAAGAGAGCTGCGCTGGGCATTTGAACAGTTCCAAGCTGCGGATACCGTTGAGTGGTTCCAAAATCGCGGCATTGAACTCAAAGCAGAAAACGACGGCCGCATGTTCCCGGTTACCGACAACTCGGCTACAATTATCAATTGCCTGAAAAAGGAGGCCCAAAAATATTCGGTGACAGTTAAAACCAAATCCCGTATTGATAAAATTGAACCCGTTAGAAAGAACCGATACAGACTATCGGTTCGCAATGAAAAGCCACAGATTTTTGATGCGGTCATCATTGCTACCGGAGGATCCAACCGGTCGTCAACCTACAACTGGCTACGGGATCTTGGGCACACTGTCAAAGATCCCGTCCCTTCCCTGTTTACTTTTAATTTTCGGGATAAGATCCTCAAGGATTTGGCGGGAATTTCGGTCGAAAATACACTGGTATCAATTGAGGATACCAATTACCGGCATACCGGACCGGTGCTGATTACGCACTGGGGATTAAGCGGTCCGGCGGTGTTAAAAACCTCAGCCTGGGCAGCGCGGTATTTGTTCAACCAAGAATATCGCTTTACGATCCGGGTAAATTGGCTGCACCCCAAAAATGAACAGCAAGTTCGCGGGATTTTGGATGTGCTACGCAAAGAAAATGCCCGAAAATCGGCCAGCAAGCAACAAATATTCCCTATTCCGAATCGTTTGTGGGAACGCTTTCTGGAATTGGCAGATATTTCTCCACAAAAACGGTGGGCGGAGCTGTCCAACCATCAGATTCATGAACTGGCACAGCAACTGGCATCAGCACGTTATGAGATTCAAGGGAAAACGACCTATAAGGAGGAGTTTGTGACCTGCGGCGGAATCCCTCTTAACGAGGTGAATATGGGGACGATGGAGAGCAAGATCTGCCCGAATATTTATTTTGCCGGCGAAGTGCTCAATATTGATGGGATCACCGGAGGATTCAATTTTCAATCGGCATGGACGACGGGATGGATTGCAGCACAGCATATTGCCGGAAAATAAACAACCTAGTCATTTCGAAGGTAGTGAGAAATCTATGTTACGCTGGATTACAAAAGATTTCTCGTTAACACTCGAAATGACTGGTAGTTCACAATAATTTACTAGCCAGGTTCGCCAGTTCGGAGCGCTCTCCTTTTTCAAGATTGATATGGGCATACAAATCGTGATTATGCATCCGATCCACCAGGAATGAAAGCCCGTTACTCTGGGTATCCAGGTACGGGGTATCAATCTGGTAAATGTCGCCGGTGAAGATGATCTTCGTATTTTCACCGGCCCGGGTGATAATCGTTTTAACCTCGTGCGGCGTCAGGTTTTGGGCCTCATCCACAATAAAAATCACATTCGAGAGACTGCGTCCCCGTATATATGCCAGCGGGATAATACGAAGCTTATCATTCTCAACCATCTCCTCTACCTTCTGATACTGCTTGCTGCTCTCGGGATACTGGTTTTTGATAAATGAGAGATTATCCCACAGTGGCTGCATATAGGGATCAATCTTGGAATTAATGTCTCCCGGCAGGTAACCAATATCGCGGTTACTCAGCGGCACAATAGGACGCGCCAGAAAAATCTGTTTGTAATCGTGACGCTGCTCCAGTGCCCCGGCCAGAGCAATCAGTGTTTTGCCCGTACCGGCAGCCCCGGTAATTGTAACCAGCAAATTATCCGGATTCATGATCGCCTGCAGGGCAAACGTTTGTTCAGCATTGCGTGGTTTTACACCATAAGCCGAAAACCGTTTCACCGGTTCGATATACCCGGATTGAGCATTATAATATCCCAGTGCGGAACTGGAGTGATTTTTTAGGATAAAAAAGTGATTGCTGGTGGGCTTATCTTCCATCACTTCCTTGGTTTCAAGTCTTCCATCCTCATATAACCGATCAATCAGTTCAGAATCCTCATACTTAATCTCGGTCTTCCCTTTGTAGAGGTGATCGATATCTTTAATACGGATGGTCTCATAATCCTCGGCATCAATATTCAAAGCCCGTGCTTTAATCCGCAGGTTGATATCTTTGGATACCAAAATTACTTTTTTGCCCGGTTCGTCTTCCTTCAATTTTAATACCGAGTTGAGAATCCGGTGATCGTTTTTCTGATTGCCAAACACCTCGGACGCATCCACCTTACTGTTCTCATTATTGAGAACCCGCAGATTGCCGTGGGTCTTGCCATTCAATGGAATCCAGCGCTGTAGCATATTTTTATCGGATATTTTATCCAGATAGCGACTAAACTCACGGGCGTGCAGGTTGATGACATTATTTCCCTTTTTGAAGGTATCGATCTCTTCCAGAACAGTGATAGGAATGGCGATATCATTCTTCTGAAAATTTTTTACGGCTTCGCTATCATATAAAAGAACAGAGGTGTCCAGAACAAAAATCTTGGCTTTCTTTCCGGGCATAGGATATAATCATTTGGATTTAAAAGAACGGCAGAGGTATAGCCTGTTAATTAACGATATTGAATCGCCCGGTCAGAAGCAATTTTGATTGCAATCTTAATTAAAAATTAATGTGATTAGCTATTGTTATTTGTTACTAGTTATCTATTATTATTCACGATCAGTCATGGCAAATTAGGTACTAACAGCAAAGATTAACTTTGTTTGCCGGCCAAATCATATAAGGCAATCGAAGCGGCTACTCCGGCATTCAGACTTTCCACCTGTGGTCTTTTCTGCGGGGATGGGATGCGAACCTTTGTTCGACGTTCTGTCATCAAATCCGCATTGATACCGTGAGCTTCATTTCCTACGACAATAATTGATTTTCCGGTTGGATGAATATCCGGCAGGGATACGGCATCGTCTCCGGCATCCAACAAAAATATTGACCAGCCTTTCTCTTCAAAAGCAGACAATATCTCTGAAAGGTCTCCATTTTTATGCGGGATGGTCCCGGTAGCCCCGGCAGTACCGCGCACGACCTTGGGATGAAAAAGATCGACGGTTCCTTTCCCTGACAGGATACCCGAAGCCTCAAACCAGGTAGCCGTTCGAATAATAGTACCTAGGTTGCCCGGATCCTGAACAGCATCAAATGCAATAACGATACCCTGACTCATTGCCAAATCGTCAATGTCGGCTTCGTCGGGTATCCGGCATAAGGCGAGCACCCCCTGGGGCGTATCAGTATCGGATACTTCGGCAAACAGATCTCCCGCAAGAGTGCAGGATTCGATATTTTTTGAGGATAACCGCCATTCGTCCTGTAACCAATATTGCTGATCCTCATCAAAAAAAAGCGCCCGTACCGAAATAATCCCCGACTCCAGTATTTGCTGTACAGCTCGCGCTCCTTCAATCAAAAAAAGCTGCTCCTTATAGCGATATTTTTTGCGGTTCAGTTTTCGAAGTAGTGTTACCTGTCGGTTTGATGCGCTATTTAGTGTCATTCGCAAAATTATATTTATAAATTTTATGAACAGACCTTCAAATCACCAAAAGTATCATTATTTTATGCACAAAATCTAACGAATTAAGTAATTAAACATTTATGGAATTTCTGAAGAAACTTGGGATAGAAGGTACCAATTTAGGTACAAGTACCGGCCAAAAATTTTTAGGGTCTGAAAGCCAGGACACTATTTCCAGTCACACTCCTATTGACGGGTCTCAAATTGCGGATACTACACTTACCAGCCGCGATGATTATGAAAAAGTGGTAGCCACCGCACAGGAAGCCTTTAAAAAATGGCGGATGGTTCCCGCACCAAAGCGAGGCGAAATTGTACGCCAAATTGGCCTGGAACTCCGTAAACATAAAGAAGATCTCGGTCGGTTGGTTACATATGAGATGGGAAAAATCTACCAGGAAGGCCTGGGTGAAGTACAGGAAATGATTGATATTTGCGATTTTGCGGTAGGTCAATCCCGTATGCTATATGGTAAGACGATGCAATCCGAACGCCCCGAGCACAGGATGTATGAACAATGGCATCCGCTGGGCATTACCGGCATTATTTCGGCGTTTAACTTTCCGGTAGCCGTTTTCAGCTGGAATGCGATGATCGCTGCCGTCTGTGGAAATGTGATGATCTGGAAAGGCTCTGAAAAAACTCCGCTCTGTGGAATTGCCGTTCAAAACATCATTGCAAAAGTACTGAAACGTAACGACCTGCCGGAGGGTATTTTTAACTTGGTTACCGGTGACCGGCAGGTGGGCGAATGGATGACAGATGATGAACGAATTCCGTTAATATCTGCTACCGGATCTATCCGTATGGGAAAAGAAGTAGCCAAAGCGGTTGGATCCCGTTTAGGAAAAACAATCCTTGAATTGGGTGGTAATAATGCCATCATCGTCAGTAAAGACGCGGATCTGGAGATGGCAGCCAGGGCTATCGTATTTGGTTCTGTGGGCACTTGCGGCCAGCGTTGTACTTCAACCCGTCGATTGATTATTCATGAGGATATCTTTGATGAGCTCAAAAATCGATTGGTTGAAATCTATGAGGATGTGAATATCGGAAATCCAATGGATGAGGATACGCTGGTAGGTCCGCTTATTGATCAGGACGCTGCAGATAATATGCAAAAGGCCCTGGAAGAGATAAAAAAGGCCGGCGGAGAGATTGTGTATGGTGGTGAAAAATTGAACTTGAAAAAACTCAGTGGCGGCAATTATGTGCGTCCCGCTATGGCTATTGTCGAAAATGAATACGACATCGTACAGGAAGAAACCTTTGCCCCGATTCTTTATCTTATCAAGTACAGTAATCTTGATGAAGCAATCGCTAAACATAACGGCGTAAAACAGGGACTTAGTTCTGCCATGTTTACCCTGAATCTTCGTGAAGCTGAAACATTTCTTAGTGCCCGCGGCTCCGACTGTGGCATTGCCAATATCAACGTAGGCACCAGCGGTGCTGAAATTGGCGGTGCCTTCGGGGGAGAAAAAGAAACCGGCGGCGGCCGGGAATCGGGCTCGGATGCCTGGAAAGGTTATATGCGCCGACAAACCAATACGATCAATTGGAGCACCGAAATGCCGCTGGCCCAAGGCATCGAATTCGATGTTGATTAAAAGGCGTTCAACCAAAAAAGCCCCGGTTTCGGGGCTTTTTTATATAGCCGGAATTTGAATTATTCTACAGGATACTAAAAGAAAGCCCTGCCGAAAGTACTTGCTTAACCTGTACTTTCCGGGAATAGTCACTGTCATATATCATCACAAACTGTAGCGACATGTTCATAAAATCATTGATCTTGCCGATCATCTCATTCGAGAAGTTAACATCAGTATTATCGATATGTCGCTGCATGTTGGTAAATGTTTCTACGGAGCTTATAAGTCGCACATGGCTGAATATTTCTTTCTCAAAATTCAAACCGATGGAATAACCGGGCTCAAAACGGAACTTTTTACCGGCATCCAATCCATATCTGGTTGAAAGAGTTGTGTCTTTCACAATCGTTTCTTTCATCGCTAAACCGGCTTCAGCCGAAAAATAATCCGCGGGTGAAAAAGAGATACCGCCAATCTGCGTAAAATACGCCGGAGCCATAAATTTAGAGATCAGCTCCGGGGACTGATCATCCGGAACGTTATAATTAAATCCCTGATCAAATTGGGTATTAAAATTAATAGTCCCAAAAGCGCTCCACCGGTTATCCGGAAACAAGTAACTGAACTTGTTATTCAAGGCAATTCGGTCGTCCGTTTTTCGGGTACCCTGTCCCTCCAGTTTTGCTTTGCCGTATTTCAAATTGGTTGTCAATGCATACGCAAACTGCTCCTTGCGATACTTCATGTTGTACACAGTGGATGCCGTAATACTGATGGTATTCACGCCCCCTTGACTCCAGTTGTTATATGCGGCCTGGGAACCGTACAAACCACCGACCCAACTGACTTGCCAGCCTTCTAAGGTATCGGAAACTACCACCTTTCTGTTTATACGGGACATATCACTTACGGAGATATCCTTCTTATCCTTGAGGATCTCACTAATCTCAATAGCATCCTGGCCAAAAACGGGAAGGGCAGAAACTAAGACATAGCATAGAATACAGAGTACTGACTTGTACTTTCTCATGAGCAGCGTTCGTATAGTTGAATTATTATTTGGAGGACGAAAAATAGGACAAATTATAGAAATTAGAAATCTATAAATTCATGCATCAACTAAAATTACCCGCTCTATTTTTTCACCTTCAATTTGCACTGAGACGTGTTCGTTTAGCTTGGTAGGTAATTCCATACCGAAAAACTCGGATTTAATCGGATATTTGCGATGCCCGCGGTCAATCATAACAGCCGTATACAGCTCCGGCGGGTCCAGATGCTCTGCGATTTTATTTAATGCACCGAACATGGTTCTACCGGAAAATATAACATCATCGACCACTAAAATATATTTGTCCTTCACTCTCTGCTTATCTAACTCTTCAAAAAGGGTATCTGACTCTCCATTTTTCAGCCGCATCTGTAATGCTTCGACATTGCTATTCGCTATGGATTCCAGAACTTTGCCTAAAGCCCGGCCGATAGCATATCCGCGCTTATCAATCCCAAACAGTAAAAATGATTTATCGTCAATATTTTGCTCGACAATTTCATAGGCCATCCGTTTTAGCGTTCGCCGAATCCGGTTGGAATCCATTAACACCAATGGTTTTG
>Ga0102944_1001282_pt1 | contig 17007 bp, 16 predicted proteins | sample SalPonD_shore_MG_FD_78172 | JGI IMG/M metagenome (GOLD analysis project Ga0102944, IMG submission 78172) | Salt pond soil microbial communities from South San Francisco under conditions of wetland restoration - Salt Pond MetaG... | ecosystem: Environmental > Aquatic > Marine > Intertidal zone >...
CAGGGCGTTGAAAAACTGCTGCGGAGGCCATCTGCGGCGTTGCGCACTGCTCGCTCCTTCACCTATCTACTTGATATGCCTCAGTCGCTGCGCGGTGTGCGCCTTGCATATGGCCTCCTCGCGACGTTTTTCAACGCCCTGCTAGCGCGCTCCGGCCCGTTCAACCCGGGCCGCCGCAGCGGCATCCAGGAACCAGCGCCATTCCCCCCGCGGCGCCAGCCGCTGCACCGGCAGCGGCTCGCCCCCCGGCTCGCCGAGCGCCGCGTGCACGATGTCCGCCTTGCCGGGGCCGCTCGCCAGCAGCCACACCCGGCGCGCGGCGTTGATCACCGGCGGGGTCAGGGTCAGGCGCCAGGCTTCCAGCCGCGGGACGTGGACGGCGGTGGCCGGCTCGGCGGCATCCAGCCCGGTGGTCCCGGGGAACAGCGAGGCCACGTGGCCGTCCGGGCCGAGCCCCAGCAGCACCAAGTCGAGCTGGGGCACGCCGTCGCGCGCGGGCAGCGCGGCGCCCAGCTCGTCGGCGTAGGCCGCCGCGGCGCGCTCGGGGGGCGCCTCGCCGGCCATGCGGTGGACCTGTTCGGCGGGCAGGGGCACGTGGTCCAGCAGGGCCGCGCGCGCCATGCGGTAGTTGCTGTCCGGGTGGTCGGGGGGGACGCAGCGCTCGTCGCCGAACCAGGCGTGCATGCGCGACCAGGGCAGGCGGCGGGCGACGTCGGCGCCGGCCAGCACGCGGTACAGGGCCTCGGGGGTGGAGCCGCCGGCCAGCGCCCAGTGGAAGGCGCCGCGCCCGGCGGCGTCCTCGCGCGCGGCGGCGGTGACGCGCTCGGCCACCACGCGGGCAAGCCGCTCGGGGCTGTCCTCCACGGTCAGCAGCGGGCGGACCATGGTCAGACCGAGCACTCGATGGGGGTGACGTCGTCGGCGAAGGCCGCCGCGTCCAGCAGCGAGGGATCCGCCAGCAGGTGATCGGCCAACAGCACCCCGGCGGCGGTCCAGGACTGGAAGCAGTGGGCCTCCTTGCCCACCAGGCGGCCGCGGCGGCCGTCGAAATACTCCGGCCAGTCGGTGCGCTCCAGGCGGTCGGCGGCAGCGGCCAGCGCCCGTTCCGCCACCTGCGTCCCGCCGGTGCGGTGGCCGGCCGCCGCCAGCAGCCAGGTGAGCACCGGCCAGCTGCCGGCGTTGTGGTAGGACCAGGGCACGTTCTTGCCGTCGCTGCCGGTCATGATCCGCCAGTCCTCGCCCTCCAGCGCCGGATAGCACAGCTTCATGGGCATCTCGGCGATGAGGTCGCCAGCCTTGGCCGCTACCAGGGCCATGATCTCGCCCGCCAGGCGCTCGCCGGCCAGGCCCGAGAGCACCGCCAGCAGGTTGCCCTGGCTGAAGAAGCGGAAGTCCATGCGCGCCGGCCCCAGGTTGCCGACGAAGAAGCCGCCGGGCTCGGGCAGCCAGTCCGGCAGCCAGGTGGGCACCGACTCCGGCACGATGTTGAAGGCGTTGACGGCGTCGGGGCCGTACTCCTCGGTGGCGAAGCGGTGGATCTGGTTGAGGCGCGGCAGGTCCAGCCAGTAGTAGGTGCGCAGGTAGTACAGCAGCATGCCCATGCGCTCCTGCACCGCCTCGCGGTAGATCCAGCCGTCGTCGGCCTCGCCCAGCAGCTCCTCGGCGGCGCGCAGGGCCATGTAGAACAGCACCTGGATCTCCAGCGGGTTGCCGTAGACCCCCAGGCGCCGGTCCACCATGAAGGAGCCGTCCGGCACCAGCAGGGTGGGGTACATGTCGAACCGGCTCACCAGGCACAGCTCCAGGATGCGCTTGATCGCCTGCTGGAACTCGGGCCCGGCGGCCAGCGAGCGGTCGCCGGTGACCTCGGTGTAGACCCGCAGCAGGTACAGCCACCACAGGCTGGAGTCCACCGGCGCCACGCGGCCGATGGCATTGCCGCCGTAGTCGGGGACCAGGGCGCCGTCGTCGCCCACCTTGAAGCTGGCGGGGATCAGGCCGGCCCCGGGCTGCTGCCCGGTGAGGCTGCGCTCGCTGGCCTGCATCTCGCGGGTGCGCGCCAGGAAATGGCGCACGATGCCGGGCTCGCCCGCGGCCAGGTAATACAGGGCCACCGGCATGAAGTCGCGCACGAACACCTGGTCGTAGTTCTGGTTGCCGGCCTCGGGGTCGGTGGCCGCCACCGTCCCCACCGGATCGCCGCGGAAGCGCACCACGGCGTCGTCCAGCAGCCGGCGGGCTTGGTCGCGCTGGCGGCCGCTGAGCACGGCGCCGGGGCCGGGACTGGCGTCGTTCATGCAGGACCCCTTTTACAGGAGGGCCGCACAGCGGGCCGCCCCCAGCAGCGCCGCGCGGTCGTTGCGGATGAGCTTCACCGGCATGCGCTCCATGAGGTCGCGCATGCGGCCCTTGGCGCGGAAGGCCTCGAGGAAGTCCGGGTCCAGCAGGCGCCCGGCGATGCGCGGCGCGATGCCGCCGCCCAGGTAGACACCGCCGGTGGCCATGAGCTTGAGCCCGAGATTGCCGGCCTCGGCGCCGAAGTAGCGCACGAAGCGGTCCATGGCCTCGCTGCACACCGGGCAGGTGCGCGCCTGAGCGGCGCCGGCGATGGCCGCGGCCGGGTCGCCGGACTGCATGTCCCGCTCCAGCCAGTCCGGCACCGGCGTGCCGCGGTAGCGGCGCAGGAACTCGTGGATGCTGAGCAGGCCCGGCCCGGACAGCACCTTCTCCCAGCTGACGTGGCCGCCGTCGGCGGCCAGGTGGGCGCGCAGGGCGTCGTCCACCTCGTCGCCCGGGGCGAAGTCGCAGTGGCCGCCCTCGGTGGCGAAGGGCCGGTGACGGCCGCCGTCCCAGAACAGCCCGGCCTCGCCCAGACCGGTGCCGGGGGCGATGAGGGCGGCGTTGCCGCCGGCCTCGGCATCGCCCTCGGCGAGCACCTCCAGATCGTCGTCGGCCAGCTCGCCGATGCCGAAGGCGGTGGCCTCGAGGTCGTTGATCAGGGTCAGCCGGCGCAGGCCCAGGTGCTCGGCCAGCTCGTCGCGGCGCACCTCCCACGGCAGGTTGGTGGTGCGCACCCGGCCGCGCAGGACCGGTCCCGGCAGGCCGAAGGCGGCGGCGTCCACCGCCGTACCCTGCTCGTCCAGGAAGTCCCGGACCAGGGCCTCGAGGCCGTCGTAGGCGGCGCTGCGGTGGGTGGCCTCGGCCTCCACCCGCAGGAAGCTCTCGCCCGGCTCCACCACCGCCAGGCGGGTCTTGGTGGCGCCCACGTCCGCTGCCAGCACCCGCATCAGCATTTCCTCCAGGTCCGGCCGTCGCGGGCCAGCAGCTCGTCGCCCTCCCACGGCCCCCAGGTGCCGGCGGCGTAGTTGGGGAAGCCGCGCGGCCGCAGGGCGCCCCAGACGTCGAGCAGCGGCTGGATCACGCTCCAGCCCAGCTCCACCATGTCCGCCCGCTGGAACAGGGTGGCGTCGCCGTTCATGGCATCGTACAGCAGGGTCTCGTAACCGGTCGCCGGCGAGCTGCCGAAGTAGTCGCCGTAGGCGAAGCTCATGTCCACATTGCCCATGCTCAGGCCCGGTCCCGGCACCTTGGCGCCGAAGCGCAGGGAGATGGATTCCTCCGGCGCGATGCGGATCACCAGCTGGTTGGGCGGCAGGTGGTGGACGCGGGTGTCGCGGAACAGCACGTAGGGGGCGCGCTTGAACTGGATGGCGATCTCGGTGACGCGCTTGGGCATGCGCTTGCCGGTGCGCAGATAGAAGGGGATGTCGGCCCAGCGCCAGTTGTCGATCATGAGCTTGAGGGCGACGAAGGTCTCGGTGGCCGAGCTCTCGGCCACCTCCGGCTCGCTGCGGTAGCCGGGCACCTCGCCCAGGCCGTCGATCTGGCCGGGGCCGTACTGGCCGCGCACCGCCTGGTGCAGCACCTGCTCCTGGCCCACCGGCTGGATGGCCTGCAGGATCTTGGCCTTCTCGTCGCGCACCGCATGCGCCCCGAAGGAGTTGGGCGGCTCCATGGCGATCAGCGAAAGCAGCTGGAACAGGTGGCTGGGGATCATGTCGCGCAGGGCCCCGGCGCCGTCGTAGTAGCGGCCGCGGCTCTCCACGCCCACGGTCTCGGCCACGGTGATCTGCACGTGGTCCACGTAGAAGCGGTTCCAGATGGGCTCGAAGATGCCGTTGGCGAAGCGGAAGACCAGGATGTTCTGGACCGTCTCCTTGCCCAGGTAGTGATCGATCCGGTAGATCTGGTCCTCGTCCAGCACCGCGCCGATGGCGGCGTTGAGCTCGCGCGCGCTTTCCAGATCGTGGCCGAAGGGCTTCTCGATGATGACCCGGCGCCAGCCCCGCTCCTGGCGCACCAGGCCGGCCTCGCCCAGGTGCTCGACGATGGGGCGGAAGAAGCGCGGCGGGGTGGCCAGGTAGAACAGGAAGCGCGGCCCGGTGTGGAAGTCCTCGGCCAGGGCCTCCAGGCGCCGCCCCAGATCGCCGTAGGCCGCCGCGTCCTCGAAGTCGGCCTGCTGGTAGTGCAGGCGCCGGCTGAACCAGTCCCAGCACTCGTCGTCCACCGCCCCCGGCAGGTGGCGGTCCAGGGCCTGACCCACCTTGTCGCGGTAGACGTCGTCGCCCAGGTCGGTGGAGCCCAGGCCGAGGATGGCGAACGTCTCCGGCAGCAGGCCGTCCTCGGCCAGGTTGTACAGGGCCGGCAGCAGCTTGCGCTGGGCCAGGTCGCCGGAGCCGCCGAAGATCACCAGCACGCAGGGGGCGGCCGGCCCCCGCGGGCTCTGCACGACCTCGGTGGCCTGCGCGGCTTCGGCGTCCATGCTAGCCCTCCCGATCGCTCTCGCCGTGACCGCCGAACTGGCGGCGCATGGCGGAGAGCAGGCGGTCGCCGTAGGTGGGGCTGAGCCGCGAGCGGAAGCGCGCGTACAGCGCCGCGGACAGGACGTCGGCCGGGACCGCCCGGTCCACGGCCGCCTGCACCGTCCAGCGGCCCTCGCCGGAATCGGCCACGCGGCCGCTGAAGGCATCCAAATCGGCGTCCTTGTGCAGGGCGGCGGCGCTCAGGTCGAGCAGCCACGAGCCGATGACGCTGCCGCGGCGCCAGACCTCGGCGATGGCGGCGGGGTCGAGGTCGAAGCGCTCGTCCTCGGCCACTTGGTCGCGGTCGCCCGCCCGCAGCAGGTCGAAGCCTTCGGCGTAGGCCTGCATGACGCCGTACTCGATGCCGTTGTGGACCATCTTGACATAGTGGCCGGCGCCGCTGGGCCCGCAGTGCAGGTAGCCCTGCTCGGCCGGGGCCGGGTCGCCGTCGCGGCCGGGCGTGCGCCCGGCCGCCTCCACCCCGGGCGCCAGGCTGTGGAATACCGGCTCCAGGCGCCGGACGGCCTCGTCCGGCCCCCCGATCATCAGGCAGTAGCCGCGCTCGCGGCCCCACACCCCGCCGCTGGTGCCGACGTCGAGGAAATCGATGGCGTGCTCGGCGAGCTCGCCGGCGCGCCGGACGGCCTCGCGGTAATGGGAGTTGCCGCCGTCGATGATGCAGTCGCCGGCGGCCAGGTGCCCGGCCAGCTCGCCGAGCACCTCGTCGGTGGCCGCCCCCGCCGGCACCATCACCCACACCGCCCGCGGCGGCTCCAGGTGCCGGACGAAGGCGGCGGTGTCGGTGAAGCCGGCGGCGCCGGCCTCCTCCAGCTTTGCCACCGGCTCGCGGCGGCGGCCGAGAACGGCGCAGTCGTGGCCGTGGTCCATGAGGCGGCGGGCCATGTTGCCGCCCATGCGGCCGGTGCCCACGATTCCGATCTGCATGTCCGCTGCTCCTTTCCGGGAGGCGCGGAGCCCCCTGAGTGCTTGGCGGCCGGCCGCGCGGACCGGTTCAGCCGCGGCCGGGATTTCCGAGTGTCCTGCCTCTGCGAAAGGACACTAGGCGGGCGCCACTTCGTGCCGGACCTCCTGTACCGCTTCGAGCAGCCGGTCGAAGGCGCTGGCGAACTTGTCGACGCCCTCGTCGAGCAGCTGGTCGGTGAGGTCGTCGAGCGCGATGCCGGCGCCCTCCACCGCCGCCAGCACCCGCTCGGCCTCCTCCAGGCCGGTGTCCAGCGTCCGGCCGGGGCGGCCGTGGTCGCGGAAGGCCTCGTAGGTGTCCGGGGGGAGGGTGGCGACCGTGCCCGGCCCGATCAGGGGCTCGACGTAGTGGACATCGCTCAGTCCGGGGTCCTTGGTCCCGGTGCTCGCCCACAGCAGCCACTGCGGGCGCGCCCCGGCTCCGGCCAGGCGCTGCCAGCGCTCGCCGGAGAACCGCTCCTGCCAGTCGCGATAGGCCATCTTGGCGTTGGCCACCGCCAGGTTGCCGGCCTCGGCCAGCGCCTCCCCCGCCCGCCCGTCGCCGTCGTCCCGGCGGGCGCGGGCGGTCTCCTCCAGCTTGGCATCGATGCGCGACAGGAAGAAGCTGGCCACCCCGGCCACGCGGTCCACGGGCCGGCCCGCCTCCAGGCGGTGCTCCAGCCCCCGCAGGTAGGCCTCGGCGGCGCGGCCGTACATGGCGCGGCTGAACAGCAGGGTGACATTGATGTTCAGCCCCTCCGCCACCAGCGTCTCGATGGCCGGGATGCCCTCGGGGGTGGCCGGCACCTTGATCATGGCGTTGGGGCGGTCCACCTCCGACCACAGGCGGCGGGCCTCGGCGACGGTGCCGTCGGTATCGCGGGCCAGGCGCGGCGACACCTCCAGGCTGACGAAGCCGTCGCGGCCGTCGGTGCGGCGGTAGAGCGGCTCCAGCACGTCGGCGGCAGCGCGGATGTCGGCGGTGGCGATACGCTCGTAGAGGACCTCGGGGTCGGTAACGCCGGCCTCCACCAGGTCCTTGAGGGGCCCCCGGTAGTCGTCGCTGTCGCTGACCGCCTTCTCGAAGATGGCGGGGTTGGAGGTGATGCCGCCGAGGCCGTCGCTGTCGCGCATGGCCTCGAGCTCGCCGGAATCGATCATGCCGCGGCGAATGGAATCCAGCCACGGCGACTGGCCGAACTCCCGCAGCTGGGCTAGCGGATTGCTCATGCCCCTCTCCTCTTTCGGTTGCGCCGGCCGGCCGCGCGGCCGGCCGGCATCCACGGAGTTATCCCTGCGAGGGGACGCGGGCCCGGTCTGCCGGGCCCGCCCGCTCGCCGGAATCTTGCTGCGCCCGGCCGCGCTCCGGCTCGCGCGTGGGGGCCCGGACCGGGTCCCGGCCGGCACTGGGCGTGAACCGGAGGTTGGCCACGTCCGGGGGGAACAGCATCTGCCACAGCCATTCCAGGCCCACCCGGATCTTGCGCGCCAACGTGGGCAGCTTGACCAGGTACAGCGCGCGCCACAGCAGCCAGGCCGGCAGGCCCGACAGGCGCAGCCCGAGCACCCGGGCCACCGCCTTGTGGTGGCCGATGCTGGACAGCTGCCCGAGCGGGCGGAAGGCGAAGGCGCGTGTGGCCCGGCCGGCGCGGCGGCGGGCGATGTTGTCCGCCAGTTGACGCGCCTGGCGGGTGGCGAACTGGGCGGTGGGCGGAGAGGTGGCGCCGTCGTGGGCGTTGGGCACCGCGGCGCAGTCGCCCAGCGCCCACAGCCCGTCCATCCCGGCGACGCTCATATCCGGGTTGGTCTGCAGCCGCCCCTTGGTCATGGGCAGGCCGAGATCGGCCACCAGCCGGTGGGGGGTGGCGCCCACGGTGGTGACCACGGTGCCCGCCGGCAGCCGCCGGCCCGATTCCAGCTCCAGCCCGGCGGCGTCCACCCGGGCGCCGCGCTCGCCCAGGTGGAAGGCGACGCCGCGCCGGGCCATCTTGCGCCGGGCGTAGTCCGCCAGCGCCGCATCCAGCTCCGGCATGATGCGCTCGCCGCCGTGGGCCAGGCCCACCTGGCAGCCGTCGCGGCGCACCTTGGGGTAGTAGCGCAGGGCCCGCCCCAGGAAGTCGTGGATGGCGCCCGCCGCCTCCACGCCGCTGAAGCCGCCGCCGAGGATCACGAAGGTGGTCAGCCAGCGCCGGCGGGCGGGGTCGGTCTCCAGCTCCGCCTGCTCCAGCCGCGAGATCACCTGATTGCGCAGGTAGAGGGCGTCGCCCACGGTCTTGAAGGGAATGGCGTGCTCGGCCATGCCCGGCAGCAGCCGGGTATGGGCGCCGCGCCCGCAGGCCAGCACCAGCTCGTTGCAGCTCAGGGTGCCGGGGCCGTCGCCGTCGTAGTGGAGGCGGCGGCGCGCCAGGTCGATGGCCGTGACCGGGGCCATGCACAGGCGGCTGCGGCGCACCAGCTGGCGCAGCGGCGCCACCACCTGGCCGGGCAGGATGGAGGCCCCGGCCACTTCCGGCAGCAGCGGGGTGAAGGTCATGTAGTTCTCGCTGCTGACCAGCGCGATGCGGCCCCGCCCGGGCAGCCGGCGCTCCAGCCGCCGGGCCAGCGGGGCGCCGGCGAAGCCGGCGCCGAGGATGATCACGTCGAAATGCAGCGAGTCGCCGGTCGGCATGGCGGAGCCACGGGGTTGCGCGCCCGCGCGCCGGAGGGCGCAACGGGCTGCGGAGGTGCTGGGCGGCCGCGCGGGCGAGGCGAGCCGGCGGTCGCCGGCGAGCAAGGGTCGGACCGCGAAGGCGGTTCAGGGGACCGGGAACGCCGCCCCGCGGAGCCGCGCGGGCGGTGTCCCCTATTGCATTGGAAGGCAAACGCGCCCGGATGTTCCCCGGGCGGGACGGATCAGAGGCGGATCCAGCTGCCGGTGTAGACCACCTTGCCGCGCGGGCCATCGGTGGGGACGTCGCCGGCGGATTCCACGCTGACCATCAGGTGGGCCTTGTTCATGGGCATGTCCCGGGGCACGTGGAAGGTGTACACGCCGCGGCGCTCGGGGAGGACGGCGACGCGGTACATGTGGCCCTGCTTGCCCCACTTGAGCCACAGCGGGCAGACGCGGCCGGCGGGCATGCCGGAGGGACGCAGGGTGCGGACGCGCACCATGCCCTTGCGGCCCCCCGAGCTCACCACCCACACGGGGTCGTTGCTGGGGTTGGTGACCACCACCATGCGCTCGGGGGTCATGGGCGTCGGCTGCCAGGACCAGGCGGACACCACCGCCAGCAGCACGGTGGCGGCCACCGCCAGCCCCCGCCACAGCGGCAGGCTGTGCCACAGGTGGTGGACGGTGCCGCCTCCGGACAGCCCCAGGCGGCGCTCCACCGCGGCCCACACCTGCGGCGGCGGGGCCACCGGCTCCGCCTCTTCGGCCAGCGGCGCCAGCCGCGCCTCCCAGGCCCGCACGCGGCGGCGCAGGTCGGCATCCACCGCCAGCAGCCGCTCGAAGCGCCGCCGCGCCGGGCCGGCCAGCGTGCCCAGGGCGTACTCGCCGGCCACGGCGTCGCGGGTGGCGGCGTCGCCGCGCCCGGGACGGACGCCGGGGAGGTGCTCGGGGCTTGCGGGACTCATGCTTCCAGGCACAGTCGCAGTTTCTCCATGGCGCGGCGGATCCAGGTCTTGGCGGTGCCCAGGGGCACCGCCAGGCGCCGCGCCAGCTCGGGGTGGCTGAGGCCGTCGAAGTAGGCCAGGCGCAGGGCCTCGCGCTGCTCCTGGCGCAGGCGCTCCAGGCAGCGCTGGAGGGCCTCGCGCTGGTGGGGGTCGGAGCCGACCTCGACCCCCTCCGTCCAGGTCCACTGGTCCAGCTCCCGGTCCACGGCCTCGGGATCGTCACCGACCCGCTCGCGGCCGGAGCGGCGGAGCATATCCAGGGCGCGGCGGCGCACGATAACCCCCATCCAGGTCAGCGGGGCGCCCCGCTCGGGGCGGTAGTCCGCGGCGTGCTCCCAGATGCGGACCCAGGCGTCCTGCAGGCACTCCTGGGCGGCACCCTCCTGTCGGAGGATACGCAGGGCGATGCCGAACAGATTCGGCGAGGCCTCGCCGTAGAGGGCGGCGAAGGCCTGCTGGTCGCCGCGCCCGGTGGCGGCCAGCAGCTCAGCCTGGCGCGCCCGGCGGCCGCCCTCGGCGGCCGGGGCGTCGCTGTCCCGCCCGTCGCTCCGCGCCGCGGTGTCGGCGTGCGCCGGCACCGCGGTGGCGCGCCCGGCATCCCCTCCGTCAGCCATTGGCCGCATCCTCCGTGGCCGTCGCCGCCGCCGGTGCCATCCCCAGCAGCACCTCCAGGGTCGCCAGGGCCTCCGCCAGCGGGGCCTCTCGGCGCTGCAGGCGAGCCTGCATGACGCCGCCCTCCACCACCGCCACCACCTGCCGGGCCAGGACCGGAGCCCCGACATCCCGGCGCAGCTCGCCGCACTCCTGGGCGGCGGCGATCACCGGCCGCAGGCGCTCGCCCCAGCGCTCGAACACGCCGTTCAGGAGCCGGCGGTAGCGGGGGTCGGCATCGGCCATCTCCAGGGCGGTGTTGCCGAACAGGCAGCCGCGGGCGAAATCGCTCTCCCGGTGCATGTCCCGAATGGCGGCCAGAAAGGCGCGCAGCCGGGCGGCCGGCGTGGGGCCGGCCAGGCGCTCGTCCACGAAGGCCTCGAAGTCCGCCGCCGCCTGCTCCAGGGCGGCCAGCACCAGCTCGTCCTTGCCGCCGAAGTGGAAGTACAGGCTGCCCTTGTTGGCCCCGGTGGCCGCCAGCACCTCCCGCAGGCTGGCACGGCCCACCCCGCGCTTGTGGATCAGGCGGCGCATGGTCTCAACCAGCTCGTTGCGCGTGCGCTCAGCCCGCTTCTGCATGCGACCCCCGGATGGGAATGGACCGTGCGGTCAAATTTGACAGACCCCCCGCCCCCTTTCAACCTTGCTCGGGGGGTCCGACCGTCCCGTCCTCGCCGCCCATCCGGCAGGCGGCGGGGCGCCCGAGGGGGAACGCATGCCCGAGCTGATTGCCTGCGGTGAATGCCTGATCGACATGGTCCGCGGCGAGCACGGCTGTTTCTGTCCGCATCCGGGCGGCGCCCCCGCCAACGTGGCGGTGGCCGCCGTCCGCCTGGGACGGACCGCCGCCTTCGTGGGCAAGCGCGGCGACGACGTGTTCGGGCAGATCCTGCAGGATCATCTCGAACGCTGCGGGGTGGACACCTCCGCCTTCACCGCCAGCCGCGAGGCCAAGACCGCGCTCGCCTTCATCCAGCACCGCGACGGCGCCGTGCCGCAGTTCAGCTTCTACCGCGACCCCGGCGCCGACGAGATGCTGCGCCCCCAGGACGTCCCCGCCCGCCTGCTGGAAGGCGCGCGCGCCTTCCACTTCGGCAGCATCTCGCTGTACAGCGAGCCCGCCGCCGGCGCCACGCGGGCGGCGGCGGACAAGGTCCGGGCCGCCGGCGGCCTGGTCAGCTACGACCCCAACCTGCGCCCGGCCATCATGGAAACCCGCCACGGCGCCCTGGAGGCGGCCCAGTCCGCCATCCCACGCGCCCACGTGATCAAGGTCAGCGCCGAGGAGCTGCTGGAGCTGTCCGGGATGGACGATGAAGCGGCCGGCCTGGCCTATCTGTTCGACCACGGCGTGCGCCTGGCGGCGGTGACGCGCGGCCCGGACGGCGCCACGGTGGCCACCGCCGGGGCCCGCGCCGACGTCCCCGGCGAGGCGGTGGAGGTGGTGGACACTACCGGCGCCGGCGATGCCTTCACCGCCGGCCTGCTCACCGGTCTCCTGGAGCGCGGCCTGGGGCCCGCCGACCTTGCCGCCCTCGACCGCGACACCCTGGCGGCGCTGGGCGCCTGGGCCAACCGCGTGGCCGCTTCCAGCACCCGCCATGCCGGCGCCACCGAGGGGCTGGTGCGCCCGGACTGAGCGGCCGACGACGCCCCGCCCCGATTCCCGATACGAATCTCTTCTTCCGTTCCGGAAACCCCCATCGTAAGGTAGGGGCCTTTGCCGCGCGCAAGGGCCCGCACGGGCGCGCGCAACAGGGGTCAGCGCACAGGAGGATTCGCATGCAGGATCTGATGAGGAGGATCCCGGAGCTCTCCCTGCTCATCGGGCTGAGCATCGTGGCCTATTTCGTCATGGGGGCCTTCAACCAGCTGGAGAACGCCAGCACCCTCACCGCCGACGGCGCCTTCCTGCTGGTACTGATGTCCTTCCTCCTGAGCACCCTGATCGCCATCGTCGCGGTCATCGCCGGAGTCGGCGGCGGCGTCCTGTTCACCCCGATCATGCTCGCCTTCACCGCCATCGACACCTTGATCATCCGTTCCACCGGCCTGGTGGTGGCCATGTTCAGCGGCCTGGTCTCCTCGGGCCCGTTCATGCGCAAGGGACTGGCGGACGTGAAGATCGTGTTCTACTGCGCCATCCCCATCATCGCCGGGGGCATGCTCGGCTCCTACGCCGCCATCGCGCTTGCGGAGACCATGGGCGAACAGGGCGACGCCATCGTGCGCCTGCTGCTGGGCCTGATCCTGGTGTTCATCGCCTTCCTGTTCATCATCGGCGGCTCCAAGACGGAGTTCCCCGAGGTCGGCAAGGTCAGCCCGTTCAGCGCCTGGATGGACCTCAAAGGGGCCTACTACGAGGAGTCGCTGGGGCGGGTGGTGCACTACCAGTCGACGCGCGTCGGCCTCGGCGGCCTGCTGTTCCTGCTGGTGGGCTTTACCGGCGGGTTCTTCGGCCTGGGCGGCGGCTGGGCGGTGGTGCCGGTGCTCAACCTGGTGATGACCACCCCGCTCAAGATCTCCGCCGCCGGATCGGGGGTGCTGCTGGCCATGGGCAACAGCGCCGCCATCTGGCCCTACATCACCTACGGCTCCCTGATCGCCGCCCTGGCCGCGCCCTGGATGCTGGGCCAGGTCATCGGCGGCATCATGGGCGCGCACATCCTGGCGCGGGTTCGCGCCAACTTCATCCGCTACATCCTGATCGCCCTGCTGTTCTTCACCAGCATCAAGCTGATCGCCCGCGGCCTGGAGACCATGCTGGGCATCGACATCCCGGTCCTGTGAGGGAGGCGGCCATGAGCGAACCACACCACAACCAGGAGAAGCACCCCGAGATCCCCCTGTCGGGCGTGGTCTACGGCGACATCATCTACTGGGGCACCCTGCTGTCGGCGTTGATCGTGCTGGCGGGACAGGTGATGAGCTTCATCACCCGGGCCAATCACATATCGCCGTCGGTGATACTGTCCCGCATCTGGGAGGGCGACAAGGTCGGCGCCATCTGGGAGGGCACGGTGGGCACCCAGCCCGCCGGCGAGCACTGGTACTTCGACGTGCTGCACACCGGCGACGGCCTCACCCAGCTGGGCATCTCGGTGGGGGTGTTCGTGGTCATCCCGGCCATCCTGGCCAGCGCCTGGATCATGTTCACGCGGGAGAAGCGCCCCCTGTTCGGCACGCTGGCCACCGTCGCGGCCCTGATCACCCTGGCGTCATTCATCGGCATGCTGGAGATGCCCGCCGGCTGACGGACCCGGCCGCCGATCCGGCCGCACAAGGCCCGCCCCGCCACCGAACCCGGCTCCAAGCCCAGGCGACAGGCCCGGGAGGTGCGGTTCAGTGGCGGGGCGGGCCTTGGTTCTTGGGACCCCTGCCCGGCTTCAGGGGAGCTCGGAGCGGATCCTGCCGGCCATGGCCGCCAGCTCCTCGCCGGAGGCCTCCGAGGCCTTGGCGAAGTCCAGGTCGAAGACGCTGTCCATGGGCACCAGGTGGACGTGGCAGTGGGGCACCTCCAGGCCGGCCACCATCACCCCCACGCGGGTGCAGCCGGTGGCGCGCTCGATGGGGCGGGCCAGCTGGCGGGCGAAGGGCAGCAGGCCGCCGAGGGTGTCGTCGTCCAGATCGAACAGGTAGTCCACCTCGGCCTTGGGCACCACCAGGGTGTGCCCCGGACGGATGGGCCGGATGTCGAGGAAGGCCAAGAAGCGGTCGTCCTCCACCAGCTTCTCCGCCGGGATCTCGCCGTTGATGATCTGGGTGAAGAGAGTTGCCAAAACGCTTGCTCCTGCCGGGGAAGTTCGATTTCTCGGTAGCGGCGGGGGCGGACACGGCCCTGTAGCGGGGCAGGCGCGCCCCGAACGCCGGCCCAAACGCGGAGCGGCGGCCTTCAGAGGTTGATGCGGCCTTCCATCTGCGCCAGGTACTCGCGGGTAAGGACCTTGCTCTCCTCCACCGCCGGCTGGTCGAAGGGATCCACCCCCAGCAGCTCGGCCACCACCACCGTCTCCACCTCCAGCAGCATGATCAGCTCGCCCAGCACCGAGCCGTCCAGGGCGGGCATGCGGATGGTGCGGTTGGGTCGGCCGTTGCGGGTCAGGGTCTCGCGGGTGGCCATGAATTCGGCGGCGAGCAGCTCGCCCACCGAGTGGCCGGCCAGCGGCTGCACCGCCTCGATGTCCTTGAACCGTGCCGGGATGCGGTCACCGAAATAGATCATCTCGTCGGCGATGAACAGGGTGAAGGTCTTGTCCGCCGGCCCCTGCAGGTAGAGCTGGAGCTGGGAGTGCTGGTCGGTGGCACCGATGGCCCGGGCCGGGGTCAGGCCGCGGTGGTTGCCGTCGGCGTCGAGCTTGCCCAGGCTCTCGGCCCACAGCTGGCGGAACCAGGAGCCCACCTTGTTGAGGCGCTCGAAGTAGGGCATGAGGATGGTCTGGGTCTTGCCGCGCTCGGCCAGGAGGTACTGGGCGCCGCCGCCCCGGAAGGCCGGATTGGTGTCCATGTCGCCCGACAGGCAGCGCTCCGCCATGCGCGCGGCGCCGTCCACCACCGCCTCCACGTCGACACCGGCAGCGTAGGCCGGCAGCAGCCCCACCGGGGAAAGCACCGAGTAGCGCCCGCCAACGGGCGGATGGGGCAGGACCGGCACCTTGAGGGAGCGGGCCACCTCGGCCAGGGCGCCGGATTCGTCCTCGGTGATCGCCAGCAGGTGCTCGCGCACCGCGCGCCCGCCAACGGCGCGCTCCATGTGCGGCAGGATGGTGAGCAGCTGGGCCAGGGTCTCGGCGGTGTTCCCGGATTTGGAGATGGCCAGGACCATGGTCTCGTCCCAGGCCACCCCTTCCAGGGTCTCCTCGATGCGCAGGGGATCGACGTTGTCGATGAACAGGACGTCGCCGAATTCCTCGGAGCCGCCCAGGCACTGCACCAGCATCTCGCCGCCCAGGGACGAACCGCCCATGCCCAGTACCACCAGCTGCTCGAAGCCGGCGGTAATGCGCTGGCCCCAATCGTAGACGGTCTCCAGGTGGTCCGGCTCGAAGGGGAGGTGGAAGAAGCTGGGCTCGCTGCCCTTGCGCCACCCCTCAAGCCGCTGGCGCAGGCCGTCCAGCCGCGGCAGGAGGCCCTCCAGGTCGCCGGCGGCGATGCCTTGGTCGCCCACGGCCTCGGCGAAGAAGTTGGTCTCGTCGATGATCAGGCGATTGCCGGAGGTCACCATTGCCCTCGCTGAATTCCGGTGGGGAAGGGGCGGGCTTGGCCCGGTGCCCGCTGGGGGGCACTCGAACCAATCTATCCTACCGGAAGGGCGCGGGACCAGAGGCTATTAGGGCAGGCGGAGGCAGGGCGCAGGACAATAAAAAAGGCCCTCCCGAAGGAGGGCCGTCCCCCACACCCGGATCACGGGTTCACCAGTTACCGGGTAACTTGTGGGGCCCCGGGGGCAGGGCCCGCCAGCTCATTTCCCCCCACAGCTTCCCGGCCCTTCAAGAATTCGCTTGCGCGGACTCCGGACATCCAGGCCGGCGGCGCCCCCGGTCAACTTGGGCTACATGAACTTGGGCAGACCCCAGGCCATGGCCACGAAAATCAGCAGGAAAAGCAGTCGTCCCGTCATGGAACCCCCCTGTTCGGATCTTGCCTGACGGCGGGAACCGCCTCGGAGCGGTTCCATCCTATAATAGCAAGGCCTGTGCCAAAACTTTTTCCCTTTATAAAACAGTTCTTTGAGGAAAATCCTCGCGGCCGGGGCCAGGCAACCCCCCCAACCGCCCCACCAAAGTGTCCCCGACCAGCAACACCCTTTCCGGGGGATTCGCGGGCATCCCTTTCCACGCGGCGCTTTGGTCCTGTCGTCGTTGAACGACATTCCATATCGGCCTGTCTCCCACGGCCAACATCCCCCTCCCCCACCACGAAAAACGGCCCCTGGCGGGGCCGTCGTAGCGGGCGCGAGCGGGGGATCCGGTGGGCGGGTCTCAGGCGGTGGCGGGGCCGGGCCGCATGAGGTGGGATTCCACCTCGTCGCGGACGGTCGGGCCTTCCAGGATGGCCACCAGCTCCAGGGCGAAATCCATGGCGGTCCCGGGACCGCGCGAGGTGGTCAGCTTGCCGTCGCGCACCACCGCCGACTCCCGGTAGTCCACGCCCGCGGCCTCGAGCTTGTCGCGGACCGCGGGGAAGCTGGTGGCGCACTTGCCGTCGAGCAGGCCGTAGCCGGCAAGCACACCGGGCGCCGCGCAGATGGCGGCGATCTCCTTGTCCTCGGCGCGCAGGCGGTCCACCAGCGCGCGCAGACCGGCGCTCTCGCCGAGCCCGGGCGTGCCCGGCCCGCCGGGCAGGACGACCATGTCGATGCCGGGCTCGTCACGCACCGCCTCGATGGTCGTATCCGCCTCCACCCGCACGTTGTGGGAGGAGGTCACCGGATTCGCGCCCACCGCCGCGGTCACCACCTCCACGCCGGCGCGCCGGAGGATGTCCACGACGGTCAGGGCCTCGATCTGCTCGAAGCCGTCCACCAGCGGGATCACCACGCGGCTCATGGCGTACCTCCCGGGTCGCTCTCCGATCCGTGATAGGCCAGCGCCCCCATGCCGGCCACCTGGGGATTGCGCACCGCCACCACCTCGCGCAGGGGGACGATCTCCACGCCGTGGCGGGAGGCCTCGGGCAGCATCCGGCGCAGCACCTTGATGGTCGCCGGATGGGGATGACCGATGGCGATGGCCGTGCCCTGGCTGCGCGCCTTCTGCAGGAGGCGGTGGAACTGGGAGCGGACCGCGGCCTCGGTGGGCGTGTGGTCCAGGAACACGTCCCGCTGCGCCGCCGTCCGCTCCCAGTTCCACCGCCTCCTGCAGAAGGCGCGCAGCCAGGG
>Ga0102944_1001284_pt1 | contig 16971 bp, 12 predicted proteins | sample SalPonD_shore_MG_FD_78172 | JGI IMG/M metagenome (GOLD analysis project Ga0102944, IMG submission 78172) | Salt pond soil microbial communities from South San Francisco under conditions of wetland restoration - Salt Pond MetaG... | ecosystem: Environmental > Aquatic > Marine > Intertidal zone >...
CACCGAGATGTTTTTCTAGAAGAATCCGGATGGCTTTATGTCGGGTAAGAGCATAGAGTGAAGCACCTACACTATCAGGAGTCATTTTCCCATCAAAATCCATCATAATGTTGAATGCTTTGCTCACATCGGGATTGGGATCCGTGACCTCAATATTTTCATAATGACTCAGAAATAAGGCTGCGGCCTCAGTGGTGAGATCCAATTGCATCTGTTTGCAGTCATCGATACCAAGTTTTTCCTTCTCAAAGTAGGTCTCCAACCGTCGGGCACGGAAACCATTCATAAAATTCTCTCCCAGATAATGCTGATAGTCATCAGATATCACCTTATTATTACAGGTCAGGAAGTATCCCTTCTCAGGATTGAGTATATGAGGCATCTCTTCAAAGGGGATCTCATCTTTCCACTCGTATTTTCCATCCCATCCAGGCACAGGTAGGCGTCCATCACCTTTTTTCCGAACAGGGACTCGACCCGTGACATAGTAGCCGATATTGATCTTATCAGCATAGACCAGATTCAGGGAGGGAGCCTCGATGAGTTTGATTGATTCGACAAATTCATCCCAATTAGTAGCAAAATTCAGCTTATACCAGCCACTGATGGAACGAATTGGTTGTAGTGATTTGGATTGGAGAGCGACTTGTTGTTTGTCATCAAGAAACTCGGAGATGATCGGACCATGATCGGTAACGACAACATGTTCCTGCACTGTAAATCCATCTTTGACCTTGATCAGTTCAGCATGAACCTCTGCTTCTTTCCATTTATCCTTGAACTTGTACTGATATTGTTTCTCCTCGGAGAATTGCTCGACAAATAGATCTTCACAATCAATATATGATAGAGTAGCACCCCAGGAGATGTCCTCATTGTGACCGACAAGGATCATGGGCATACCAGGAATAGATACTCCAGTGACATTCAGCTCCGAGGTACGCAGATGATTATGATACCAAATTGATGGAAGAGTCAGATTCAGATGCATATCATTTGCTAGTATAGGATTACCAGTGGCAGAACGATCTGCTGCAATAACCCAACCATTACTTCCCATATTCGAATTGAGAAATGGTCCTGATGCCTCTTTCAGTTTTCCATTGACAATTTTATTGAATTCGATTCCCTCTGGTAGTTGAATAGGATTATCAGGATGATATGCTATCTCCAGTTCCGCCGCATGTTCTTCACCAACAGCATCAATCATCAGAGATCGAATCGTCTCACCATACCAGGCATGACTAAGCTGCCAAATCACCATTCTTGAGATAGCCATGACATCCTCAGTTTTCCATTCGGTTGGTTCATGTCCAATGAGTGAGAATTCATAGGGAGTGGGAGTATCAAGACTGTTGATATAGCCATTGACACCCTTGATATATGAGGTAACTGCCTTCTTGGCACCTTCATCTTGAAGTTCCCAATCCTGCTTTCCCAATCGTGTGAAGCCAAGGGTCCTTGCCAATCGATCAGTATCAACGGTAAGTTCACCGAATACTTCAGAGAGTGTACCTTTGGCCGTTCGTCGATTCAATTCCATCTGCCACAATCGATCTTGGGCATGAATATACCCCTGCGTGAAGAATAGATCATCAAGATTAGTGGCCTGGATATGAGGAACACCCCATTTATCCCTACTGATGGTTACCGGTTCGTGAAGACCGTAAACATCGAGTTCTCCACTAATTTGAGGTAATCTCCGTCTACTTTGAAATGAGAAGAATAATTTGAGTACAGGACTTAGGAGCGAATGAAGTAATGTCATAGCTGGTGTATGAGACTGTAGAAGTGTATTTAATTTAAATTCCTTTGTTCGCCTATGATTTTCAGTGCAAATCCGGATTGAGAAAGAGTGTAGTGTAAAAAAATATAATTAGCAAATTTGTAGTGTAAAATTAACGTATAGACTTCAATTTAAGAAATTATCAGATAGTCACATGATTATCATTACCAGATTTAAAACGAGAGATCTAGCAAAAAAGATCTTATAGAGGTAATACATAAATTTTACACTACAATATCTCAGCAGCCAGATAGAAAATTTACACTACAATCTCCAGTTGCAACCGAGGTCAGAGGGACCCTCCACCCCCTAGTTTCCGATAGCAGTCATGATGAAAACAGAGTAGAGAAAAATTGCAGAAGTCTAAATGATGCATTAATCCAGTAATATAACAATATTATTATATAATATATTACCTAATATAACAAGTGGAGAGTATAAAGTATTTACAAATAATTAATAATTATTTTGTGGAGCAAAATAATATTGCACCTCCCCCCTTCCAGATTTTGTGTACAGTTGAATTCATCGGGTGAGTGTGTGTATAAAAGTACCTGCTGTAATTCTTATCAGTTGATGATATAGCGGATGAAGTACGGTTTCAGTTCTAATACTTTCAGTTATCACCTCTATGAAGGAATCAATTATCTAGATGATCACTAAATAATGTAATATCTCCACTCACACTACGTTATGAACATCCACAGCAACACATAAACGGTCCATTTCATGTGGACTTTTGGATCCTTTACCGATAATGGTCTTCTTAACCGATTCAAATACACTCTGACTTGGAATTGTCTTGCTGATATCATTGGATCCAAGCAGTATATCGGGTTGATCTCTATTGTTAGTAACTCATTAGACCATCAATACAAACGATAGGATATTGCAACTGGAAATATGATCAAATCCAAAATTTGTTATCTAGAGCCGTTACACCCGCGGTACTTTGCTGTTTGAATAAAGTCATAACGAAAGGAAAAACATCAGTTCTAGTCGGCTAGATCATCATAAGTATAATGCGTAGATATCGCAAGGTATTACAGATAAGTCTAGAGGCTGACCTAAAATAACAGTAAACAAGCTAGGTATGTATTTCGTGTGGAGATATAGGAACTCATGAATTCAGTGTGACCTTTATGATATATTTTAAACATCAACGATTGTATGGTGAATATATCGGACTTGTGCTATTTTCTCCGATCCACGAAACCAATTTGAACCAGGATTACCTATAACAAAACAATGATATCAGATCTTCCCATCTGGTCTGCAGAACCTGTTGATCTCAACTGGTACCGGGCAGTGGCTGATAATCAGCTTCCAGCCAAGTACATATTGGCACGACGTATTGCTATTCCTGCTGATTTTGCCAGTTATGATACCGATCAATTATGGCAACTACATCAGGATGCATCTGATCAGTTGATCCAATTACAGTCAGATATAAGAACAACACAGGTTAATATCGCATCTCTGGAGAAACAGACAACCTCTCTCCTTGATCTCAATGTGGAATTGGTTAATCGGATGTTGACATCCTGTAATTTTTGTCAGTGGCGTTGTGAAGTAGATCGCTCAGATGAATCAGCAAAACCTGGTGCCTGTCAACTGGGAGAAGAAACCCGTGTCGGGTCCTATTTTCATCATCGAGGAGAGGAATTGCTATATCGTGGCAGGATGGGAAGTGGTACCATATTTTTCACCTCCTGTAATATGCGTTGTCAATTCTGTCAGAATGGTAATATCTCACAGGATAAGTATAATGGAAAGCGAACTACAGCTAAAGAATTAGCCGCTATGATCTGGTTACTCCGTATCGAAGGATGTCATAATATTAATTTTGTTGGTGGAGATCCCACCATTCATCTTCATACTATTATCAACGCAATTGCTCAACTTGGTGAGAGACCATCACTTGATACTTTACGTGAGATCGAGAAGGTGAAATCAGATCGTTTTATTCAGTATCGACGAGATGATAAATATGGAAACTACCATGGAGAATTCAACGTACCGTTGTTGTGGAATGCTAATTTTTTCATGAGTACTGAAACAATGCGGATTCTGCGCACTGTGATTGATATTTGGTTACCTGATTTCAAATTTGGTACGGACAAGAAATGTGCCATCCGGTTATCACGTACGCCCTGGTACTGGGATACCATTACTCGTAATCTACAACTGATCCATGACTGGGGTGAGGATTTTACCATTCGTCATCTGATAATGCCCAATCATATCAACTGTTGTAGCAGACCAATTATCGAATGGATAGCTACACATCTTCCTGGAATCCAGGTTAATCTTATGGATCAATACCATCCCGATTCGTTTACCAATCCGCAGACCAATAAGTACAATGAACGGTATGCAGATATTGCTCGACAAATAACTTCTGAAGAATTCTCTGAGGTGTTGTATTTGGCAGAACAGTATCACCTGAATTATGAGACGATTACATTTTCTTAAATCTCATAATTATCGTCTGGCAACCCACCAAATCTCATTTCCAGTAAAACCACAGTCCTCATAGAATTGCTGCAGATGTGGTTGATCTGCCTGTCCTGAAACCGTAATGATATCTGCTTTTTCCAGTAATTTCTGTACCAAGGACATCACAATAATCTTGCCTACACCTTTTTTCTGATGATCAGGATGTACTTGTATCCATTCTAGTGAGCCTTCTTTGATTTCAGTGTAATATTCTGCAATTCCCAAAGCAATTTTTTCTGACGTTAAAGGATCAATCACCCAGATCCATAATTCCGGATCATATGTTGGATGCGACCTCCACTGTTCTATCCTCTGCCGATCGAATGACCAGTTTGGGTAGCTTGCACGAAGTATTCTGAGGATTTTCTCCCATTCCTGATCAAACTGGACTAGCTCTATCTGATAATCTGTGTTTACCGATTCTATTTTCGTTGTTGTTGGAAAATATAATCGAAAATAAGGATCAAGGTGCGGATATATCTGTTTATCTAGCTCTTCTAAATAGAGATCATGGAGGATTATGGTATTGAACTGATTCAGATCGGATTGAATATTGAATTTTCCTGTTCTATCCCAATAAATAAGCAATTCTGTATCAGTCCAAAATTGGAGATTCTCTATATGGTCATTTGATTGAATATGAGAATAGCCGTTGGGAATTCTTGCAAGTGTTTTCCAGATGGCATTAGGTGCTACTCTACACGGTTCCTCTCGGTAGATCTCGATGAGACCAACTGTAAAATCCACAGATTGGGTACCTACTGGAGCACTAAAACCTGTTCTCATTCTATATCACTTGATTTATCAGGAGTATTGAAGAAATTATTTCTCTAATGTCTATTAAATTCACAGTTTAGGTAATTGTATAATATTGATAGTTTATTGATACGATCACCTCACTGAACTCAGACCCCATAGATAGAGCTAAGTTATAGATAATAATCACATCATATGATGACACGGCATTCGACTTTGTTCGATCCGAGTTCTATTGCCATCGTCGGTATCAGCCGTTCAACTCCTTCATTGGGACGAATGATATTGGATAATATTCAGACATCATCATACTCCGGTGATGTCTATCTGGTCAATCCCAAAGCCAGTGAAATAGCCAATATGCGGGTCTATAATACAATAGAAGATCTCCCTCAGGTTGATGTAGCTGTCTTACTGGTTCCACCAAAATACACGCCACAGACTTTGTCTGAGCTGGCTAAGAAGAATTGTAAGTACGCTTTGATTATTACTGCTGGGTTTGAATCTGCAATTGTAGCAGAATTACAGGAGATCGTGAAAGCAACGGGTATTCGGATCATGGGTCCAAATTCGATGGGTTTCTTTTCCATCCATCATAATAGCTCATTCATGCCACTACCGATTACAGCTGGAAAACTGGGATATATCTCTCAATCTGGATCAATTATTGCCGTTGTACAGGAACATATGACTGCTCATCGTATTGGATTTTCAGCATTTGTATCCCTTGGTAACAAACTTGACCTGAAGGAGACCGAATTCTTTGTCGAACTGGGGCAGGATCCGGCGACCAGTATTGTTGCTGGCTATTTGGAATCGTTTAGTGATCCCCGGCAATTGCGTCAGATTCTTACTGATCTAGCCCAGAAGAAACCCATTATTTTAGTCAAAGGTGGTCGGACCAGCAGAGGATCAAAGGCAGTCAGTTCCCATACCGGTGCACTCGCGGGAAATTACCGGCTTACCCGTAGTCTGCTCAAATCAGCTGGTGTCATGTTGAGTCCTACTATTGAAGAACAGGTCAGTATTGCTCGTTTCATTGATCAATATGGTATCAGTAAGCATGATGGGATTGTGACTATCAGTAGTGCTGGTGGACCTGGCGTATTGGCTGCAGATGAGACCATTGAGTATGGATTACCACTCGCAGATCTAGCCAAGGAGACAATACAACAGTTAGATATGATTATTCCACCTTTTGGATCCAGTCATAATCCTGTGGATCTAGTAGCCGATGCGGGAATTGAGCGATATCTTGAGACAATCAAAATTCTGGATCGTGATCCGGCTGTGTCGACCATGATTGTCATTATTGTGCATCCTGTTCTGATTGATACTGAACCACTCTTAGATGCATTGAATTCTCTGAATATCAAAAAACCGGTAATTGCTGCCTATCTCGGACCTGATTTTGCCAAATTCGATACCTATGATCAACTGCTGGTCTATCGAACCACTGAGGAGATTATTCGGGTCCTGACCTATGTCAACACCTATCATCAATGGAAACAAACTGTAGATGATCGTCTTAACCGTGATCATCTGTCTGAAAAACCGACTTTACCCAAGTTGACCTCTCCTCAACAGGTCCATCAGTTACTCAGATCAATTGGCTATACCTACCCTGCAACTCTTATCACTGCAAACAAGACCGAAGCAAAGGCATGGTTTGATCTGCAGGATCGTGCGGTGGTAATGAAACTGGATCATCCTCAATTCTCACATAAGACTGATGTAGGTGGTGTTCTTCTAGATCTAGATACTGAAGATAAATTCTCCGCTGCTTGGGATCGTTTACAGAAAATTTATGAGAATCATGGGATCAAAGCAGCTAGAAATATCGAATTACAACCTTACTTCAGTAATGGAATTGAACTTGTGTTGGGAATCATACATGATGAACAGTTTGGTCATTTTATCATGATTGGTGCTGGTGGTACTAATGTCGAGTTGGTTGATGATACGGTATTTCTTCCCACTCCATTATCCCGTTTCGAGGTTCTAGAAGCAATCAAACAACTAGATATCTATGCAGTGTTGACGGGATATCGTGGTAGTGCTTCGATTGATATTGAGATGCTAGTGGATAAGATTCTTTATCTCGATCAGTTGGTTGCTGCATATCCTCAAATCACTGAACTTGATATTAATCCACTGTACTGTATTCCAGAAACAGATGAGTTTATCGTTCTTGATGCTAGAATGGCTCTTGAATAATGATCTTATTTGATTAGATATAGATAACCGTATTTACCACATCAGGAATAATGTGTCGATTCTTACTATCAAATAATCCCTGCAAGGAGAACAGATCAATATCCATCTCCCGGAACTGTTCTACATCAGAATTTGCAGCAATCGCCTGAAGAAAGGGGATAACATAGTCCTCATAGATGATCTGATGTCGTTTGGTCTCAATTGTATTGATATTACTTCGAATATCTACATGAAGTTCCTGGTGTGGTAATGTATCCAGTAATTGAATAATTTCCTCGATAATCTCATAGGGATCGGTTTTCGTCTCCGGATTATCAAAACTACTGTGGTAATTGTAGTAGACTTGAAAATGTTTGGTTACAACTGTTGAGTAGAAGGAAAATGGTATGGTCTCGATCAGTGGGAAGGATTGGAAAAAGGCGATAATATTTTTGGACAACTCCCACGACTTCATATCTACTTTATCTGATCGCGATATATTTGAGGTTTGTGAGGAAAAAATAACAGACGTCAGGTCAGTCCAATGATTCTGCTCAATTCCGTGTTTACTGGGTAATATCAGGATAGATCGAGTTTCATTGCCTCAGCAAACTTACGCATGGCGGCAATAGTCTCATCATCAAATGCTAGAATTTTGTAGAAAATATTATGCAGTGTCCGGATGTCGATTTCTGAGTTACGTAGTGCTTTTTCATTTTCTTCTACCCATGAGTATATGGGTTCAGTATCGACTTCATCATACATCAGATTGAGTTTATCAATAATACCGTTGATCTCCTCATCACTCAAATCCTCATTGATTGATCGCATCAGACTGGGAAGGACATCATCTTTCAGTATTGGCGGTTTCTTATCATAATCGTAATTGAGAAGAAATACCCGAGCTGTCCTACCATAGTAACTGATAAGACGATTTTTCTTGGGGATAAGTCCAACCTCGGAGATAAAACCTCGTTCAACAAGGGCATTGATGTGATAATACAGATTACTCCGTTTGATTGGTTCTACATTGTATTTATTCGGTTCCTCAGCAATTTTATTGATCCGTTCTAACAATTGAGATGCATTCATCACGCGAAGGACCCGTGAATTCCCTTCCTTATCGATTATTTCTCGACCTTCTGAAAGAATATTGATAATTGCTTTACGTACAGGTTGATCTAATGCTCCCTCAAGCTCTTCAGCCTCGAATTGTTTGATAATATCAATTTCTTGCCAGTACGAGAGGAATTCACTCTCACTTGCTTTTATTTTCTGGGATAATTCTGATGGTTCCTGCATAATCTTACAACTGCGTTAGTATATGATTCTTATGGCATTATTTAAAGTAGATGAATTTACTATTGGATGAATTCATCGTTGTCAAATTAAACTGAACAGAAAAGTTGCATAGAAGAAAGCTTATAGTAGCAACGGCTTATTTCAATTTACTGAATTCTGTAAGGATCAGTATAACGCTGATTAAGTTAATGAGTAGTACTGTTACGACTTAATAGTACTATATATGATGTAGATGGTTTCTATTGATATCATTCAAAATACAGATGCTGGCGAGGAATTTTTCTGTTCATATCTTAGATATATTTTTATACTTCGTTGGTATTGAATAAATTAGTATATGATTTGCTTGTTAGTATATTACTAACATTGTTCTAATTATTTGAATAGATGTCAGTCATATGCTAAACAAAGGAGTAACCCAAATATGAGTACTAATACCAATTGCTGTAATATCATGCAGGATCATCATCACAATAAGACGCTTGTCTCAAGAGTCTGGGATAATCTCTATTCTCGATACATGAGTGATACTACGATTGACCAAGCTGATATTATCAAAAAACAACAGGAAGCCGAGAGAGAACGTTATAATCATCGCAATAATGATATACATCGTATGATCATGCGCTATGTCTAATCACAGCAATTATTGATTTGTCACTTCAATATGATGTTCTAATTGCTGACCTCGACCAAGAATTATAATTTTCCACGATCCGGAACTGGGTAATTTTACCTCGAATTTTGTAGAAAATGGTTGAATCACCTGCATAGCAAGACCACCACCTGATTTTCCCAAATAACTGATCTCTACCTCTTTAGCTTCTTCATTCATTTTCATTACCGTTTCTGAGTGTGACCATGATGGTGTGGGCCATTGTCCTTGGAGTTGTAATTCAAATGGTTGACCAGCTGCAATAGTATCTGGTCCTGAAATACTTGAAAGAAATGGCAATTTAGTCATATCTATCATTAACTGATTACCGTCTTAAATAAAACTAAGTTGTCTGACTCAGTCTTTCGTTAACTGTTGAAATAATTTGTCAGGTTAGTTGGAAATTCCTGGATGAAAGTGCTCGGTGAATAATGATGTTGGGATCCAATCTCTCGAATCTGATCTTTTATATCTTCTTCTAGATCTAGAGACAATGAGAAGTTAATCAGACGTTCAATTCGATTACTGATCTCAGTTAAGAGTAACTCGTTCTGCAAGACGTCAAGATCCTGACCAAGTTCACAGAGTTGATAGATTATAAGAACAACAGTTGATGCTGCGGAGGAGTCATGTATAATTTCCTGCTTCAAAGAGGCGATACATTCATCGAGTAGGGGAAGGAAAGAGGTCCGATCATCCAAGTTAGAACAGAACCTTGCATACTCTCTGACTGCAGTGATAATTCCAAAGTCCCGATGTTTCTCTCGCACATAGGACAATATCGGTTGATACTCATTGATCAATTGATCTTTGATCAACATCGCCAGGGGAATATCTGATCGATCTATTACAATAGCCATCTCTTTCATGATCAGATGTGCTCGTTCCATACTTTCTATTTTGTCTTGATTACTTCGTTGAAGATTCAACTGGTAAAGTCGATTCGTAAAATCAATAACCACTCGTAAATCCCGATTTCCATAGATATTGATCACTTTTCTCCACATGGTAAGTAGGTATTTGTAAAGCTGAGGTTGATCTTGTTCTTGATAATCAACGATAATATTGGTAAAATTATCAAATAATAACTCGGTAAACTCAGTTAATTCTTCTGCATTTGTCGAGATACTGTAGTTTATAGCATCAAAGAGGAGATTGGTCAAATTAGTACTATCTGCTTTTGACATCAACTCAGATATTCCCTGTTGATAATTTTTAATAATGAATTCCTGATCATTTTCATCTGTAGAATTGATCCCAATCAGTTCCATTCGTTTGTCATAGATCTCCTCGGCAGAGAATAGATCTGGTTCTAATTCTACCAGTTCCAATTCTGCTTGAATCAGTCGTCGTAATTCCTGTGTTGAAAGATCTAGTAAATCATGTGTTTCAAATAATATTGTTTTGACATTATCTGCTCGTCCTTTACGCAGTAACTGCTCAATATCTTTCAACAAATCATCAATCCATTCATCACCCTGGAGTTTTTTGATCCTGATCTCTGTTAAAATAACATCAATTAATGCAGTATAGGTCCGAGATTTCATCGCCAATTGTTTCATATGTGGTAGGAGACGACGAATCAATTCATAATCTGTGGATATCTCAATCAATTCCATACCCTTATTGAACAGTTGTAAACCAATATCATTGGATTCTAATTCAGATGATGGAAGTTTGGAGTGTTCTAGAGCTACTTGGAAGTATACCTTCTTGAGATGATTTTGTGCCTCGGTTTTCTCTTTCGTCATCAACAAGTAACGCCGCGCAGTTTCCTCTACAAAGGCTAGATCTCCAATTGAAGTACCAAAATTAATAAGTTGACCTGAAATATATCGTAACGTGCCACCAGCTTCCTGAGTAGTTGGATTGATATTATTGAATATCTGTCCTAAGAGCTGAAATTGACGGTCTTCTGTATTTAGTTGATCTTGATATTTCAGCGTATCTAGATGAAGTAAGAGAAATTCAAGATAGACTTGGGGATAGGTTTTCGTCGAAGTCAATAATTGTTCTAACTGTGAAACCAATTCAGGATAAGAATTGACGGTAATATATTGTAATTTATCACGTAAATAGTGAAAGAATAATTGAAGGAATGCGAATTTTTGAGATTGCAGAGTTTTCTGAACAAGAACATCAATCTGTTTGATGCATACTTCTGATGGGAAGGTATCTAGCGCAAATTCAAGATAGCTCTGGGCTATCTCAAGAAGTTCGTCAGCAGGCAGATCATATTGTAATGCCCAGATTATGGCTGCGAATATCTCCTCAGATCGTGAAACGCGATCCCTGATCTTTTCAGTTGCTACAAACCGAAGCCGAATAGCATCACCAATCTGATTGGATCGTAATTTACCTTCTACCAAGCACAGTGTTCCATCCCAGCTCTGTTCAAGTTGGGGGGTGATCAGGTTTATTGCCTCTGATAGTAGTTTCTGATCCTCATCGGTATCAGACAGTAATCCTGTCAAGGTCTGAATAAAACTAATAAGATGTTGATCTCCCCATACTGTCGAACGTTTGGTCAATTCGAGGATTATCTCGTATTTGTCTTCCAATCTTTTGAGTTTTAATGCGTGTTCTAGGGTGGTGGCTTCAGCTAGCTTACCTAAATCGGTGAAATTCTGGTCTATCAGGAGTGTTGCTAGTTCTAGTAATTCGTCACAAATCGCAGAAGTAGATGGTTGACTTGAAGCAGCAAACAGAATATTCTGAACGTTATTCGATATCACGTTCACATCTACGACGGGAATGATATCTTCATACCTGAAGATAGTATCCAATTTCTGGTGATAGGTCGTATTATCCTTTGTTAAATCATAACTTGCCTGTAGATAGCGATAACAGGTTTGATCCCGTTCACCTTTTTTAATATTTGCCAGATGTTCTGTTAGTTGATAGATAAGCAACCAAAATGGTTCATTCAGGTCACTATCAATCTGTTCAAAGATGGCATCAACGTCTATATCGTGTTCTCCTGATCTAGTAATCTCCAATACTGTATCATCAGTAACCTTACCATCATGTAGAAAGTAAATTATCCAGGGAAAATAGCCAAATACATTGGCAAGATCAATATGGTAATTTTCACTATGACGATTTAGCTTGATCATCCCACCCTGAATGGCAACATCAAACCAGTCTCTCTTGATCTGTTTGGGTATTTCTGTTATTGCTGTATCCTGAGAATCGGTGATTGTGACCTGCCCAAGATCGGTCATAGATGCATATCTACTGACATATTGTGACCACTGGTATGTATCCAAGCCAATTTTGAAGATATCATCTTCCATAGCAGTCATGATTACCACAACACCATTTTCATTTTGCCATTTGATATAGATCAACTTATTACTAAAAACTACAATATCAGATAATATCTCCTCAGCTCTCTTCGTAACATACATTAAGATGAACTGTTCCAAATCATCTCCCGGATGATAATCAAACCATGTAAGTTCAATAATCTGTTCTACGGTATTTTGACCATCTTCAAGCAGATGTGAAGAGAGACGTAATTTTGCTTGCGGGATCATAACTCTACAACCTCCATGGTGGTGAGAAAATGATAAATCTGATCAGTCAGTGAATGAATTTCATAGATTACCCAGAGAGAAAAATCAATTGGATGGAGAAGTGGTTTGTTAATACTATCTAGACGTTGTTTATTTATTTCTGAAAGATGGTGTTCTTGAAAACGCTTAACGTCATTGAGTAATTCTTTTCCCATCAATCGTGTGGTTTCTTCCATCTCCCTCTCCACCAGTGCTTGTTGAAGATAATTCTGTTGTGTCAATAATTTCTTTATAGCACGATGGAATTGTATTTGTACTTTTTTTCTTGGAATTTTTGGTCTGGTTTGATAACCTGAGATTTTATGATTCATCCATACTTTTGCTCTGACGAGTAAATCTCTCAGTGTCATCTTGGTATACCTATCATGGACAAATCAATTAAAAATAAATAAGTACTGCTTTCGAGACCAATGTTTGGTTTAATCACATTGCTATTTCCATCATATTGTCTCACTTCTACATCAGGATATTGTATCTTCTAGATTGAAACCGTAAGAATGCTCTGATCTTTTCTTTTACTTCAGGATTGATCGGATTGCCTCGAACATCAAGCCTCCAGAGTTGATTAGAAAATGATAGGAAATCATAAGGGAGTGTGGTAAATCCATTATGTGATAGATCAACCACAATTAATCGACTCATATGAGTGAATACATCTGCATTAATTTCTGCAATATTATTGTTTCCCAGCCATAATCTGCTCAAATTTGTTCCGTGAAATAAACTAGAATCAATCATCGTTTCTAGTTTATTATGATGTAAGAAGATCTCCCATAATTTGCTTAGTTGTGAAAATAAACCACTGGGTAGGTTGTGCAGTGCATTACTCCCAAGACTCAAGGTTGTGAGATTGTGTAAATCTGAAAATATATCCTTGGGTAGATTGGACAGCCGATTATGTGAGATATTGAGATCGCGTAACCGATATTTATTCTGAAATTGTTCGATAGAAATCCGTGATAGATGGTTATAGGAGAGGTTAAGTGATCGTAAACGGTTGAGAGTAAAGAATAATTGAGGATTGATTGTGGATAACATATTTCCTCCCAAATTCAACTCTCTAAGATTGCCCATCGAATAAAAGATTTCAGGATCTAGGTCTTCTAATTTATTCTGTGACAGATCCAGTCGTCGTAATTGTTGTAATGAGTCGAAAATATCAGGCGGTAATTCTTGAATATCTAGTGCAGACAGATCAAGTTCAGTAATCACTCCATTATCAATCTTGGTGAAATACCGTTCGACTATCTCAAATGAGGTGACTGCGATATCCAATTTTTGTATGATCTGATCCAGTTCCTCAGCCACTCTATTACATATACATCAGCATTGTATATCAATCACAAGATAATCGATTAATTGTGAACTCATATCAACTATTTTCAATCAGGCCCCTACTGATTAGATATGAATCAGCAGAATTTATGGCTCGCTTTTGGAGCTAGTTTCGCCGGTTTGGCAGTTGCATTTGGTGCCTTCGGTGCCCATGCCCTGGCAAATAAACTGTCCACTGGTGATCTAGAAATCTATCATACTGCAGTCCGATATCAGATGTATCATGGTCTAGCCTTACTGGCAGTGGCTATTTTAAGTCAACAAGTCCAATCCAATCTTCTAAATTATGCCGGATGGGCATTCACTATTGGTACCGTAATTTTCTCAGGTAGTCTGTATCTGTTAGTTCTGACCAATACTCGCTGGCTTGGTGCAATTACTCCTATAGGCGGAGTTGCCATGATCATCGGTTGGGGCTTATTGGTCTATGCTGCATTGAGTACTAGGTGAGATCTTGGCACTTTTTACCATTTCCTATCTGTTGATTCCTGATGAGGATCGGGGAAAAACTACGTTGCAATGGGGTAATCCTCATCGGTTAGATCACCATATCTTGGGAATGGTATCGGTTCAGGCATCGCTTTACAAACTTCCAGCCAAGCCCGAGTTTGAACAAATTTGGCTATGGGATGACCCGTCATTTGATCCGATGGATCCTCAACCATCAGAACGACTTCTTGTAAAAGAAATCTATGAAATTTATAAACGAGAGATGGATCGAGTGCAGAGTGATAAACAGATCAGATTTCCCGAGCATTATGTTATTGGTTCTGAATTACAACGTAAATTAGGCTTCTTTCATCAACGAGCGATGCGGTATCACTCCTCTACTCCTGAATTACTGTTCCAAGTATTTCTTGGTGCTAAAGTGATTGATCTTGGCACGGTGATGACTGGAAAGACATCTGATCTTAAAACACTGAAACCTATCTATCTCAAAAAAATTCTTAACGATTATCAATTGTCTTCTCTTCACCAGGAGGAGGAGATCAAACAATTATATGATAAGCAACAGTATGACAAAATCAGCGAGTATGCAATTGATGATGTTCAAACCATCCTTCAACTCTATCATCAAATCAAAGATGCCACTTAATTATGCTTCCTGTTTTTCTAAGACCGATTGTAGGATGGTATTGATTGCCTTGGTATCAGTGTTCTTCAATTTCTTTGATTGATCACTCAGATCTAATTGTTGTAATAATTGTCGATATTCACTGAGTTTGGGGAAGAGGTCCTTGTGCAGGTTGAGATAATCGGTACGAAGGGTCTCGATCATCTCATCATAACTCTGCTCTCCAGTAGCAACTTTATCCATTAGCTGCTCAACATGACTAGTAAACGCGGGTCTGATGATTTTTGGCCAGATAGGGGCGAGTGAGGCAATCAGTGCTCTGCCCCATGGAGTTGAGATCAACTGCTGTCCAGATCGGCGAATATAGTTACGTTGTTCTATCTTTTTTATAATATCTGGGCGAGAACTTTTCGTTCCGATATTTTCTTTTTCCATCTCGAGTAGGAGTTGACTATCATTGAGGCGTTGTGGTGGTTTGGTTTTGGACTGATCGATATCAATCTTGTCGATATCTACCTGCAAACCCTGTTGGAGAACCGGAATCTGCTTGGTTTTTGTTCGTTTCCACCATTGAATCTCCCTCCAACCAAGTTGTACCACAGTTCTTCCATCGGTATAGAATTTCTCATCCTGTATCATAGTAGTTACGGAAACCTGATTGGTAATCAAATCCTGCATGAACAACGAGATATAGTATCTAGTGAGAATATCCCAAGCTTTGCGATGTTGGGCATCTACAGCATTCAATTCTGCTAGTTCACCGGTGGGATGAATGGGATCATGATCCTCTTCTGCTCCTTTCTTGGGTCCGTTATGTCGTACCTTACTGGTATCTTTAATCGAAGTGATGAATGGAATGAATTCTGTGTGTTTAAGCAGGCTAGAGAGAATATCCTTGTGAGGAAATCCTTCTTTGAATTTTTTATTCTCCGTACGGGGATAGGATAGCAGTCCACGATTATACAATCCCACCATCAGATCAAGAGCCCGTTCTGCTTTGATTTTCATAATTTTGGTTAGTAATGAAACGGCAGCTGTGGTGTTATGGGGAATTGGTGGTTGTTTGCTTTTTGTTTTTTTCTCTAGCTTGGTAATACTCCCGCGATTCTCTATCTGTAATTTCTGTCTGAGCTGGATGATTTTTTTCTCATCGGTAGAGTATCCCCATTCATGTACTCCTTCATACTGATCACCTGAATTGGTATTGAAGATGGCAATCAATCGCCACTGATCTTCTATTTCAAAGAGTTCATGAGCTAGATCCGCATTTACCACCAGATAAAGCGTAGGTAACTGCACTCGTCCCACGGAGAGTACTTTGACCTTGGCAACTTTTCTAGCAGCCCGGGTAATCTCCCGGGTCCCGGCAAACCCAAGCCAGGCATCAATCAACCGTCTCCCCTGTACTCCCAGCGCTAAATTATCCTGCCAGTTTTTGGGATTGAGGAAAGCTCGGTAGATTTCTTTCTGAGTCAAAGAACTATTCCAGATCCGTTTGATGGGGATCTTACCTTTTTTCAGTTGTTTTTCCAGAATATTTACCACTTCAAGAGCAATATTATCTCCCTCACTATCAGGATCGAGTGCTAGCCATAATTCATCCTTTCCCTTGATCTGCTTGCGAAGAATAGTGACATATTTTCGTTTATTCTTGACAACAATTGCATTAGGATCATGTGCCAACATAATTGGAGGACATTCTCCCCACTTGTAGCCTTTGGGTGTATCTAAGGTAGTGATATGACCTGCTAGTGGAAGGAAAGTAAAATTAATGGATTTGTTTCCCGTA
>Ga0102944_1001285_pt1 | contig 16964 bp, 18 predicted proteins | sample SalPonD_shore_MG_FD_78172 | JGI IMG/M metagenome (GOLD analysis project Ga0102944, IMG submission 78172) | Salt pond soil microbial communities from South San Francisco under conditions of wetland restoration - Salt Pond MetaG... | ecosystem: Environmental > Aquatic > Marine > Intertidal zone >...
AGATGACTTTCACCGGCTAAGCGGGAACGAGCCGGATCTCCGGGCCCGCCGATTCTTCACTGCGAAATTGACAAGGTGGAAAGACGGTTACTCGCCGGCGCCGGCGGTGGACTGCTTTCGTTTTCCCCGGGAATAAAAGAAAAGCCCCACCACGATGAATCCCACTGTGCCGCCCAGAACTTTCCCCTCGAACAGCCAGGGGTTCTCTACGCCGGCCGAAGGAATGAGACTGAACACGATAGAAATGAGCGTGGCGGCGAATCCCAGGACAGCCACCAGCCAGAGTCCCGGCTTGTTGCCGGGGATTACCATGCCTTCCGACGGGTGCCCGGACGACTCCCGCCGGCGCCGGAGTTTCACCAGGCTGACGAACAGGTAAAGGTAGGGGATGAAGTACAGAATCAAGGTGGCGTCCAGCAGGACCAGATAGGCTTCTTCCACGGTGGAGCCTATCACGCTCATGAAGATAAACGCCGTGGAAAGGATTCCCTGGACCAGGATCGCGATGTGCGGGGTGTTCCATTTGGGGTGAATTTTACTCAGCGCCGGCGGCAGGAAATTGTCCACGCCCACCACGAACGGCACCCGGGCGGTCCCGGCCAGCCAGGCACCGGCCCCGCCGATACCGCCGACGGTAATACTGAACGCCATGGCATTCAGCAGCCAGGGCATGCCCATCTGGTCGCCCACCTTTCCGATGGATTCCACGATACCGGAAATGATGTTAATTTCTCCCGATTTGAAGATCACCATCATGGCCCCGGTCCCCAGGATGTAAATACCGGTAATAAACACACCGGAGATGATGATCGCCCGGGGGATAGTCCGCTGGGTGTCCTTGATTTCCTCTCCCATGACGGCCGCCAGTTCCAGGCCGGCGAATCCGAAACACATCAGAGACCAGAAGGAGATGGTATCCAGCCGGCTGAAATCCGGTAGAATGTTGGTGAGGGTGAAGTGGGTGCTGCTGCCGTACCGGAAAAGCGCGAAAAACCCCAGGATAATCAAGACTACCGCCGGCAGCCAGTTGCCGACGGCTCCCAGGTTCTGTACCCATTTTCCGGTGCGCAGGCCGATCATATTGGGAAGCATGGCCAGCCAGAGCACGCCGGTACTGAAGATGGCAACGTAATAGGTGTTCTCACCAAAACCAGCCGCCTGGGACCCGGCGATGAACACCGCATTTCCGGCCAGGAAAATCAACAGGGAGGGGTAGTATACCAGGTTATTCACCCAGTAGCACCACCCGGAGATGAAACCGTGAAACGGTCCGAAAGCCTGCTTGGTCCAGTTATAGATGCCGCCTTCTTCCGGATAATGGGCGCTGAGCTCCGACACGGCCAGTCCCTGGGGGATGAAAAAGATCAGCAGGGCCAGCAGCCAGAGAATGATGGATTGCGGACCGGCCTGGGCGGCTGTCAGTAGCCATCGGAGACCCACGATGGCCACCACGTTCAGCAGCACCACGTCCCACAGCCCCATGGCCCGGGCCAGTTTGCCGGAAGCCGGCCGTTGATTTGCCGTCTGATCAGACATGATACGATTACCCGATTTATTCAATTAAAGGTCTGTACGATACGCAGAAAATCGGGAGCAATCAACGGAAGATTGGAAGGGAAGGGTATACGGATGAGCGATAAAAAGTCAAAAGTGAAATGTGACAAGGCCAGGCACCCCTGCCCCGATAGCGCGTATCCCTGTGCTATGAGGATGGCGGCACAGTCATAGCCATCGTTTTCGCCGGAATAGAATCAGCATAAAGACGGTGATAATGATCATGACACCCCAGACCACCGGGTAGGCCCATTTCCAGTGCAATTCCGGCATCCAGTCGAAATTCATCCCGTACACGCCTACGATGAACGTGATGGGGATAAAGATGGTGGCGATGATGGTGAGCACTTTCATCACCTCGTTCATCCGGTTGCTCAGGGACGACATGTAAAGGTCCAGAAGACTGGACAGCATATCCCGGTAGGATTCGATGGTATCGATGACCTGGATGGTATGATCGTACACGTCGCGAAGGTACACCTGGGTGGTCCTGGAGAACAGTTCGACTTCGCCCCGCATAATTTGGGCGATCACCTCCCGAAGCGGCCAGATGGCCTTGCGCAGGAAGATCATCTCCCGCTTCAGATTATGAATCTGTTCCAGGATAGCCCCGGAGTTGTCCTCCATCAGATCCTCTTCCACGGCGACAATTTTTTCGCCCAGGGAGTCCAGCACCACGTAGTAATGATCGACGATGGCGTCCATCAGGGCATACGCCAGATAATCGCGATCCATGTTCCGCAGCCGGCCATCGGGATTATGCAGGCGCTTTCGGACCCCGTCGAACACGTCGCCCGGTTTTTCCTGGAAGGTGAGCACAAAGTGCGGTCCCAAAATTAAACTGAACTGTTCGTCGTCAATCTCTTCCCGCTCGTTGTTATAGGTAATCATCCGCAGCACCAGATAGAGGTAATCCTTGTAATCCTCCATTTTCGGGCGCTGATTGGGGCTCAGGATATCTTCCAGGACCAGGGGATGGATCTGGTACTGGCGCCCGATGGTCTCCAGCACGGCTTCGTCGTGGAGTCCGTCGATATTGATCCAACTGACCCGTTCGGTATCCCGGTATCGGGCACAGTCTGCGATATCATCCACTTGCCGTGCGGTGAGATCCGCGGGGTTATAATCAATGACGCTGATCCGGACATTTTCAGTCTTGCGATCGCCGGAATAGACGAGGGTCCCGGGTGAGGTCCCCGGCTTCTTATGCCGCCGTAACAGCCTGTGAGGTTTAACCATCTGTTCCTCCCTTATATCTCATCCGAATCGCTTGATGCTGTGTTCGAATGCCGGATTCAATGCATGATGTAAGTTGTTTTACATTTTATCCTGTCGTGTTCACCTATCTTCGTAGCGGGTGACGTGAAATGCAGCGCGTATGATTGTGAAAAATAAATAAAGAGAAGGAAGCATAAATGCAATCGATTTCATTTCCCGCCGAAGCCCTGGATGCACTGACGCCGGTGACAACGTCCCAGATGCAGTCAATTCACCGGAACATGCTCTCGGTCAGCACCATCCCCCTGCATCAGATGTTGGATCGTGCGGGACACTTGGTGTATCGGGTATCAACCTGTTATACCTCCGCGATTTTTCCGCGTGTCGTGGTGCTACTCGGTAAAGGATACACCGGCACCGCCGGATTGCTTGCGGCCCAATGCTGTGCAAATGCCGGCTCAGCGGTCCGGCTGGTGTTTCTCACGTCCGACCAGGAATTGAACCAGGCCAGTCAGCAACAATTGCGCTTTCTGAAGGAATGGTATCCCGGCCTCCCGATCCGCCATCTGGAGGAGAACATCACCGGTGCACCGCCGGAGATGGAAGAGTGTGACGTGATCATCGACGGGATGCTGGGCCTCGGCACCCGGGGGGAGCTGCGGGAGCCGTTGATCACGGTCGTAACCGCTGTGAACCAGGCCCCGGTGCCCACGGTGAGTATTGAAGTACCCACCGGTTTACAGCCCGATCTGGGGGTGCCCTCGTCCCCGACCGTTCTGGCCTCCGCCACGGTCACCTTTACCTTGCCCAAGCAGGGATTTTTAAACCCCCGGGCCAAACGGTACCTGGGAGAACTTTATCTGGCCAACATCGGGGTGTGCCCCAGGATCATCAACCGGGTGATGCGGAATGAGAGTTACCCCAGAAACCTGCCGGAACTATTATACCTGCATGTTGGGGCACCGACTGTCCGCGAATAACCCTCAACACGCCACGCCGTGGGATGGAGCCGGCCAGAATTTCGGTTGTGCGCAAATCGGCTCTTACCGATGTTCGGGCCAAAGTTCCACTCGCCGAAGCCTGCCCGGATGATTTCACCGGTATCCCAGACATTCTCCGGTTTTGCACCGAACCGCCGAATGCATCAGGGAAGGGCATCTACCAATTTGTAACCATCCGGTGCCGCCTCTCTCTTACTTACGACGTAATGATAAAACAACTCCGGCAGATGGTAGTCTTTCCGTTTATTCACAGTTTCCCCGTTTCAAGAACTGACGATGGCCACTCCCGCCGGCGGTGGGGGGGTAGCGGGTATGCATGCCCTGAGATCCCGCAGATGCCGGTGTATACTGCTTGCGTGAAATTTAGTCAGAGTTGTATATTCGGGGGATGAGAGAGCCGGCATGAAGAGGACGGGCAAGTGTCTCTGCGGATTCATTCTTGTTTTTATTTTCATATACTACTTTTAATGGCTGAATAACCCTAAACCAATGGACAAAACTATGCAAAAGAACGATGGCCCCGATATTTTAGTAATCGGTGGAGATGCGGCCGGGATGAGTTTCGCCAGCAAAGTCAAGCGGGCACGGCCTGACTGGCGGGTGACAGTACTGGAAAAAGGCGAGCACGTATCCTATTCGGCCTGCGGCATCCCTTACTTTGTGGGTGGTGAAGTTCCGGATTTACATTCGCTGGAAATCATTACAGCGGACCAGTTCCGGACGAAACGGGATATTGACGTCCGGATGGGCTGGGAAGCCGTGGCCATCGACCGGGAGCACCACCGGGTAGCGGCCCGGCACGTGAGCACCGGCGAAGAACACACCTTCCCATACGATACCCTCATGATCGGCACCGGCGCGAAGGCCACGATACCGCCGGTGGAGGGGATTGATTTGCACGGTATCTTTACCGCCCGGAATCTGGAGGATGCGGCCGGGATTCATCGCTATATCGATGAACAGCAGCCGGAGAACGGACTCATCCTCGGTGGCGGATATATCGGGCTTGAAATGGCCGAAGCGCTCCGGTCCCGGAAGATCTCGGTTCACCTGGTGGAGATGCTGCCCCAGGTCTTGAATCCACTGGATTCGCCCATCGTCAGCCGGGTCATGGAGGAGTTGGAATTGCAAGGGGTCACGGTACATTTGAACGCGAAGGTGATCCGGTTCGAGGGAAGGGAAAACCGGGTGACCGGCGCCTGTATCGAGGGCCGGGAACAACCGGTGCCGGCGGAGCTTGTGGTGTTGGGAAGCGGAGTTCGGGCCCGTTCGGAACTGGCCGGGGCGGCCGGATTACGCGTCGGCGAGTGGGGTGGCATTGTGGTGGACGAACGGCAGCGCACTTCGGATCCGGATATCTATGCAGGCGGCGATTGCGTGGAGCAAACGCACCTGGTCACCGGCCGGCCGGCGTATATTCCCCTGGGACCGGCAGCGAATAAGCACGGCCGGGTGGCTGCCATTAATGCCACCGGCGGTGAGGAAACTTTTCCCGGAGTGGTGGGGACGGCTGTGATGAAGGTGTTCGGCCTCACTATTTCCCGGACCGGGCTGACCGAATCCCAGGCGGCCGAGAATGGCTTCGACTATTTCGGCAGTACCATTCAGTCTAAAGAACGGGCCGGATATTACCCCGGCGGGAAAAAACTGACCATTCATGTGGTGGCGGAGAAAGCCTCCGGCCGGCTCCTAGGGGCGCAGATCGTAGGAGGGGAGACCGCGGCAAAACGGATCGACCCCTTCGCCGTCGCCCTGTATAACCGGATGAGGCTTCACGATATTGCCCAGCTGGATCTCAGCTACGCGCCGCCTTATTCTCCCGTGCTGGACCCGGTCAACGTGGCTGCCCAGGTGGGAGAGAACAGACGAAGAAAACTGATCCGGCAATAAGGAGAACGGCCGGGAAGCCCCACCCATCTCCCGGGAAAAGGATCGGAGGCAGGAGGCCGAAATTCGGAAACATCCTGTTTACATTGAATTATATGCCAAAAAAGGTATGAAATATTTTCCAGACGTTTGTATATTCTGCGGTACGTTAATGACAGAACTGAGCCTGCATCGAAATAAGTGAAGAGGATGAGACATTGTGCATACTCATTGGGGGACGCCGTGCCCCGTAACCATCTAACCTTCCAGCAGGAGTATCCGGATACAGATGGCAGTTGCGATCATGAGTAAAATGGACGAGGGTGAAAAAATATGACTCCAGAACAGTTCTTGCAAATCGAACGCACTGCAAGACCGGAATTCAACGAAGAAGGGCAGGAATCCGCCCGGCTATTCGACCAGACCGTTTCCAGATGGGGGGAATCCTGGCAGGGGTACGGCAGTTTTCGCCTCACCACCGGGAAACATGGATTGGCCTTGCACTTTCAACTCCCCACCGGGAACCGGAACGTGGCCATCTTTTCGTTACGAGCGGAGCACGAGCACGGCAATTTTAATCTGAAAGGTCCGGATGCGGACCGGGAACGCAGAAAACTGTCGGACTACGAGCTGGATCTGCTGGATCAGATGTACGAGCACTGGCGGGCTCTGCCGGATAATGAAGGGCAGGGGACCAAGGCCATCACCCTGGATTTCGGAAACACCTCGCAGCAAGTGCTGGATGAATATCTCGATATCGCGGTCTCCATTGCGGAAAAATGGCTGGACAGCCGGGAGGAATAAACCCTGCCCGGTCCGATCACCCGGGGTGAGACGAACGACCACCACCTGCACTCAACAATCAATCCCGCCCGCATTCCTTCAAACCAATCCTGAAATTTCGTATTTCCGGTTGTACTCCTGGTAGGTAATTTTTAATTTTAAAGATATTAGAAAATTCGAATGTGCTAATATAGATGATGATTGATTACCAAAAAGAAGCGGAAGTCCTGAAAGCACTGGCCAACCCAATTCGACTGCGCATCCTCGACGTGATCCGGGATGGCGAGGTGTGCGTCAAGACACTGGAAGAAATCACCGGCGCCAGTCAGTCCTGCGTGAGTCAGCATCTGGCGATTCTGCGGAAGGCCGGGATCGTAAAAGGCTTTCGGGACGGTAACCTGGTCTGCTATTCGTTGGATCATCAGCTGGCGGATGAAATTTTACATTGTATTCACGAACAATATCCTTATGCTACAACACACCAAGAACGATGAAGGAGGGTTATCGTATATGTCCAAGAACACTGTTGAACTCACCGATGACAATTTCGATCAGGAAGTGATTAATTCGGAGGTCCCGGTACTGGTCGACTTCTGGGCCGAATGGTGCGCGCCCTGCCGGGCCATTGCACCCGCCGTGGAAGAACTGGCCGAGCAGTACCAGGGACAGGCCAAGATCGGCAAGCTGGATGTGGATCACAATCAGCAGGTGGCGATGAAATTCGGGATCCGGAGCATTCCCACCCTGTTGATTTTCAAGAACGGGGAAGTGGCGGAGCAGATCATCGGGGCGGTACCCAAGGCCCAGTTGGAAAGTAAACTGAAGAATACTCTGGCCTAACCACCGGCCCGGGATTAATCTGCACAGCGGAGCGTTCTTCCATGAGATGCGGAGGCGCTCCGTTGTTTGCTACTGGCCGGTACACCATCATGCGCCCCACCGACTCCAATTTTCTCTGGCTTCACCAACAGCTCGTCGATGCCTACGGGATGCCACCGGCGAAAGCGGATCAGGATCCCCTGGAAACGCTCATGAATACCATCCTGTCCCAGAATACCTCGGATGTGAACCGGGATAAGGCCTACCGGGGATTAAAGAGCCGGTTTCCCTCCTGGGACGCGGTGAAATCCGCGCCGCTCGTAGAGCTCGCGGAGGCCATCCGTCCGGGCGGCCTGGCCAATCAGAAAAGCCGGCGGATGCAAAATATTCTCCAATGGCTGGAGCGCGAATTCGGCTCGCTGAACCTGGACTGGATCTGTGAGCGGGACCCGGATGAAATGATCAAATTATTTACCGCCGTGAAGGGGATCGGGGTCAAAACCATTGCCATCGTGCTGTGCTTCGCCTGCGGTCAGGATGTTTTTCCGGTGGATACCCACGTTCACCGGGTGAGCAAAAGGCTGGGACTGGTACCCGAAAAAGCGACGCCGGAGAAAACGTTCCGGCTGTTACACCCTCTGGTGCCGGCCGGATTAAGTCAATCCCTGCATTTGAATATGATCCGGCACGGACGGCAAACCTGTAAGGCCAGGAAACCGCTCTGCGAAGAATGTGGCTTACTGGAAAAATGTGACTACGGTCCCCGCTTCCTGGAGGGAACGGGTTGAGGAATGCTATGTCTGTAAAGAGCCAGCCGCTTCGCATTGCTATTTATCTGGCCGGGGGTACGTACCCGGAAATTCGGAATCGGTACGGGGACTTTGAAGACTGGTTCGCCCGGGAAATCACCCGCCACAATGCCGCGACAGTAGCCGTGGACGTCCGGAAAGGGCAGTATCCCACGCTGGAAACAGTGGATGGTATTATCATCACCGGCTCTCCGGCCTCCGTGTGCACCGATCCCGATCCCTGGGTGGAGGATCTGTTGGAGCATCTCCGGGGCATACTCGCCCGAAATCTTCCCACTCTGGGCGTCTGTTTCGGCCATCAGGCCCTGGCCGCGGCGATCGGCGCATCGGTGGTGCCAAATCCCCGGGGGCGGGAAATGGGGACGGTCGAACTGACGCTGACCGAAGCCGGGCGGCAACATCCGCTGTTTGCCGGGCTCTCCACCCCGTTCCTGGCTCAGGAAACCCACGAAGATATCGTCTCGCAACTGCCTGACGACGGGGCCGTGTCTGTGCTGGCACACAATCGCCGGGCCGGGTTCCAGGCGCTCGCTTACTCGGACCGTATCTTCTCCGTTCAGTTTCACCCGGAGATCACTCCGGGGATCATGCGGGCTTATCTGAAAATCTATGGTGCAAAGCTCATCGAACAGGGCGAGTTGACCCGGGATCGGCTGCAATCGCTGGAAGCAAGTGTGCAGGGGACGGACACGGGGAAGCTTGTGCTGGGGAATTTTCTGGAAATTGTTCGGGAGAAGCGAAATCGTCCCTTGCCGGAAGAGTCATGAATTCACCACCGAGACGCGAAGAGCGCTGCGTCCCCGCCCCGGATACCATCTGAATTGCCACAGAGCCCACAGAGAGGCCCCGAGCCACTCCCCGTTCCGAAGAGTTCGCGCAAAGGCCCCGGAGACAAAAAGGAGTCCACGGATTTCACAGATTCACACTGAGTGAAAGACACCCCCTCGAAAATCTACAGCGGTCGCTGCACCGTATTTTATTTTTTAAACACGAAAATCCATGACAATCCGGGAACTGTGTTTGCGCCGCGTACTCTGCGGCTCTGCGGTGCACTGTGCTCAAAGAATTCCTTGTGCCATTTTTTTTAACAATTACCCAATGCCGGCTCTCATGTATTTCTCCGGTCTGCGACCCTCTTCCGGGCAGTGAAGTATATTGATTTTTACCTGAATACGGTCTATTTTCCACTCTCAGACATCGGGAAGGGTCTGGGGAAGCGGAAAGCAAACGCCAGTAAATCAGTAGGATATCATGCTTACGGATGCTCTCAAATTATTAGTGCAGTTCGATAAATTAGTGTACCTCAATATTGCTAACGCCCTGGAAGTCGCCGGATATATCGTGATTATTGCCCTGGTCCTGGGCTTGCCCCTGGGGATGTTCACCGGGATTGCCAGGTTTCGGTTCAGGCGCCTGGTGCTTTACCTGCTGCACCTCTGGATGTACGTGCCGGCACTCGGGATCGGCATTTTCCTTTACTATCTCCAGTGGGGACGCTTTATTTCGCCGCTGGGATTCATCCTGTGGGGAGCCGCCCTGGCTCTGCCGATCGTGGCAGGGCTCACCGCGGACGTGTTCACCGGCGGACTGCAGGCAGCCCATGAGGATGCTCTGGCACTGGGGGCCAACCGGTGGCAGGCATACATCTTGCTGGCGCGGCAGCGGCGTGAGCAAGTCTATGGCGTGATTACTGCCGCCATCGCCCGGGTGTTCACGGAAATCGGGGCATTTTATCTGGTGATCAGTTTTCTGTTTCGCCAGGGATTTCCGTCCAAGCCGGTGTTTGTGCTGACCGGGCCAGCGCCGCATCTGGCTGTCGCGCTGGCGATGTTTTTCTTTGGAATCGTGGTGGCCGCCGGCCTCCACTTGGTGCAATTTAAACAAGAGATCTGACCAGGATGCAAAACCTCATCGAAATAAATGATATTCACCACCAGGTGAATGCGTCGTTTGCCCTACATATTGACCAGCTTTTCTTCCAGGATGGGCCGGTGTATGCGATTGCCGGAGACAGCCGGGCAGGCAAAACCATGCTGCTGCGGATCCTGTCCCTGATCCAGCCGGTGGATGAAGGCGAAGTCACGCTGTTCGAAACCCCGGCCCGGTCCGCCCGGGATCGGCTGCGATTGCGCCGCCGGCTCGGATTCATGTCACAACGGCCCTTTTTGTTTCGGGGTACCGTTGCGGAAAATATCGGGTTGGGCCTGGAATATCACGGGGTCGAATCCGAGGAGATTCAGGTGCGCACACAGCGTTTGCTGAAACAATTTCAGCTGACGGACTGCGCCGAACTCCCGGTGGAACAGCTCTCGGAAGGCCAACGGCAGGTGACGGCTTTCCTGCGCACCGTGGCGCCGTATCCGGAAGTACTTCTGCTGGATGAGCCCACTAGTAACCTGGACCAGGATACCTATAACCACCTGCTGGATTACATTAAAATGTTGAATGAGGAGCGGGGGGTTATGGTGATTCTGGCCACCAAGTCCCGGGACGTCATCCGGCAGGTGGCAAATATCACTATTAATATGCGCAACGGTAAAGTGGCCCGGATATTAACCGGCGAGCATCAAACCAACGTGGGGAACGGCAAAGGCCTGCGCGTCTCGTGAAACCGGACCGGCGTCATCCCTGGGATCTCACCCCGGCGGAAGCGATCCTGTTGCAGAAACAAGTCGGACGGGAGATAGCAGCCGCTCCGCTGCCGGATCCCATCGAGATCGTAGGGGGAGCCGACGTGTCCTATGTCCGGCGCTGGAACCGGGCATTCGCCGCCATCGTGATCTTTCGGATTACGGAACGCACGTCCGCACAGGTTTCTCTGGAGGAAATCGAAATAAAAACCCACACCATGGAGATCACCTATCCGTATATCCCCGGTCTGCTGGTATTTCGGGAGGGACCGGCCCTGGAGGCGGTGTGGGAGCGGCTGGACCACCGGCCGGATCTGGTATTTTTCGACGGAGCGGGGATCGGGCATCCCCGGCGCGACGGACTGGCGGCTCATCTGGGATGGCGCTGGCAGGTGCCCGGGATCGGCTGCGCCAAGTCCCGGTTGATCGGCACCCATGACGAGGTGGGCCTCACCAAAGGCTCCACGGCCCCCCTGATGGATAAACGGACCCGTATCGGGGACGTGGTGCGGACCCGGACCCGGGTAAAACCGCTCTTCGTTTCTCCCGGTTATCACTGTAACTTTAAGGAGGCGGTTCAGTGGACCCTCCGGACCACCACCAAATATAAACTGCCGGAGCCAACCCGAATCGCGGATCAAGTCACCAAGCGACTGGTAGCCAGGCATCGGGAAGCGGTGGCCTCCGAACACGGAAACGGGAGTGGGCGATGACGGAGAGTTCGTATCTGCAGGAGCGGGAAAACATGGTCCGGCTGCAGCTGGAAAAGCGGGGGATCCGGAATGCGCGTATCCTGGAGGCGTTTCGCCGTGTACCCCGGCATGAATTTGTCCCGGAGAAATACCGGAGCGCAGCCTACAGCGATAATCCCATTCCCATCGGATACGAGCAAACGGTCAGCCAACCCTACGTGGTGGCGCATATGATCCAGGAAGTGGGTATCCGATCGGATGAGATCGTCCTGGACATCGGAGCCGGGTCGGGGTACTCCTCGGCCATCCTCAGCCTGCTCTGCCGGCAGGTCTACGGGATCGAACGGATTAAACCGCTGGCGGATCGGGCGGCACGGACCCTGGCATCGCTGGGATACGAGAATGTGGACATCCGGTGCGGAGACGGGTTCGAAGGATGGCCGGACCAAGCGCCCTTCGACGTAATTATTTTGGGAGCGGCTCCGGTGGAACTGCCCGGTGCCTTGCAGGGCCAGCTGGCCGACGGGGGGCGGCTCATCGCCCCGGTGGGGGAATTTGAGCAACAACTCTTGATTTTACACAAAAAAGGTGAAACCATTGAACAACGATCCGGTACGTTAGTCCGCTTCGTTCCTATGAAACCCGGTAAATTTATACCAGAGGAGAATGACCAATGAAACGGCTGTACAAATCCAGAACTGATCGGGTCATCGCCGGTGTGTGCGGCGGTGTCGGCGAATATTTTAACATTGATCCGGTGCTGGTCCGGATTGTGTGGGTATTGCTGTCCGTGCTGGGCGGGAGCGGGATTCTCGCCTATATCATCGGTATTGTGATTATTCCGGAAGCCCCGGAATCCGCAGTCGAGGAAGCGGAAGTGAAAAAAAGCCGCACCAGAAGAACCAGCAGCCAGACCGTGTGGGGGATCATCCTTATCACCATCGGACTGATCGTCCTCCTGAATCAATTTGACGTGTTCCGGTATTTCTCATCCCGGTTCTGGTACATCAGCTGGAGCGTAATCTTTCCGATCTTTCTGGTGATCCTGGGTGCGATCATTCTGTTCCGGCGCCGGGCACAGAAGGCCGAAGAGGACAAGACCGCCGAGGCGGAGCCCACAGAAAGCGAGCATGGAACGAATCGGCTGTACCGGCTCCGAAACGAGCGTAAACTGGCGGGAGTATGCGCCGGACTGGCCTATTACCTGAATATCGATCCCACCATTGTCCGCCTGCTCTGGGTGATCGGCGTGTTCGCCACCGGCGGTGTGGCCATCCTGTTGTACATCATCATGGCCGTCGTGCTGCCGGAATCAGATGTCACGTTCGAAGAGGAATCCGGGGTCAGCGCCTGAGACGGCTTCCCGGCCATGACCGGCAAGTTCACCTGCCGGTTGGGGCTTCGGGTGGTCGGGAATATGCGGATTCCACAGGATTGAGAACGGTCATCGCCGGTTTGCTGCCCGCCGCGAGCCGGAGATCCCCGGATGCGCAACCATCCAGCCAGTCCGGCTTCTGCAGGGCCCAGTGATATCCCCGGATCTCCGGCGTTACCGATCGATTTCCGCACGTGAACCGAAGGGGGACTCCCGGGCTGACTTCGCCGAAGATCGAGTCGCCCCCGGCGCCGGTCACCACGATAAATGGTTGCCCGCTGCTCAGGCTCTGGTGAAACGCCACCAGTGCCGCCAGCGAATCTCCGGACACCGGAGCGCCCCCGGGCCCGGCCGCCATCTCCCGGACTTTCTGTCGCAGGGCAACGGGAGAGAGATCGCCGGCGAAATCCTTCCCATAGTATGAACCGAACGGTCCGTGACACCGGGAACAGTGCTGGTCAAAATAGGCCAGGGGCCGGAAATCAATGGTGTGAATCGCCGGCGGGGAGCCGCCCCGTTCCGCAGCACCGGATCCCCCGGCGCCGGTGGAACCACAGGCCCAGAAAAACGACACCATCAACAGGACTGTGAGTCCTGTGACACGCGATCGGCAGGAAGGTGAAACGCCCATTACTGTTCCGACCCGGTGAACGTGATGCGATAAATTCCGCCCCGGGCGTCTCCGCTGAATAAAATGGAACCGTCAGGCGCCTCCACGCAGTCGACCGGGCGCTCCAGCACCGTGCTGCCGTCCGGGCCCAGTGTGGTCACCACGCGCTCCGCGCCGTAGGGTTTGCCGGTCACGGAATCAAACAACACATGCTGGACACCATATCCTACCCTGGTACTGCTGTTCCAGGAGCCATGGAATGCCACAAACGCATCGCCTCTGAAATCTTTGGGAAATTGGGTATTCCCCAGGGAGACAAAGGTGAACCCGTTCGGAGCGATATGGGCATGAAATCCCCAGGCCGGGGGGATGGTCTTGGCCGCCAGGTCGATGATATCATCCCGGTCCTGATATTCGATCCGGGGAACCCGGAACCCGGTGATATAGGGATGACCATAGAACCCGCCCTGTACGTAGTGGTTAAATTCACCTGGCGGATTGAGATCCGTGATAGGCTGGCGGCCGGCGCCCTCGCCCAGAGGCCGGCCAAACCAATCGCTCCCGTGATCACAGCCCCAGACCTCCTGGGTCCCCGGCCGGTACCGCAGTTTCTCGGTATTCCGGATCCCGGAGGCAAATAATTCCTTGGAGTTGCCGTCCAGGCTGTACTTCCAGATCTTTTCCCGATCGGAATCAGTGGCCTCGGTGATGTTGCCCTTGTCTCCGATGCTGGTGTAGATGCCGTCGTCGGCCACCAGGATGGATCGCCACCAGTGGCCGCCGCCCTGGCTGTAGATTTTATCTTCGGGAATGACCGTGACCTCGTCATCGGCCACCCCGTCCCCGTCGGTGTCCCGGGCCTTGTGAACGGAGCCGGTCTGGGTGAACCAGAGCCAGCCGTCCTTGAAATAGAGGCCGTGGACGGTGGAGTAGCCGCTGACAAAGGTGTGCCGGGTTTCGTACACACCATCGCCGTCGGTATCACGCAGAGAGAGAATGTCACCCGGGCCCGGCCGGCTGACGTACAGCGTACCGCTATCGTCGAATTCCAGGAAGCGGGCGTTCTGGATATTTTCCGCCACCACGGAGACCTGAAAACCCGGCCGGATCGAAAAACCGGTGGCCGGATCCTGCCGGAAGTTGGTCTGCGCCCGGGCTTCGGGCGCCCGGAAACCGAGCAGTAACAGCAAACAGGTAAGTACAAGTGAACCAAGGTGAAGAACAGACAAACGGCGATGGATGCTTCGCATAGGCTTATCCTTTTTTTAGATGATTATTCGGAGTTCCGGGTTCTGCCAGCGCTCTTTAAGGTCCGAATTTCCCGTAATAATTGCAAGGGGATGCAGAAGCGCCGTTGGCGCAAGTTCCGGCGGAATGGATCGGGGGCACCCGGCTACCGGCGGCGGCAATGAAAATTTTACAAAATTTTTACTTTAGTGTTTAAGGCAGTGCTATTAATATACAGGATATTACGAAAGGAACCATGGCCCGAAAGATTCTCATTGCGGACGACGAAGAGGATTTCCTGGAAATCCTGTCTTACAACCTTCGGAACGAGGGGTTTGAAGTCGTAGCTGTCGCCGACGGACAGGCGGCACTCCACGCTCTGTCCGAGCAGCCCGACCTCATTATTCTGGACATCATGATGCCGGAGGTTAACGGCTATGAGGTCTGTCAGACCATTCGCGCCCGGGGGATCACCACTCCGGTCATCTTCCTGACCGCCCGGGATTCGGATTTTGACGAAGTCCGGGGGTTTGAGATGGGCGCGGATGATTACATCACCAAGCCGTTCAGCCCCATGGCCTTGCTTGCCCGTATCCGGTCCCATCTGCGCAAAGCGTCCAGAGAACAGGCCCGCACCAATCTTGAGATCGGCGACCTGATCCTGGACATGGAGAATTACCGGATCACTTTGCACGGACAAATCATCGAGTTCACCAAAACCGAATTTAATCTGCTGGCGTTTCTACTGCAGCGCCCCAATAAAGTTCATAGCCGGGAATCTCTGCTCTCCAATGTCTGGGGGGAAGATACCTTTGTCGTCGACCGGACCGTGGACGTGCATGTAGGTAAAATCCGGAAGAAACTTGGCGATTACGGGGATTTTATCGAGACGAAACCGGGGGTCGGCTACCGGTTTAATACGCAGCGAGTCGGGGATGCGGATCAGGCGTAAGCTCACCTTCACCTTTTCCGCCATCATTGTCGGCGGGCTGGTCCTGTTGATATTTTTTCTGAATTACCTGGTGGAGGATTATCTCACCCAGCTGCATACGGATAATCTGCGGCGGAATGCCACGGCCATGGAGCAGGTCCTGAGATATTTGCCGCAGAACCACTTCCCGCGATCCCTGGATTCGCTGGCCACTTCCCTCCGGCATTCGCTCCAGGTACGGGTTACGTTCCTCTCGGGCCGGGGGAGGGTGCTGGCCGATTCCGATGTCGATTTCGCCCAACTGGATACCGTGGAAAACCACCTGCGGCGGCCGGAGATCCAGAAAGCCCTCCACGGGGGCTGGGGCTCTGATCAACGGATGAGCCGGACGGTGGGGCAGCCCTTTTTATATGTAGCGGTGAATCCCAGGCGTCCCATCCGCGGGGTGGCGTTTCTGCGCCTGGCCATGCCGATGCAATCGGTGAATAAAACCATGGCCGGACTCCGCTCCCTGATTATCATCGGCGGGCTCGTGATTCTGACGCTGACGGTTTTCGTCACCTGGCTCATGGCCCGGGGGCTTTCCAGCCCGTTGCGGCGGATTATCCGCGCCGCCCACGCCATTGAAGAGGGCGATTATTCCACCCGGGTCAAGTATTCCGGCACCGATGAAATCGGCCAGCTGGCTGAGGCGTTTAACCAGATGTCCGAAAAAATCGAACACGACGTCCGCCGGATGCGGACGCTGGAACGGATGCGCACCGAGTTCATCGGCAACACTTCTCACGAACTGAAAACGCCGATCGCCTCCATTAAAGGATACCTGGAAACGTTGCTGGCCGGGGGACTGGAAGATTCCAAGGTGAATCGGAAATTCCTGGAACGGGCCCGGCACAATGCCGACCGGCTCCAGCTGCTGGTCCAGGATCTGATTCAGATCTCCCGGATCGAAAGCGGTGAAATGCGCATGAGTATCCGGTTTTTCGACATTCTGGAATTATTCCGGGATGCATTTAATGATTTCAAATCCCAATTTGAGGAGAAAAATCTGAGGTTTCGCCTGGAGGCTCCGGAGGAGGGGGAAATCCGGGTGCGGGGGGACCGGGAGCGTCTCAAGCAGGTGCTCAATAACCTGCTCACAAACGCACTCAAATACACGGACGATGGCCAGGTCGTCCTGGGGTTGGAGAACCGGCGATCTTGGGTGGAGGTGTACGTGGAGGATACCGGAAGTGGCATTCCGGCGGAATATCAGTCCCGGATCTTCGAACGGTTTTTCCGGGTGGATCGGGATCGATCCCGGGCAGTGGGCGGCACCGGCCTGGGGTTGGCGATTGTCAAACATATCCTCTCCGCCCACGATACGGAAATCCATGTGACCAGTGACGAGCATTCCGGCTCCCGTTTCTGGTTTCGATTGCAAAAATGAAAGATAATTTGTACCATGGA
>Ga0102944_1001286_pt1 | contig 16949 bp, 27 predicted proteins | sample SalPonD_shore_MG_FD_78172 | JGI IMG/M metagenome (GOLD analysis project Ga0102944, IMG submission 78172) | Salt pond soil microbial communities from South San Francisco under conditions of wetland restoration - Salt Pond MetaG... | ecosystem: Environmental > Aquatic > Marine > Intertidal zone >...
TATGCAATGGATAGTTCAAAAGATTTTAGATTACTATAGTGAATATCGCACTACTATCACAATGGAAGTATTTGCGATAAGAGTTAAAAGTATTAGTTCTGATACTTTTAAAGATGCGGTAAAAACTAGGTTACAGAAAATATATACAGCTAAAAATTTAAATGATTTAGATTTTGTAAAAGACCAGTTTGAAACATTTTGTAAGAATCAGAAATTAAAAGATGCTATTATTCGTTCAACTGAATTATTAAAGAGAGGTGAATACGATAAAATAAAACATTTAGTTGATGAAGCATTAAAAGCAGGAATGAAAAATGAGATTGGACAGAATTGGATTGATGATGTAAATCTTAGATTGGAAAATTTGAGAAATCCTACATCTACTTATATGGATGCTATAGATAATATAACAGATGGAGGATTAGGGCCAGGAGAGATTGGAGTTGTCGCAGCACCATCGGGTGTTGGAAAAACATGGGTGTTATGTCAATTAGGTCATAATGCAGCAATAAATGGAAGTTCAGTATTACATATTACATTGGAACTTCCGAAAGATTATGTATTACGTAGGTATGATACAATATTAACAGGAGAACCATTTACAGAATTAAGAGAGAAACCAGATTTTTTAATTAAAAGATTGAAGGACATTAAAAAATGTGGTGGGAATGTAGATGTTTCAGAATTTCCTACAAGAGGAATTACTGTAAAAGGGTTGGAAGGTTTTATTGAAAAAGCAATTCAATTAAAACATTATGATTTAATACTTTTAGATTATGCAGATTTGTTGGGAAGAGGTGTTAATGCATCTGGTGATGATTATTCTGATATGGGAGGGATTTATGAAGAATTACGAGGTATATCTAAAAAATTAGGTATCCCAATATGGACAGCAACACAAACAAATAGAAGTGGATTAGAAAAAGAAGTTATTGGAGCGGAATCAATTGCAGATTCATATAAAAAAGTAATGACTGCTGATTTTATTATGAGTTTGATTAGAAAAGATATTGATAAAATTAATGATAAAGCAAGGGCTCATATTATTAAAAACAGATTTGGGCCTGATGGAATGACATTTGATTGTGAAATGGATACTATGACTGGTAAATTTCATATATTTGATAAAAGAGTTAATAATAAAGATATAGAAAATGCTCAAGAACAAATAGAACGTAAAAAATTAAAAAATAAATACGACAAATTAAAAGGAAAAAATAACAAAGATAACAATATCAGTAATGATTTTGGTTAATATTAAAAATTAAAAATAAATAAAAAATATGGGAAACGGAAAAACAAAATACTTTGAATGTAGAGTTGAATTTGTAACTGGTCAAACTTCAACTGGTAGAGATAAAACTAGGAAAGAATATATTTTAGTTGATGCTCAAACGGTTACGGAGTCGGAAGCAAAAATTACTACTCATTTGAATAATGTAGCACCTAATACTGATTGGACTATTACACAATCTAAAGAAAGTAAAATACAAGAGGTTGTAGAATAATGAATGAATGGGGAAAATATGTTAGGACTGGGCATGCAGAAATGAGAAAAGTAACTGATGATGATATTGTTTTTTACAATACATTTGGTTATTTGGATAATAATGGTAAGAATCATATTTCTATATCTGATGAAGATATAGAAAATGGTTCGCCAAAAAAAGGAGATATGATAGCCAGAAATCCTAAAAATCATGATGATAAATGGTTAGTTTCGGAAGAATATTTTAAAAATAATTTTAAAGAAGTTAAAAAAAGTACTTGACATTGATAAAATAATTTCATAAGATCTAGTGTTGAATTGATGATAACACTAATCGAAAGATGAAATTATGAAAAGATATAATTCATATCATACTTCTGGCCATGTAATTGGGAAAGCTAATAAATATTGGACATGGTGGGAAGTTACTGAACCCATTGAAAAAGAAGAATGGTATGGAACCAAAACCGTTCAATTTTTTAATTATCATCAAAATCTTTCTTTTGAGAAAGAGAAGGCAATTCAAAAATTAAAAGACAATCCTGATGTTAACGATTTTGTAATTGATGAATCGTTGCGTGGCTCATCTTCTTATTCTAAAGATTTAGGGATTGATTATCATAAAAATATTTTTCTTTTTGGAACATATAAAAAGAAGAAGTTTTCTGATGTAGATGATACTGATTACAAACGGTGGTATTGGTCCGAGACTAAAGGAACTTATCGAGAATCTCCTGTTCTTAAAAAACAACTTCAAAATCTTTTGATTGAATTTGATGGTGAAACTATTTTCATTGATGAATTGAAAGATAAAGCATTGAAACTCTATGAAGAAAATTTTCGACGTAAGGGGTTGTTTGGAAATGAAGGAGATAAATTTGAAAATTATGTTCGTTTCCGAAAAACTTATTCATTTGAAACTATATATGGAATAATGCATGTTTATGAGTTTGTAGATTCAGATGGAAGATTATTTTACTACAAAGGTTCAAAAGTCCTTGACATTGAAGAAAATATTATTTATATTCTGAAAGGAAAGATAAAGCATAATAAATATTACTCTAACTATCATAATGAATTTGTTGAAGAAACGCAGATTCAATATCCTAAAATAGAAAAAGCAAAAAAATGAAAAAAGACACATATTTCGTAGATATTGATGGCACATTGTTAGAATATGTTCCATTTGATGAAATGAGTTATGAGAAAACAAAAGTTCTTCCTGGTGTAATTGAATGGATTACAGAAAAACGTAGTGAAGGTCATAAAATTATTCTAACAACTGCTAGAAGTTCGGATAAACGATTGTTTACTACTAATCAATTACGTAAAGCAGGAATTGAATATGATGGTTTGATAATGAATATGAATCGTGGTATTCGTTATTTAGTTAATGATATTCATCCTGATAATCCAAATAAGAATAGAGCAATCGGAATTAATGTTAAACGTGACGAAGGATTTGAAAATGTTTGATTCAGTAAATACTTTTAGAGGTGTTACGATACCAGTAGAAAAAATGTCCCATCAACATATATCTAATTGGATTCATTATGCTAGACATGTTATGGAATCTGACCAGCATGAAAAATATTTTCTTGATGTATTGGAAAAACGATTTGGTGGGAAACTTTTGATGTATCAGCCTCAAAGTGATTATTTGTTCGAAATAGAACAATTAAAGAAAAAGGGAATGATTGAAGAAGGTACTGGAAAAGTTTTTCATAATGGTAAACAAATAGGACAAGTAGTTTAATTATGAGTAAAAAAGTAGATTATTGGAATGATAGTTTTGCTAGAGAAGTAGATGGATTGGAATATGAATATCCATTGGAAGTTGGTGATGTTGTTTATTACAAATTTGATGATAAAGAAGCAAATGAACGTAGTAAACGGTATCCAATGAAAGTGATAGAAGTTGGAGTTCCAATAGCAACTGATATTGATTACGAACACAAACGGACTCCTCATGGAAGAAAAGGATATTTCAGAGTTGAAAAAGGAGATTATGTTGAAGGTGTTAGGGTTCAGCATATTTGGTATGAAGGAGATAAAGGACGTGGGCATAAAGAAAATTTTCCAGTTACAAAATTAGTAAAATATACTGATTGGAAATCTCAAAAAGATCGTTATGAAGAATGGCGTGAACAACAAATTAAAGGTGAATAATGTATAAAGTAAACTTATATAAAATCAGAGAACCCAAAGAAATTGATGCTGATTTTCACAAAATAAAAGGAAATTTTGTATCTTTTTATAAATTAGAAAAAGGCGGTAGGTATGGAAAAGAAAAATTGGTAATATCTTATAATTCCGATGAAGTTTTGGAATTTAAAGAAGTAGAAGAATGAGATATTATATACAATATCCTGATCAAACAAAAGAAACTATTGATTATGATAAACAATTAGTTGCAGAAACTGGTATGGTTACAATTTATTTGAAACCTGCTTGGAAGCAAATAATTGATGGATTATCATTGATGGGTGAACAAAAATTTAAAGAAAGATTTTGTGACCCAAACGAAATAGTTATATTTTCAGAGCAAGGTGATGAATATCATATTTCAAATTTTGCTGACCATATAGGTAAAAATTATAAATTTGTAAAAGAAGATTTTTAATTAAAATTAAATAAAATAATACTTGACATTGAGTAAAAAAATGGTTATGATCTAGTAGATGATTGATGATAACCAAATACTCAAAGATATGAAACCTTTCGAAAAAGTTATTGATTATATTGAGAAAGAAAAAGGAACTGATGTTGTTCTGAAATCTCAATCTACTTGTTATATTCGTTCTATCAATCGAATATTTCTTCATCATAATTTCAATATGGAAAAAAATGGTTTGGTAGTTCTTTTGCATGAAGTTGGGCATGCTCTCCAACCTAATAATCATCAAGCAGAAGTTGCATGTAAAGTAGAAGATGGAGAAGCAACTAAAAAAGAACTGTGTTTGGCTATTTGGGATACAGAAGTTGATGCATGGGAACGTGGGAAGCAATTAGCAAAAGATTTGAAATTGGATGTAGATTGGGATAGATTTTATATGAAGATGGAAGAAGGGCTTCAAACTTACTATGATGCCTATATAAAAGATTGGTAATATTTTAAGGATTTTTATATTTATATGAAAGAAACGAATAGAGAGAGTGTAATGATAGATTTCAGAGAATATCTGCAGATTGAAGATTATCTGATGGAAGAATCTGATGATATTTTTGAATATTATGATGAACAAACAGGAGAATTTAAATATGATGAATCTCCTTTTGCTCCTATTGAAATCGGTGATTATGTTCTTTATTTATTTGCATCAGAACAAAATTTTTGTTCTCCTCAATTTAATTCTTTCGATAAATATTTTTTTAATGCGTGGGAGGTGTGCGTAGAAAAATTTCATTCTCAATATGGGTATGTTGTATGTACGGCCGAAGTAATGAATGAATTAGGGTTTGATAAATTTGAAGCAGAAGATCATTATGTGGCATATGCTGGTATCGAAACAGTTCAGAAAATATTCGAGCATTTAGTAAATAAATTGAAATTACCTAAGATTTAGGTTATATTGATTATACATTCGGGAGAAGGGTTAAGAGAATACCCGCCGCACTAACCAGTGTGGAGAAGGTGGTGCAGTTCCAGCCCTCCCGATCTATTTTTGCGGAAGAGGAGTTAAGGGAAACTCGCCAGACATTCCAGTTTGGAGATGCAGGTTCAATTCCTTGCCTTCCGCTCTTTTAATAAATAAAGGTTATAGAGAGAGTATGAGTAAATTTTGGGGGGATGTTGATTATAAAAATAGTCGGAAAATTTTAGTTATACCTAATATAACAAATTCCCAAAATATTGAAAAAGATTCTTTTGTAGATGTAATTTATAATCATATAAAAGGATTGGAAAGTTTTGGTGATTATTTTTGGCATATCATTTTACCAACACCTGTTAGAAAATTAAACCTATCTAATGTAAAACAGCATATTTTACCATTTTCAGGAGATATGATTAAAATGCGAACATATCCTCCCGATATGAATAAAATATTAAAAAATGTAGATTATGATGTAATTTATTCACATCTTCCTGATTGGCCTCAAGTTGGTAGGTATAAAAAAGATTTTGATATTGAAATAATTGGGTATTGTCATTGGTGGGAAATGAAATCTTCTAATGCAGTTGATAGAAAAATGAAATGGAGGTGGATTCCAGTAGAATTGCTTGGAGTATTACAAATGAAAACCTGCTATCTCAATACACAAGATCAAAAAGATAGAGTGTTAGAAGAAGCATCAGCGTGGTTTAATAGCGATATAGTGGACAAATTGGATGATATATTAACTGTATGGCATTTGGGTGTTGAAAAATCAAATATTATATCAAAAGATATGATTGATGAAAATCCTGAAAATATTATTGTTTTTAATCACAGAGCGGCGGGTTATAAAGGATATCCAAAATTTATTGAATTGATGGAAGATTATAGAAATCAAAGACAAGATTTCACAGTATGGGTTCCTCAATTAAATGGTAGACCAAAACATGATTGGATAGATAATACTAAATTACCTAAGCAAAAGTATTATGAACGGTTAAGAAATTGTAAAGTAGGTATGCAAATGCGGCAATCAAATTATGGTTGGAGTGTATCAGCTACTGATTGTATGATGAATGGGACACCTATGATATTTCAAGAATCAGATTGCTATAGGGAAATTCAGCCAAATGGATTATTTTTTACTTATAGGAAAAATTTGTTTAAATTATTAGATAGAATATTGGATGATGATAACTATAGAAAAGAATTGGAACTTCAAGCATTGAATAGAGCTTGGGAGTTATCGGAGAATGAAGAAAGAATGTTAAAGAAATTGAATAAAGAGTTAAGTTAATGTATCAAAATATTTATTTAGATAGAACGGGTTATAATGATTATAATGTTCATTTATGGGATGATAAAAATGGATATCAATGCTTTGAATGGAAAAAGCATGCATATCGACCTTCCCGTTATGGAGAATATAATACTTTAGATGGCAGGAAAGCTGAAAAAGTTACATATTGGAATAAAGATATGGAAACTTTTGAATCAGATGTTCCCGCTGAAACTGCATTATTGGTGGAATTGTATGGTGAATCAGACGAACCTGCTGCATATCAAAGATTTATGGTATTTGATATTGAGGTTTCTATGGAACCTGAATTGCCTGATGTCGATACAGCTAATAATGAAATAACATCTATTGCATATTATGATGGAGTAGCAGATAAATATGGTATATTCATTGAAGATAGCATGGAAGAACTGCCTGAATATATAAATTCGGAATATGATATAGTTCCATGTAAAAATGAAGAAGAACTTTTAATGAAATTTCTGAATAAATGGGAAGAAATTGCACCTACTATTGTTACGGGATGGAGCATTGATTTTTTTGATGTTCCTTATTTATATCGGAGGTTGAAAAAAGTATTTAATGAATCTATAGCAAATCGTTTATCCCAAATAGGAAAAGTATATTGGAATAAACGCAAAGAACGGTTTTTTATAGCAGGTGTGAGTTGTTTGGATTATATTCAAATATATAAAAATTTTACATTTACTCAATTATCAAATTACAGATTAGATACAGTCGGTAAAGAAGAATTGGATTATGGAAAAATAGAATATGAAGGTAATTTAGATGATTTAAAAAGAAATAATATTGAAAAATTCGTTGAATATAATATTGTTGACTGCAAGATTGTTAAAGAATTAGAAGATAAATTAAAATTTATTGAATTAGCAACGGGTATTTGTCATATTGGACATGTTCAGTATGAAGATATATATCATTCATCTAAATTTTTGGAAGGTGCTATAATATCATATTTAAGGAGAAACGGTAATAGAGTTGCTAATAATAAGAATTTTGATAAAGGTAGTGAGCATGGATTCGCTGGAGCATTTGTAAAAGAACCTAAGCCAGGAAGATATGATTATATATTTGATTTGGATTTGACATCAATGTATCCATCAATTATAATGAGTTTGAATATATCTCCTGAAACTAAAGTAGGAAAAGTTATTGATTGGAGTTTTAAAGAATTTACTAATAATAAAAAAGATACATATGAAGTTTATGGATTTGATTCTGATGAAACTTTAGAATTGAGCAGGGATGAACTGAAACAGTTTATAATTGAAAATGAATATACTATATCTACTAATGGAATTTTATATCGAACTGATATAGATGGCGTAATTCCAGCGATTCTTAGAGATTGGTTTGATAAAAGAGTGGAATTTAAATCATTGATGAAAAAGCATGGAAATGCTGGAAATGATGAAGAATTTGAATTTTTTAATAAAAGACAGCATATTCAAAAGATTTTACTTAATTCTGTATATGGTTGTTTGGGATTACGAGGATGGAGATGGTATGATGTAGATAATGCTTTAGCAGTTACATCTGTAGGGCAGGAAGTGATTAAATTTAGTTCTAATATGGCTAATGCATATTATAATAAAAAATTGAATTCTAATAAAGATTGGGTTATCTATACTGATACAGATTCTACTTTTTTATCTGCCGTTCCTATTATCAAACATATGTATCCTGATATTAATACAGATGATGAAGAATTAATGTGTTCTAAAATATCAGAAGTTGCATCAGAAGTTCAAAATTTTATCAATAAAAGTTATGATGTAATGGCTGAACGTATGTTTAATATTCAAGGAAAACATAGGTTTGAAATCAAACAGGAAAATATTGCTCGTAGGGCAATTTGGGTTGCTAAGAAACGGTATGTTCAAAAAATTATTTGGGAAAATGGTATAACAGTTGATGATATTGATGTCAAAGGATTAGATGTAGTGCGTTCTGATTTTCCAAAAGCATTTAAAGATTTTATGAATGAAATATTACAGGATTTATTGAATGGAGTTCAGAAAGATGTTATTGATAGGAAAATTGTAACATTTCAAGATGAATTAAAGAATAAGGATTTGATGTATGTTTGCAAACCTACGGGAGTTAAAGGTTTGAAAAAATATGGAAAAAGTGATGGAAATATGGGTACTGTGAAAAAAGGAACACCTGCTCATGTAAAATCAGCAATTTATTATAATGATTTTCTTAAAATAAAAAAATTGGATAATAAATATGAACCTATCAGAAATGGTGAAAAAATTGTATGGGCATATTTAAAAGAAAATCCATATGGATTTGAATCAATAGGATTGAAAGGTAGTGGAGATCCCGAAGAAGTTATTGATTTTATTAGAAAATATTTTGATTATGATAAAATGTTTGATAGAATATTAAAAAGTAAACTAATGGATTTTTATAATGCATTGGATTGGACATCATTTGAAGGTGTTAATTTACAATCAGAAAAGTTTTTTAGTTTTTAAAATGATAGTTACGATGGGAAAATTATATGGTGAAAACCATCCTGCTTCTAAATTAACAGAACAGCAGGTTAGGCAAATAAGAACATTATGGGATAAGGGGCATAGGAATATAAAAGTAATGGCAAGAAATTTTAATGTTTCTCCTTCCAATATACGAAAAATTGTTAAAGGAGAGACATGGAAACATCTTTTTGAGTGGCCATTTAATGAAGCATAACATGAATTTTTTGAATCAAATGTGTAAAATACTTATATTGAATATAGTTAATTAGTAATATAAGTAAGAGAGAAAGTTATGTATTTAAAAGTAAAAATTCCTGGAAGTAATGGTAAATGGAGATTATTTGAAGTAGATGAAATAGAATGGAATACTACACGTAGAGAAATTCAAAATTGGCCAGTATCTTTTGATAATGATCCAAAATGTAAATGTTATCTGAGCAGTAATTTATCCAATTTTTATGTAGAAATTTGGGTTAGAAAATGTGGAGATAATGAAGATATTAAAATATATTGTAATACACAAGCATATATCTTAAATGATAATGGGGAAACAATAGAAACAATTATACGACAGTTTAGGACTGTTAACGAAAAATTAAATTAATAAAAAAGTTATAAAATATAGAGAGTATGAATTTAGATAAATTAAATCTTTTCATTGATAAATATTCACTTGGTGGTGAAATAGAATCAGTAATGTTGCAATCTACAGATAGTAAACTTTCTGTGGGAATTATATCAGATGATAAAGCATTGCTAGGCGAAGTATCTGTTAATGATGATAAATTTCCAGTTGGAGATTTTGGAGTATATACTACTTCTCAATTGCAGGGCATGTTAAATGTATTGGATGTTGATATTGAGATTGATTCAACTAAAGAATCATTGGTTTTTGAAGATTCTAAAACGAAAGTTCAATATATGCTGGCAGAAGCATCTGTTATACCTAAAGTGCCTGATTTGAAAACACTTCCTGATTTTGATGTTAAAATCAATATTAATGGTGATTTCATTGATACTTTTAGCAAATCCAAAAAAGCATTGAAAGATGTAAAAACATTTACTTTTATATCTGAAAATGATGAATCTAAAATTGTATTGGGGTATTCATCAATTAATTCAAATAGAATTTCTATTGAAGTAGATGCAGATGTTAGTGGAGATGTTTCTCCAATTTCATTTAATGCAGATTATTTGAAAGCAATTTTAGATGCAAATAAAAATTCTGAAAAATCATCAATGGAAATTTCTACTAATGGATTATGTAGAATTCAGTTTGAAGATGGAGAATTTGAAAGCAAATATTATATTGTAGAATCCAAATAAATATGGAATTTTGGGATACAGAAGGTGCTCCAGAAGAATTCGATTTTGAGAAGGAGAAGCAAAAACTTATAGATAATATGGATTATCTATATAATATGAGTGTTGAAGAACAAACACTTTATAAAAAGTGGGTTGAGTTAAATGAACCATCAATGATAGCGGATAAATATAATATTGTTCGTTATTATGATAAAATTTGGCAACCTAAAGATATCTATGATGAAGAACAAACTCTGAAAGAGTTGGAAAACTTACATCCGTATGTGGAATTAGTTGATGAAGATACAGCTAGTGAATGGATAGCTATAAGAAGGTTAACTCATACTATGGAATTCACTGCTAATCCAGGAAGAAATGTAAAAGCATTTGTTAAAGATGAAAACAGTGGTAAAATATTAGGAATGTTATGTTTGGGTTCGGATATCACTGCATTGGGAGTTAGAGATAATTATATAGGATGGAGTAGAGATGATAGATTTAAACACAATATGCTGAATCATACAGCAATTGGAACAACTATCATGGGAACTCAACCTTTGGGATATAATTTCTTAGGTGGTAAACTTGCAGCAATGATGTTAACTACTAAAAAGTTCAGAGATCATTGGGAAAATTATTATGGAGATAAGTTAATAGCTATTGAAACTACTTCATTGTATGGAATACATTCTATGTATAATGGTATTCCTCATTACAAAACATTGGGGACATCAAAAGGTAAAATAAATATTAAACCTGATGATAAGTTTTACGAACCTTGGCATCAATGGTTGAAAGAAAATCGTTCTGAATGGTATGAAGAAAAAATTGTGCAAGAACGAATTCGGAATGGTGAAAATATGGGTACAGGAGACGGACCTTCTGGGCCAGTTAGTGGGATTAAACAAAAGATTTTATCTAAAATATTCAGTGAATGTAATATAAAACATTCTCAATATAATCATGGTTTTAAACGTGGAGTTTATTTAGCTATGATGTATCATAATGGGCCAGAGTTCCTTAGAAGGGAAATTTCGGAAGATGAACTTAATATGAAAACAAAGTTTAAAGAAGATGTTGAATATATAGATAAATGGTGGAAACGTAAAGCAAAACGCAGATATAAAAAATTATTAAAGCAGGATAGAATAAAAGATGAAGTTTTATTTTATGCTGATGGGATTGGAACTAGTTGGGAAGATTTCAGAGACAAACGGTTAAAAGAAGTAGGTAGATAATGAAATATATAAAGAAATTAGAGGTTGAAGATATTATAGATAAAGAAAATTATCAACCTATTAAAAGATTAAGTTACGATTTTAAAGTAGAAGTTGCTACAGATGAAGGAGCGACAATTGATGAAATTATGGCAGAAATGAAAGAAGAATTGATTAAATATCTTGAAGAACATTAATAAAAAATATTATACTACTATTACAGTGAGCAGTGGTTCTGTTAAGGAATTAACAGAAGAAGAATTTAAAAATGGTAAACCAGGAATAGTTTGGTTGGATAACAAAACAGGAAAAATTAGATTTAAAGATAGTAAATGAATTTATTTATAGAAAAATATAGACCACAATCATTAGATGAATATGTGGGCAATGAACGAATTAAAGAAAAGTTTGCGGATTGGATAGAAAAAGATGAAATTCCTCATCTACTGTTTCATGGAAAAGCAGGAACGGGGAAAACAACAATGGCAAAAATATTAGTTAACAACATTGATTGTGATGATATCTACATAAACGCATCGGATGAAAATAGTGTTGATACAGTAAGAGATAAAATTAAAGGATTTGCATCTACTGTAGGGTTTAGTAAATGGAAAATTATTGTATTGGATGAATGTTTGGATGAAAATACATTAGTGACTATTTTAAGAGATGGCGATGATATAAAAGTTCCAATAAAAGATGTGGATGAACATAATGATTTAGTTAAATCATATAATGTAGATAATGATAAAATTGAATATAGACCTTTTTATTTATGGGATAAAGGAAAGCAAGATGTTTATGAAATAGAATTAGAAAATGGTGAAGTGGTGGTTTGTACTGGCGACCACAAATGGTATGTAGAAGAACCAGACGGTAACGTTGAGGTTGTTAAAACAATTGATTTGCATAAATATAATCACATTTTATCACCACAATGAGAATAAATGACTAATATTTTTCAAGTAGATTATATTTATATATAGATGATAAACAAAACATTTATATTGTGAATAAATCTACTAAAGAAAAATTAAGAAAACATGCTATTGAAAATGGGCTTGGTGGTTATGTTGAAAAAGAACATATTTGTCAACAATGTGGTGATGATTTTAAGGGAACCCCAAATCAGCTAAGGTGTAAGGATTGTATAGATAACGGTTATCTATTACAGTGTGAATATTGTAATGATGAATTTTATTCGAAACAAAAAAATGGAAAATATTGTCCAAATTGTGTTGAAAATAAAGTTTGGATAAAAAGTAATAGACCTGACTGTGTTGGTAAAAAAATAAGTGAAGCGAAAAAGAAATTTTATAATACAGATAAAGGTAAAAAGGTCGCTAAAGCAAATGGCAAGAAAATAAGTAAATCATTAAAGGAATATTTTAAGACTGATGAAGGACTTCAGCAAATAAAAGAAACCGCGAAAATTCAGTCTAAGATAATGAAAGAAAAAATAAAAAATGGAAATTTTACACCAAATATATCAAATACATTTACACACTGGGATGCAATCATTCAGTTAGATAATGGTGTTAAAAAGTTTAGAAGTAGTTGGGAAGCTTGTTTTTGGTATTGTAATCAGAGATTGAAATATGAAAAAATAAGAATACCTTATGTTGATAAATATGGTAATGAAAAAACATATATAGCTGATTTTTTTGATGAATATGAAAATATTTTATATGAAATAAAGCCAAAAAAATATTATTTGAAACAGTCTCACAAAATGGATAAAATAATTGAATATTGTAAAGAAAATGATTATACTTTTAAGTGGATAAATGAATTTAATATATTAGAACATATTGATTTAAATAAATTTGAAGGAAATAATAAAGAGCAATTAAATAAGTTATTAGAAGGTATTGATGGAAAAGATTAAGATAAAATCTATAAAGAAAAAAGAAGAAAAGCGAAAAGTGTATGATTTATCAGTAGAAGGAAATCATAACTTTTTTATAGGAGAAAGCGATACACTTACACATAATTGTGATTATATGTCTCCAAATGCTCAAGCAATATTACGTAATTTGATGGAAACATTTGCAGATAGAACAAGATTTATTTTAACTTGTAATTATCCTGATAAAATAATTCCTGCAATTAAAAGTAGATGTCAATCTTTTAAGATTGAACCTCCTTCTAAAAAAGATATTGCGAAACGATTGATGCATATTGTAAAAGAAGAAGGGTTAAATATTGAGTTGGACGCATTGAAAGTTGTAGTAAATAAAAATTATCCAGATATTCGCCGAATGCAGGGAGTTTTACAAGCAAATATTCGTGGTAATGAAATTGTATTAGATGATGATACATTAGGAGTTTCGGAAGTAGATGAAAAAATTGTAGAAATGTTATCATCTAATGATAGTGTTAAAAATAGATTTACAAATATTCGGCAATTATTATTGGATGAAGGAAAATCAAATTACAATGATTTATTCAAAGTCTTGTATGAGAAAATAGATGAATATGGGAAAGGGCATAAAGCAGAAATTATTTTACATATAAATGAAGCATCATATAAAGATAGTTTTGTAGTAGATAAGGAAATTAATGCAATGGCACTTATAATTAAAATTTTAGAAACAATGGGTTAATATAATATTATTTCAGCATTATCTTATAAAAAGAATTTAAATTATTAATTTTAGTAAATAAAAATAACATTATGGCAGATATACACGATTTAAGTAAATTTCAAAAAGAACAACAACAAAAAGGTCAATCTTCTCAACCACAAGTTACTCGACAAGATGTAATGGATGCACCTGATGTAGGGTGTGCTAGATGTGGTGGTCAATTATTCATCCCCGCATTTAGATTTAAACGATTGAGTAAATTATTGACAGGTGAAGCAGAAGATAGACATGTTCAGTTACAAACTATGGTATGTGCTTCATGTGGATTGGAGTTAGGTTCACAGCCTAAAGAAGAAGATCCTATTGAAGAAGGAAAAACTTCATTTGATGAATAATTATGGATATTAATTTTCACATATGGAAACGGCAAAGTGGGAAAACTAAATGTTTAGTACATGATTTTCTTAAAAATACTGATGATTCTTATATAGTGGTTCATTCCAATGGCATGAAAAACGCATTGATGGATATGTATAATTCATTAATACCATATAAGAATCATATTATATCTTCAAATTCATTAGAAAGATTTCGTTCAAGACGAATCAAACATTTGTATATTGATGAATATTTTTATATAGACAACAGAGAAGATATTTTGAGTATAACAGAACCTGCTATAGTTGGTAAAGAACATACGGTTGATGTGTTTTCTTCTATTGATGAATTCACTGAATTGGACTCTTTTGTGTGCTCGTTGGTAAGAGGATTGAAATCACGTAATCAATCATTGAATACTGTTAAAAATTCAATTGATGATGAATATGTAGTAAGTGAAATAGAAAAATGGTGGAATGATTATATCACAGAACCATCAGCTAATTTTGTTTCGCATCCTAATAAATATATGAATGAGGATTTGAAAAATTTTGTATATTATGGAGAAAGATAGAAAACTGGGACAGAATGGAAAAGATGGTATGAGAAGGCCACGCCAAGTATCTAGAGAAGTATATGAAAGAAATTATCAAAGATGGCTTGATGGGTCAACGAAATCTAACAATAATAATAACAATAAAAAAGAAAAGGAATAAATTATGAGTGTAACAAGTGGATATACATATACATATGAGGGGGTTAATGTGAATGAAAATTCTAAAAAATTATATTTGGCAGCATTGTATGCCAAAAATGATGATGGGGTTGTAGTGGAGGTTGAAACACCTAAATGGGTCGTGGAAACATCAGAAGATAGAGCAAAAACTTATATATTGTCTGGAAAATTGGATGATAAACTTAATTGGAATGTTAGAATCATTCAGACTATAAATTTTTAGATGATGGGGATTCCCCAACCTTTGCAATTTCATCAGACGGGTGTCTTCTTTATGCAGATAATGTTTATTTAGATGCAGATTCATCAGACGCATCTTACTTGGAAACAGGTTCTTTGTTTACTGGAGAAATGAAAGCGGCGGGTGGTGAAACAAGAGGTTGGTACATTGCTACTAATGGGGCAGGACTGGATACTGATAATTATACTACTGTATCAGCTGGCTTAAGCGGGGCAATATCAAACTGCAATTGTGAAGAAACAGAAAAATGCAGTGAATGTACTTAATTCGCATCATCAAAGAAAAGTTGGTTAAGAGGGAGAGATAGGAGAAGTGTAAAAACTTCTCCTTTTTTTATTTGGTTTTTGTTTGGGAATTTATTATATTAAATTCAATAAACTTCAATAAATACATTGATATGACTAGAATTAACTTAGTAGAACCAAAGGAACTTACAGACCAACATTTAATTGCAGAGTTGAAAGAAATAAATCAACTTGCAGGTCAATTTAAAAAATCTCTTAATGGCAAGCATGGTATTTTCGGTATTCCTGAATCGTTTCGGTTGGGTAAAGGACATGTAAAGTTCTTTTATGATAAAGGTTTGTATCTTCATAAACGGTTTAATGACATTCGGTCGGAAGCAATTATTAGAGGTTTTGATGTAATAGCAGAATTCAATAATACTTTCCCTTATGAGTATTATAATGATTGGGAACCCAATAGTGAAGATGTTTCTATTGTAGTTGAACGTATTACTCAAAGAATTTTGGAAAAAAATAATTATTACAAATACTGTGGTGTGAATATTAACACGCAAGAATATTTGAATAAATTGCAATATACCATTTGACATTGGTATATAATTTACTTACCTTATGATCTAGTAATGAGTGATAACAAAACAAACAAAATTATGGTTAATTGTGAGAATCCAAAAGAGTTTCAAAAAGAATTGTTGGAACTTATGGAAAAGCATGGTGTAGTTGAAATTGAATTCACTGATGGTCGATATGACATGAAACCTCAAATGGTTTTTTGGGATTGTTGTAAACGGGTTATTGGGTTTGAAGGAACTAGAATTTCCCGTCGCATTTTGAAAGAAAAGGATGGAACTAAAAGTTTGATAGAAATTAAATAAATTGGTAAATTAAATTTGACTTTCTCCTCAAAAGTTCGTAAGATCAGATCGTAATGATTGATGATAACCATAACTAATCTCTTACTATTATGAAAACTGTTGAAGTAAATAAAGGAAATTGGACGGGTGAGAATGGTAAAGTTCAATTGTACGCAGACGGAACTACTTTTAAAATCTACGGAACTGAGAAGTTTAAAATCGTTTCTGATGGAGATGATGCGTGGAAATTGATGGGAGTTACCAGTGATGGAGAATTGTATGATACGGACTGTAGAGGATATACATTTGATGGACCCAGTTGGTACTTTCAGAATTGGGCTGGTGACATTCACAGAGAATCTACTAAAGATGTTCGATTGGCTGCAGCAAAATTGATGTTTATGTTATTTTAAACTAAATAGGTGATTACAATGAGTATGTGGAAACAATTATGTTTATTTAATGAAAATGACCAAAAGGTTATAATTGAGCA
>Ga0102944_1001288_pt1 | contig 16926 bp, 16 predicted proteins | sample SalPonD_shore_MG_FD_78172 | JGI IMG/M metagenome (GOLD analysis project Ga0102944, IMG submission 78172) | Salt pond soil microbial communities from South San Francisco under conditions of wetland restoration - Salt Pond MetaG... | ecosystem: Environmental > Aquatic > Marine > Intertidal zone >...
ATCGGTCGGGCGTCACGCCTCCCATGTGGCGCAGCAGCTCGGCGAGGACCCCCTCCTTGTGCTCGATCTGGCGTTGCGGCGACAGGTGCTGCAGGCTGCAGCCCCCACACACGCCGAAAAACTCGCAGCGCGGCTCGATGCGCTCCACCGCCGGCTCAAGCACCTCGATGACCCGCCCCTCGTCCCAGCGGCGATGGCGCTTGGTGTACTGGAAGCGCACGCGCTCGCCGGCAAGCGCGCCGCTCAGAAAGACGGTCTTGTCATTAACGTGGGCGATGCCGCGGCCCTCGTGGCTGAAACCCGCCACGGCCGTCTCCACCGGCTCTTTCGGTATTCGGCGTCTGCGCGCTCCCATGGCCTCTCGTTTCGCTCCGGGGCGGTCAGCCTCCGCCCTGCTCCCACGCCTGCAGGAATTCGTTCAAGTGCGGGAGATCCATCTCACGGAGGGTGTTTCGTACGACCTCGCACTGAGCTCGGTAGCCGTCGTCGTCGAGACGGCCGCGGATGCGCTCGAAACGCAGGTAGAGCAGGTAGGTGTTGAGCACGTCCGTCTCGCAATAATTGCGTACCGCGTCGAATTCACCCGCCTCGATGCACTCCCGGACGCGGGCGCCGCTCATGCCCATCTTCCCGGGGAAGCCGCACAGGCTGGCCATTTCGTCCAGCGGCGCGTTCGCGCGCCCCTGATACCCGGCGAGAACATCCATCAGGTCCAGATGGCGCTCGTGAAAGCGATTGAGGTAATTGTTGAAGCGGAAGTCGCGATCGTCCGTGCCCGTATCCCAGTACCGAGGCGCCGCTACACCGTGGCGCATGGACCGATAGTGAATCACGGGCAGATCGAAGCCGCTGCCGTTCCAGGAAACCAGGTTCGGCACGTAGCGATCGATACCGTCGAAGAACCGCCGCAGCAGCTCGGCCTCGTCGCCATCGGGATCCCCCAGGGAGAACACGCGGAAACGATCGCCGATGCGCGCGGCCACGGAGATTACCACGATGCGGTGCAGATGCTGACGCAGGAACTCGGAACCGCTCGCCTCCTGGCGGCGTAGCGCCACCATGGCCTCGGCCACGTCGTGGTCGTCCAGCCCCGAAAGACCGTGGAGGCGGCGCCCGGCATCCACGTCCGGCACCGTCTCGATATCGAAAGCGAACACGTTCATCCGCGTCAGTCGGGGAACACACCGCTGGAGAGGTATCGATCCCCGCGGTCGCAGACAACGCTGACGATGACGGCGTTTTCGAGATCGCGCGAGAGCGCCAGCGCGGCGGTCAGAGCGCCGCCCGACGAGATCCCGGCCATGATGCCCTCTTCCGCGGCGAGCCGCCGCGTCATCTCTTCGGAGTCCGCCTGACCGACCTCGATCACCTGGTCCACGCGCCGGCGTTCGAAGATCTTCGGCAGATACGCCTCGGGCCATTTGCGGATACCCGGGATGCTCGCCCCCTCCTCCGGCTGCACGCCGATGATACGAACCCCGGCGTCCTGCTCCTTGAGGTAGCGCGATACGCCCATGATGGTGCCGGTCGTGCCCATCGAGGAAACGAAGTGCGTCACCCGACCGCCGGTGTCCCGCCAAACCTCGGGGCCGGTACCCTCGTAATGGGCCCGCCAGTTGTCCGGGTTGGCGAACTGATCCAGAACCCGACCACGCCCCTCCTCCTGCATGCGGTGAGCGAGGTCCCGCGCACCCTCCATGCCGTCTTCCTTGGAGACGAGCACCAGCTCGGCGCCGTAGGCCTTCATGGAGGCGCGCCGCTCGGCCGTCATGTTCTCCGGCATGATCAGCACCATCCGGTAGCCGCGGATGGCCGCCGCCATGGCGAGCGCGATCCCGGTATTCCCGCTGGTCGCCTCGACCAGCGTATCACCGGGCCGTATGTCGCCTCGCTCCTCGGCACGCCGGATCATGTTGACCGCCGGCCGATCCTTCACCGAGCCCGCCGGGTTGTTCCCTTCGAGCTTCAGAAGGATGGTGTTGGAGCCGGTGTCCTGGAGACGCTGGAGACGCACCAGGGGCGTATTGCCGACGAACTGCTCAATGGTTGGAAACTGCATACTCATAGTGTACTGGAACACCTCCGCACACGCGACGGCGCGCCACGGCACCGCCAGTTGCTATGATCGGAACGGGAATGCGATGGGCCCGGGCCGAGCCCGGTTCGCGTGGTCGAACGAGGGGAGAGATGAAAGCTGAACGCCTCCAGGGTGGGCCCGCGTAATGCGCTGGGGGGTCCAGACCCGGATACTGGCAGCGGCCGTGGTACCCGTGCTGACCATGGCGACGGTGCTGCTCGTGCTGTTCGTCCACGGCACGCTCGACGGGCTTCGCCAGACGCTGACCCGCGAAGCGCTGCTGCTCGGCCAGCGCTGGGAGGCACAGGCCGGCGTGGCCGTCCAGCGTGGCGACTACTCGACGCTCGAGTCGATAGCCCGCAGCTGCGCCGCCTCCCCGCATGTCGCTCACGTTTTCGTCGAGGATTCCAACGGCACCAAGCTGGCGGACGTCATCGATGACCGGGCGGAGGGTGTTGCGTCTGCGCTGGGTTCCATCGTCGCCGGCATGACCACCCTGCGCGCCTTCCACATCGCCCCGGTCCGCATCCCCCTGATGTCGGGCGGGGACACGGCCACCGAACTGCCGACCACCGACACCGCGTCCGTCGGTACCCTGGTACTGTGGCCGTCCAGCGCCTACGCACGCCACGAGCTGATCGCGCTGCTCATCCCGCCGCTCGGCATCGCGCTGGCACTGGTGGCGATTACCGCCCTGTTCGCCGCGGTCACCGCCGGCAGCATCACCGCCGCGCTCCGCCGACTCAAGGCCTACGCCGCACGCCTGGAGGAAGGGGAACTGGACACGGCGATGCGCCAGAGCGCAACCGGTGAGCTGGGCGATCTCGAGCGCGCCATGAACCGGATGGCCCGCGCCCTCGAGGCCGGCCGGCAGGAGCTCCAGGAGCAGGTCCGGCAGACGACCTCCGAGCTGCGTCAGACCCTCCAGGCTGTCGAGATCCAGAATGTCGAGCTGGACATGGCGCGCAAACGGGCGCTGAGCGCGAGCAAGGTGAAGTCGGAGTTTCTGGCCAACGTCAGCCACGAGGTCCGCACGCCCATCAACGGCATCGTGGGCTTCGCCGACCTGCTCTATCACAGCCCTCTGGATGCCGAGCAGCGGGATTACGTGAACACCATCCGCCAGTCCTGCGCCAACCTGCTCACCATCGTCAACGACATCCTCGACTTCTCCAAGATCGAGGCCGGAAAGCTGGTCATCGACACCGTGGCGTTCGACCTGCGGGACAGCGTCGACGAGGTACTGTCTCTGCTCGCGCCCGCCGCCTACGGAAAGAACCTGGAGCTGACACAGCTCATCTACGCGGACGTTCCACTGAAGCTCTACGGCGACCCGGTGCGCATCCGGCAGATACTGACGAACCTCGTACACAACGCCATCAAGTTCACACCGTCGGGCCGCGTGGTCGTGCGCGTCATGCTGGAGGACGAGGATGAGCAACAGGCGACCTTGCGCGTGACGGTCACGGACACGGGCATCGGGCTCAGCCCGGAAAACCAGGCCAAGCTGTTCAAGGCGTTCAGCCAGGCGGACACCTCCCTCACGCGCCGGTTCGGAGGCACCGGACTGGGACTGATCATCACCCGCAAGCTGCTGGAGCAGATGCACGGAGACGTGGGTCTGGACAGTGAACCCGGGGCGGGCTCCACCTTCTGGTTCACGCTAGGGCTGGCCAAGCAGCCGGGCACCCAGCGCGGTGAGGGCATCGGCTGGCGAAGCCCCCTCGCGGGCAAGCGCGTCCTGCTGCTCGACGAGGAGCCGCTGTCACGGCTCGCCACGAGACACCTGCTGGAGGGATGGGATCTCCAGGTGCGCGAAACGGACCGCGTGGACGCCTTCGTCGAGTTGGCGAACAGCAGGCACTGGGACGCCGCCGTGTTCGGTATCGCCCGCTCGGCGCTCAACCGCCCAGTGACGGCCACCGTCCTCGATTCGTTCAGGGAACGCGACGACATGCCCCTGCTGGTGCTGGTCAGCACGGTAGACCGCAACGAGCTGCGCGACCTCTACGAGCGAGGCGCCACCGTCTCCCTGCCGAAGGCCGTGCGGCGGCATACGATATTCCGCGAGCTCTGCCGCCTGCTCGCGCCCGGCAGCGCGCCGGAGCTGCGCAGCACCGGCGATCCCTCTGCCTTCGCCCTGCCAACCCGGTCCGTCGAGTCGAGACAGGCCATACTGGTCGTCGACGACAACGAGATCAATCGCAAGCTCGTCACGACCATCGCGGGACGCGCCGGCGCCACCGTGGTCGAGGCCGCCGACGGCCAGTCGGCGGTGGACGCCTGCCGGCGACAACCGTTCGATCTCGTGCTGATGGATATCCACATGCCCGGCATGAGCGGCGAAGCGGCGGCGCGGGAGATTCGCGCACTCTACGACGAGGGGGATCGCCCCCGAATCATCGCGCTCACGGCCAACGCTGTCCGAGGCGAGCGCGAGCGTCTGTTCGACGAGGCCGGCATGGATGACTGCCTGATCAAACCGGTGACCGAGGCACAGGTGGTGGCGGTAATGCGTGGCGATCCGGCGCCGGAAGCCGGCCGCAACGACAACCAGTCGCTGGCGAACGACGGGCTGCGCCGGGAGCTCCGCAGCATGCTCACCGCGGAGCTCCCGGCTCATCGGCGTACGATTCGCAAGCTCTACGACAGCGGCGACCGGGCATCGCTGCGCGAGACCGTACACAAGCTGCACGGCGCGGTGAGCGTCTGCCGGCTACCGGAGCTCCGTGATGCCTGCCGACGCCTGGAGGACGCCCTCGCCAGCGAGGACCCCGAGCGCATTCCGGGATTAATGGAGCGCCTGCTCGATGAGATCGGCGCCGTCGCCGAGGAAGTCTCGACGACACCACGCCGGAGCAAGCCTTAGGCCGTCTCCAGCACGACCATGGCGAGCGCGTACCGGCGCTCGTCACTGAGCGACAGGTGGATCGCCGCGACACCCGACTGCTCGGCCAGCTCCCGCGCCCGGCCACTGAGCTCGAGCCGCGGCCTGCCGGCGGGGTCGTGCCCAACCTGGAAATCCTGGAAGGTGACACCCGCCGCGATGCCGGTGCCGAGCGCTTTTGCCGCCGCCTCCTTGGCCGCGAAGCGACGCGCTACATAGGGCGCGGCATCGGCGATTGCTGCCATCGCCCGTCTCTCCGGCCCCGACAACACCCGGGTGGTGAAACGCTCCGCGTGGCGCGTCAGCAACCCACGGATACGGTCGGTCTCCACGATATCCGTGCCGATACCGACGATACTCACGCGCCGCGTGCCTCGCGCATCAGCCGTTTCATTTCCCGGACAGCCTCCGCTAACCCGGTGAACAGCGCCCGGGCAACGATGGCATGGCCGATATTGAGCTCGCGAATGCCGGGGATGCCCGCGACGTCCTGCACATTGTGATAGTGCAGCCCGTGACCCGCGTTAACCTCGAGCCCCAGACCCAGCGCGTGAGTCACGGCACGGCGCAGTCGATCCAGCTCCGCCAGCCGGCGCTCGTCGCCGGGCGCATCCGCATAATTGCCCGTATGCAGCTCGATGACCGGCGCGCCGGCCTCGGCGGCGGCATCGATCTGGGGGAGATCGGGGTCGATGAACAGCGAGACCTTGACGCCGGCCGTGCCCAGTCGCGCACAGGCTTCGGCGGACTGGCGGGGGTTGCCGGCCACGTCCAGGCCACCCTCGGTGGTGAGCTCCTCGCGCCGTTCCGGGACGAGACAGCAGTTGGCCGGCACAATCTCCTCGCCAATCGCCATCATCTCGTCCGTCATCGCCATCTCGAGGTTCATCCGGGTCTGCAGAACATCGGCGAGCACCCGCACGTCACGATCCTGGATATGTCGGCGATCCTCGCGCAGATGCAGAGTGATGCCGTCTGCCCCGGCCTGCTCCGCGGCCAGCGCCGCCTGGACCGGATCCGGATAGCGCGTGCCGCGAACCTGTCGCAGCGTCGCCACGTGGTCGATGTTCACTCCCAGAACGATGGCTGTCGCGGGGTCATTCATCTTGGTCACTCCGGTAACGGGCGTACATTTCCCGGCTCTTGAGGGGCCGGTCGCCGATATACAGTCGAAGCGCGGCGCGCATGAGCCGCTTGAGCGCGGGATCGTCGGCGGCGGTCTGGTGGTCGTGGTGCAAAGCAAGCAGCGCACTGCCCGACACGTGGACCCCGGGGCCGGCGGCCCGGGATACCCGCGTCGGTCCCGATTCGAGATCGTAGCGGTACCAGGCGTCGCGCTCCACCGGCATTCCCTCCGCGTCACGCTCCAGCAGCAGACCGTAGCCGGTAGCCGCCAGCAGGTCACGTTCGAAGCCGCGCAGTGCAGGCCCCTCCGCTGCATGCTCCGCAAGCGCTCCGAGCAGCCGGGCGTAGCTCGGAAAGAGGTCGGGATGGGGATCCTCGCGACCGAGCATGCGCAACAGCAACTCGTTGGCGTAGAAACCGCTCACGAGATGGCGCCCGGTGAGCGCCAGCGCTCTGCCCGCACCTTCCGCCCCGGTGAGCGTCGCGAGCTCGCCGCGTGCCTGCCAGCTTACTATCAGGGGCTGGAACGGCTGCAGCACAGCAGCCAGGCTCGAGCGGCGCCGGCGCACGCCACGGGCGACGGCGCCGACCCGACCGTGTTCCAGCGTGAAGAGTTCCACCAGTGCACTGGTGTCGCGGTACGCCCGCCGGTGAAGCACGAACGCCTGTTCCAGCTCACCGCGACGCAGGCTAGTGTGCTGTCCCATAATTAACGCACGTATCAGCGGGTCGCCCGGCGGTCAGATGCAAGGCGCGCCGCGCAGGGCATGGCCAGGAGTCTGCGCAACGATGCTTGTAAGGGCACGACACTGGAGCTCTCCGCAGAGTCAAGAACCGGACTCATCGTATCCCAGTGATCTCAGGGCCCGGGCGTCATCCGACCAGCCCTCACGCACCTTGACCCAGAGCTTGAGATAGACGCGCGCATCGAACAGCCGCTCCATCTCCTTGCGCGCCCCCTTTCCGACGTGCTTGAGCCGCTGGCCGCCCTCACCGATAACGATTCGCTTCTGTCCGGGGCGCTCCACCCAGACGACCGCGGCGATACGTCTCAGCCGCCCCTCCTCCTCGAATGCCTCGATCTCCACGGTGGTCGCATAGGGCAGCTCTTCGCCGAGGGCGGTCATGAGCTGCTCGCGCACCAGCTCCGCCGCCATGAAACGCTCGCTGCGGTCGGTTACCTGGTCTTCGGGGAACAGGGCCGGACCCGAGGGCATGAGCGCAGCGATTTCTTCCTCCAGGGCCTCCAGGTTGACGCCCCGAGCCGCCGACAGCGGCACCACCGCGGCGAAGTCGCGCCGCGCGGCGAGCCGGTCCATGAGCGGCAGCAGCGTTTCCTTCTGCGGGATGCGGTCGACCTTGTTCACCGCGAGCAGGACAGGGGCCGTCACGCCTTCGAGCCGCTCCAGCACCATCTCGTCCTCGTCCGTCCAGCGGCGTGCATCGACCACCAGCACCACCGCATCGACGTCTGCCAGCGCCTGGGCCGCCGCCTGATTGAGATAGCGGTTCATCATCCGCTTCTCTTCACGGTGCATGCCCGGGGTGTCTACGTACACGATCTGGGTGTCACCGAGGTTGTGGACCCCAACGATCCGATGGCGCGTGGTCTGCGGCTTGCGCGTGACGATGCTCACCTTCTGGCCGAGCAGCGCGTTCAGCAGCGTGGACTTGCCCACGTTCGGCCGGCCGACGATCGCCACGAACCCGGACCGGCTGATGCCCTCCTCGCTCATTCCCCGTCGCCCCCGGAGAGCGTCGCCAGCATGAGCTCGGCGGCGCGCTGCTCGGCCTGACGCCGACTGCCCGCCTCACCGGCGGTATCGCCCTCCACACCGCCGATGCGGCAGACCACGCGGAAGACCTGATCGTGGGCCTGACCGCCGACCTCAGCGACCTCGTACTCGGGCAGGGGAAGCTTGCGCGCCTGCAGATATTCCTGGAGACGCGTCTTGGGATCCTTGAGCTGCTGCGGACTCGGCAGATTGGCGAGGCGGTCCGCGTACAGACGGCGCACGACGCCGGCGACCCTGTCGAAGCCACCGTCCAGATAGATGGCGCCGAACACCGCCTCGAGACAGTCCGCCAGGATCGAGGCCCGGCGGTGACCGCCACTCTTCATTTCGCCGCCGCCGAGGCGCACGTCGTCTCCCAGTCGGATCGCCTTGGCGAGTGCGGCCAGCGAGTTCTTGTTGACCAGATTGGCCCGTAGCCGGCTGAGCTCCCCCTCCGGCGCCGCGCTGCGCCGGTGATAGACCTCCCCGGCGATGATGAAGTTCAGCACGCTGTCGCCCAGAAACTCCAGACGCTCGTTGTTCTCCACGCTCGCGCTGCGATGCGTAAGAGCCTGTTCGAGCAGCCCCTTGTCGTCAAACCGGTAGTCGAGTACCTGCTCCAGTCGATCGGCCGTCATTCAGTCCCGCACCAGGGCCTGTTTGTGAAAGCTGGCGACGAGGTCGATGTTGGAGATCAGCGGCACGCGGGCCTCGTAATCCACCACCAGCTGGTGCCCGCCGGCCACGTCCGTGATCTTCAGGTCTTTTCTGCTCACGTGCCTCGCTTCGTTGATGCTCAGCCGCTTGCCGAAGGTCTCGCGCAGCGCATGCTTGGTCTCGCCCGCCAGCTGCCCCTCCGACGCCATATCCTTGAGCACCGAGCCTACCGTATACGACTCGATATAGACCGGCACCAGACGAATGGCAATCAACGCGAAGAACCCCAGCACCGCGAGTGTCACCACCCAGCCGATCAGGGTCATGCCTTGCTGCTTGCCCGGCGTCTGCATTGCGAATACCCCCTGTCTTCGAATTGCCCACCACCGGAGCGAATGGTCGGTCCGGCCGCGCCCGACGCCTATCTCAGCAGCTTCTCGCGCACACGACTGTCGACCCGTTCGCTATTGAATGGCGTCGCCAATGCGGCTCCAGTGGATACCGTTCGACTTGTAGTCCCAGCTCATCCAGATCAGGAAGGCGCGCCCGACCAGGTTCGCCTCGGGCACGAAGCCCCAGAAGCGGCTGTCGGCACTGCGGTCGCGATTGTCCCCCATGACGAAGTAATGCCCCGGCGGAACCGTATAGCTGCCGCCCATATTGGGGGCCGTGTCGTGCAGAAGGATCTCGTGGCGAACGTCCCCGAGCTGCTCGATACGTAGCGTCGCCGAAGGCTCGCGATCATAGGCGCCCGCCGGCATCTGCGGCACGGGCTTGCCGTTGATGTAGATCTGCTTGTCCACGTAGCGGATGTGGTCTCCGGGCAGGCCGACGACCCGCTTGATGTAGTCCTCCGACGGGTCCCGGGGATACCGGAACACCATTACGTCACCCCGTGCCGGATCGCCGGTTCCGAAGATCCTCGTGTGGGTGATGGGAAGACGCAGCCCGTAGGAGAATTTGCTGACGAGGATAAAGTCTCCAGGAAGCAGCGTGGGGATCATCGAGCCCGACGGGATGCGGAATGGCTCGACGATGAACGAGCGAATGATGAGCACGGCGAGCACGACGGGAAACAGCGACCGCCCGATGTCGACCCACCAGCTGACCGGCTTTCCGTCCTGCTCGCCCTTGCGGCGACGCCGGCGAACCTTGTCCCCAACCCAGATCACACCGGTCACCAGAGTGACCAGCACAAGCAACGCCTCGAAGTCGAATATCATCCAATTTCCGCCATCTTGTGTCTATTTATTCGAATCGACTTTAAGAACGGCGAGGAACGCGTCCTGGGGAATGTCCACACTGCCCACCTGTTTCATGCGTTTCTTGCCGGCCTTCTGCTTCTCCAGCAGCTTCTTCTTGCGCGTGATGTCGCCGCCGTAGCACTTCGCGGTCACGTTCTTGCGCATCGCCTTGACCGTCGACCGGGCGATGACCTTCGCACCCACCGACGCCTGTATGGCGACCTCGAACATCTGGCGCGGAATGATGCCCCTGAGACGCTCGGTCAGATCGCGTCCGCGCGACTGGGCCTGGTCCCGGTGGACGATGATCGACAGCGCGTCGACGCGGTCTCCGTTAACGAGGATGTCCAGCTTGACCAGCGGCGCCGCTTCGAACCGGCGGAACTCGTAGTCGAAGGAGGCGAAGCCGCGACTCGCCGACTTCAGCCGGTCGAAGAAATCGAGTACGACCTCGCCCATCGGCATCTCGTATTCCAGCGAAATCTGGTTGCCGACGTATTGCAGCGCCTTCTGCGTGCCGCGTTTGTCCTCGCAGAGCTTGATCACGTTGCCCACGTGCTCCTGGGGTACGAGGATGCTCGCGTGGATGATCGGCTCGCGGATCTCCTCGATGTCGTTCACCGCCGGCAGCTGCGAGGGATTGTGCACCTGCACGACCTCGCCTTCCTTGGTGAGCACCTCGTGCACCACCGTCGGCGCCGTCGTGATCAGCTCGAGAGCGTACTCGCGCTCGAGGCGTTCCTGCACGATCTCCATGTGCAGCATGCCGAGAAAGCCGCAGCGAAAACCGAAGCCGAGCGCCTGGGACGTCTCCGGCTCGTAGGACAGCGACGCGTCGTTGAGGCGCAGCTTGGCGAGCGCATCCCGGAACGCCTCGTAGTCGTCGGCACTGACCGGGAACACGCCCGCGAAGACGCGTGGCTGCACGACCTTGAATCCCGGTACCGGCGACGCGGTCGAACGACTGGCATGGGTCAGCGTGTCGCCCACCGGCGCGCCGTCGATATCCTTGATGCCGGCGACCACGAAACCGACGCGCCCGCTGGACAGGGACGACCACGGCGTGCGCTTCGGGGTAAAGATCCCCACCTCGTCCACCTGGAATTCCCGTCCGGTGGACATGACGCGGATCTTGTCCCCTTTCTTCAGCTCACCGTCGAATACCCGGACGAGGCAGACGACGCCCAGATAATTGTCGAACCAGGAGTCGATGATCAGTGCCTTGAGCGCCCCGTCCGGATCGCCCTTCGGTGCCGGGATGCGGTGCACCAGAGCTTCCAGCAGGTCCTCCACGCCCGCACCGGTCTTGGCGCTGATATTCAGCACCTCGCTGGCGTCCAGCCCGATTATCTCCTCGATCTGCTGGATGACGCGATCCGGTTCCGCCGAAGGCAGGTCGATCTTGTTCAGCACTGGCAGCACTTCCAGCCCCTGCTCCACCGCCGTGTAGCAGTTCGCCACACTCTGCGCCTCTACGCCCTGGGAGGCGTCCACAAGCAGAAGAGCACCCTCGCAGGCATACAGCGACCGGCTCACCTCGTAGGAGAAATCCACATGCCCTGGCGTATCGATGAAGTTGAGCTGATACGTGCGGCCGTCCCGGGCTTTGTATTCGATCGAAACGCTCTGGGCCTTGATCGTGATGCCGCGCTCACGCTCGAGATCCATGGAATCGAGGACCTGCTCCGCCATCTCGCGGTTGGTCAGTGCGCCGGAGTTCTCGATGAGACGGTCCGCCAGCGTGGACTTGCCGTGATCGATGTGGGCGATGATGGAAAAGTTCCGGATGTGATCCATCGACTTGGAAGTCATGCAATACTCACCGCTTGCCGGGGTTCGAACCGCAACCGCCAAACACCACCGCCGCGGCATTGGAGGCCGCGGCGGAGACGGGTCCGGAAGGGTTCGTCGGAGGCAAGAAGATACGGGTTTCCGCGCCCGGGCTCAAACGGGCGCCTCATTCCGGAACGTGCAGAGCGAAAAAGCGCGGGCCGTCCTCGCGCTGGACGATGAGCGAGACCGTCGCGCCGGCCGACAGCGCCTCCACCTGCTTCCGAAGCGCCTCCGCCCCCGCCACCGGGCGGCGATCGAACTGGGTGATCACATCGCCCTGCTCAAGGCCCGCATCCGCAGCGGCCCCGGCCTGCAGGCCGGTAATGACGACGCCATCGACGTCGCGCGCCAGGTCCAGGCGTTCCCGCAATGCGTCAGGTATCTCTCCGACCGTCATGCCCAGTCGCTCGACCGCGTTTTCCCGGGGTCTGGTCGGCTTCTTGGGTGCCGTGCGCGAGAGCATGGGATGATCCGGCAATTTCCCGATAGTGACATCGAGCTTGCGATGCGCACCGTTGCGGATCACCTCGACCGTCACGTCGCGCCCGGCTGCGGTCCGGCCCACCATCGGCGGAAGCTTGCCCGAGGTCGTGACTTCGCGACCCTGGTAAGCTACGATCACGTCGCCCACCTCCAGGCCGGCGTCGGCGGCCGGGCTGTCCGGAAGGATCTCGGAGACCAACGCGCCATAAGGCCGGCGCATGCCGAACGAGTCCGCCAGGTCGCGTGTGACGTCCTGTATCACCACGCCGAGCCACCCGCGGGAGACGTGCCCACTGGTCCGGATCTGGTCCGCCACGTCCACGGCCAGCTCGATCGGGATGGCGAAGGAGATGCCCTGAAACCCGCCGGTGCGACTGTAGATCTGCGAGTTGATGCCGACCACGTTGCCGTCGAGATCGAATAACGGGCCGCCCGAGTTGCCCGGATTGATGGCCACGTCGGTCTGAATGAAGGGCACGTAGTTCTCGCTCGGCAGGTTGCGTCCCTTTGCACTCACGATGCCCGCGGTCGCCGAATGCTCGAAACCGAACGGCGACCCGATGGCGAGTACCCATTCACCCACCTGTAGCGTCGAGGACTTGCCGAGGTGCACCGTGGGCAGGTCGTGGGCGTCGATCTTGAGCACCGCCACGTCGCTCGCGTCGTCCGCCCCCACGAGCTTCGCCTCGAACTCGCGCCGGTCACTGAGACGAACGATGATCTCGGTGGCGTCCTCCACCACGTGCTTGTTGGTAAGGATCACGCCATCGTGACTGATGATGAAGCCGGACCCGAGGGATTCGGTATCGTATTCCGGATGACGGTCGCGATCGGGGAACAGTCGATCAAGAAGATCGTTGAACGGATGGCCCTGGGGCAGATCCGGCGCGTCTCCCTGCGGCGACTCGCTGTCCCCGCCACCGTAGTGCTGGGTAGAGCTGATGTTTACCACGGCCGGTGCGTTCTGTTTCACGAGGCCGGTGAAGTCCGGAAGGCCGGACACCCGTGCCGCGGAGGCCACCGTTGCGACCAGCCCCAGCGCCAATGCCAGGAGCACAGCCCCGGGGTTAATTCGACAGGCGGCCATACGGCGCATAGGAGACGTCTCCGCGTTGCTTCAGGATCCGGTCGCCGGGCGTTCCGACCGTTTCAGCATGACCGGACGGACCCGAGCCCGCAACGCCGGATTGAGAGAGCGCCAGCGGGCCCACAGCAGGCCGCAGACGAACCCGATGGCGCCGCCGGCCACCGACGCACCTTCGCCGCCCAAACGAAGCCCCTCGCCGAGGGATGAGCCCGTGGCGGCGCCGACCAGGAGCAACATCAGCGGCGCCCCGTAGATGATCAGTGATCCGGTCAGGAAGGCATTCTCGGCGATTCCGAGGATGACCTCGTCGCCGGCGCGAGCGTCGCAGGTATTGCCGACCCGGAGCAGGAGTTGGCGCCGCGCCAGGAAGTCTCCGAGAGCGGAGGTGCCGCAGCCGGTTCTGGCGCCACACTGACCGCAGGTCGAATGGCGTTCCGCCGAAACCCAGACGTCCTCGCCTTGGACGCGTACGACCGTGGCGCGCTCCTCGATCACTGGTGTGCGTCCTCCAGCCGGACACCTCGCCCGATGGCCTCCACCGTCGCCGCCGGGACCTCTCCGACCACCACGACCTGGTGCCCGGAGATCACCCGTCCGAAGGCATTGACGGCACCCATCCGCGAATGCCCCTGGAAGGAGCGGTGCGTGTTGGCATTCTGCTCGATATAGAGGGAGACCGACGCCAGACCGTCACTGTACAGGCGGTGCTCGACGACCGACTTCAGCCCCGGCATGCCACCGCGCTGATAGAGCACGAGCTTGAAGCCCTTGGGCATTCCGTCGACGCTCCAGCGCGAGTCGCTGACGTCCCCGTCGTCGGACGGCTTGTCCTTGCTCGGGCGGTACCAGGTGAACTCCTTGCCCGGCATGGAGGGCTTCAGCCAGTCGTCCGGTATGGTGCCGGGCGTGTGGACATCGGTAAACATCACCTGCTCCACGGGATCGCCGTCGCCGTCCACAAGATCCGAGCGCAGCAGCAGTCCCTCCTTGTCACCGATCCACAGCCGGTACCCGTAGCGAAACGCGTCCCTGGGCCTGATGGTAACGCGCTGCGCCATGCGCCCCGCGACGCGACCGCGACCGCTCAAGGCCATTGCGTACAACGGCTCGAGGGCACTGGCGTCGTCGGGGAGCGCGTCGGTGAGGGGGTTGCTCGCCTGACGGCGGTCAACCATTACCGCATGGCTGTCGGGCAGGATACAGGTGACCTGATCATTGTCCCGGATGATCTCGCGCGCAGCACCGTTCAGGGAGACCAGACGCTCGCGCTCACCCTTGTCGTCCGAGCGATGGATGATGCGCATCGCCTCGAGATTGCCACCATAGCGGTAGACGAACACCCCGGCGTAGTTGGTGTGGTGCATGGTGGACGTCATCCGCTGCAGCCAGTCGGCGGGCGTGTGCTGCTCCGCCGCCGCCTCGGTGACAACCAGCCCGAGAAACGCCAGGCCGCAGAGTGTCGCCAGCGATCTACTGGTGGCCCTCATGCCCGGCAATCCTGACGTACGTCAATACGCCACCGAAACGACCGGTGGATGAGTGCTCGCTGTGATTCACGAGGTAGGTGTTCAACCGACGCTGGACCTCGGGATCCAGCGTTTGCCATTGACCGTCCGAGGAGGTCGCACTGACGGCCTCCTCCTGCACGGGAGTCGAGCTGGCACCGTCGGCGACGACCTGCGCATCGGACGAGGGGGCCGTCTCGGCGACGGTGCTGGTCGCCACCTGCGGCCCTTCTTCCGGCCGCGGCCAGAGACTGACCATGACCATGGCGACCGACGCGGCCACCGCCATCCCCGCCGCGGGACGCAGCACGCCACGCCACCGATTCCGGCCGGGGCGCTCATTGAACGCCGGCTCATCAGCCAGCGCCGCCGAGACTCGGTCGACCAGGCCCTTCTGTCCGGGCGTGAACGTACCTCTGATGGCGTCACTGATGAGCAGGTAGCGCCCGAGCTGGTCGAGCGCCTCGTCGTCCCCGCTCAGCCGGCGAGTGAGGAACTGTAGCTCTGCGGCGCCCAGCTCATCGTCGGTCAGTGCCGACAACTGCTCGTTGATTTCGTCCCTCATACCCGTTACCCGTCCCAATCAGACAACAGTGGCCTAAGCCGCTTGTCGATCGCCTCGCGCGCGCGGAAGATTCGCGAGCGGACCGTGCCAATGGGGCAATCCATCGCCTGAGCGATGTCCTCGTAGCTCAGCCCCTCCAGCTCCCGGAGCGTGATCGCTGTGCGCAGATCCTCCGGCAGCTCCTCGATCGCCTCGAAGACGACGCGCTGCACTTCGTCACGACGCGCCAGCGCCTCGGGCGTCTCGTGGTCCTTTAGACGCGATTCTATGTCGTAGCGTTCCGCATCCTGCGCGTCGATGTCGTTGTCAGGTGGACGCCGCCCCTGCGAGACCAGATGGTTCTTGGCGGTATTGATGCCGATTCGGTAGAGCCATGTATAGAAGCTGCTGTCACCGCGGAACTTCGGCATCGCCCTGTAGGCCTTGATAAAGGCCTCCTGCGCCACGTCCATGGCCTCGGATTGATCGTGCACGTAACGCGAAATCAGCTTGATCAACTTATGCTGGTACTTTTGAACGAGTATATTGAACGCCTGTTTATCGCCCGCTTTAACCCGTTCCACCAGCTCGCTATCGACACTGGACACCTTCATTGGCGCCCATCCCGATCCCGAGCGCTGTAGCGAGACGTACCCCGGTAGACAGTCGTCTTCATGAATAGTTCTTACTGGTGAACGGCCCAGGGCGCGCAGCCGGCTGCTCCGGGCAGACGCCTGTGGCATGCTGATGAATGTCCACATGGCAACGGGGATGGAGCCTATCCGATAGGCGCGAACGGGTGCAACTCATATGCATGTCGAAAACGGGGCATACGACGTTCTCATCATCGGCACCGGCGCCGCCGGACTGACGCTCGCGTTGCGGCTGCCTCGGCACCTGAAGATCGCCCTGCTCGCCAAAGGCGTGCTGTCGGAAGGCTCCAGCCTCTACGCGCAGGGCGGCGTATCAGCGGTACACGACGAGTCGGACTCCATCGACGCTCACGTGGCCGACACGCTCGATGCCGGTGCCGGACTCACCGACGAGACCACGGCCCGACTGGTCGCGGGCAACGCCCGCGCGGCGATCGACTGGCTGGTTCGCTCGGAGGTCCCATTTTCCCGGGAAACCCGGAACGACGGCACCGAGGGGCTGCATCTGCACCGCGAGGGCGGTCACAGTCACCGCCGCATCGTGCATGCCGCCGACGCCACCGGGCGGGCCATCGAGACCACGCTGGAGCAGCGAGTTCGCGCCCTGGAGAACGTGACCGTATTCGAGCATCACGTGGCGGTGGATCTCATTACCGGCCGCAAGCTCGGGCGTGGAGACAACCGCTGCTACGGCGCCTACGTACTGGACCGGCCGGCGGATCACGTGCGGCTGTTCCCCGCGCGACGGGTCGTGTTGGCCACGGGCGGGGCAAGCAAGGTGTATCTCTACACCAGCAATCCGGACGGCGCCACGGGGGACGGTATCGCCATGGCGTGGCGGGCGGGCTGCCGCGTGGCGAACCTCGAGTTCAACCAGTTCCACCCCACCTGTCTGTACCATCCCCAGGCGAAGTCCTTTCTCGTCAGCGAGGCCGTTCGCGGCGAGGGCGGTGTGCTGCGCCTGGCGAACGGCGAGCGCTTCATGCATCGCTTTGACGAGCGCGCCGAGCTCGCGCCACGCGATATCGTCGCCCGCGCCATCGACCACGAGATGAA
>Ga0102944_1001289_pt1 | contig 16918 bp, 11 predicted proteins | sample SalPonD_shore_MG_FD_78172 | JGI IMG/M metagenome (GOLD analysis project Ga0102944, IMG submission 78172) | Salt pond soil microbial communities from South San Francisco under conditions of wetland restoration - Salt Pond MetaG... | ecosystem: Environmental > Aquatic > Marine > Intertidal zone >...
CAAGTTTGAGTTAAAGTAAAAGTTCCTTTAACAGTTGCTTCTGTCATATCTGTTTGAGAAGCATATGTATAAACAATGGATCCATATAAAATTCCTTGTCCAGTTGTTAAATTATAAATTCTAAGAGCATTTCTATTGACATCAAAAGATGGAGCAGTTGCTTCAAGATAATAATTTCCAGGTGGAAGAGTTATTTGATTACTTGATAATAAAGCACCAGAAATTTGATTTATAAGAAGAGTGTTTAAATCTCTTACATTCCATGTTCCCGCTGTTAGTGTTCCTCCCGCTGTATCTTCTGGTTTCTGATCTTCTGCAATGAGAACAGGAGAATCAATTAATCCAAGCATACTAAGAGGAAGTTGTTTATATACTCCTTCTGATTGATCATAATAAAGAAGAGTATCATCAGCAGATACAACTGTTCCAAGATCAAGTCCCTGAAAATCATTTCCATTGATATTGTAGTATGAAGCAAGTTTAACATCACCAGACATTTTAATTTTAATAATAGGAACAGCAGAGATATTTTTGGCGCGAGTTTCATTATCTAATCTAGGATCACCATGTGTTCCATCGTTTTTTGCAGTAAGAAGTTCTGCATCGCCTTGAAAACCAGTATTTATTCCTGCTTGCGCATAACCTGAATCAGCATAATTACTATATCTATTTCCAATGTTATAAAGTTTTGCAAAATAATCTGTTGTTCCAGAAGTTCCTCCAAGTTGCCAAGCTTGCATAGCATCTTCTTGGATCATTCCAGCAGTTCTACGAGCACGAATAAATCGTTCTTCACCTATAATATCTGGAATTGTCATTCCATAAAATGGAGAGTTAGGATCGAGAACAGTTAAATCATTTCCAGTTCCTTCTCCAAATTCCATCCATCCAGGTTGCACATCTGGTTCTGGATAGATGGCATATGCTTTTCCGGTAGAAGGGAAAGCATCCCAATCAACTTCAAGTATTGTTGTGCTAATTATATTAACTACTGTAGTATAGACATCATCTGTAATATTATGAATAATGCTTCCAATGATAACACCATCAGAATTAAAATCTTTTGAATTATCTACAAGTTGATTAGCTGAATAAGAAGTATTATTTCCTGTGGTTAAAGAGCCTAATGTTCTTGCTTCTAATGACTTATGCCAAAATGAAATTGATCCTAAAGGAAGCTCATCAGCTGATGCAGTAGAAACAGCTTCATTTAAAGTTGCTTCAGATAAAAATATATCTATTGTAGTTGTTGATTTGGCAAGTCCTAGATAAACACGATATTCACCAGAAGCTATTAAATTATCATCTTGAATAACTGTTCCATTGTTTCCAAGAAAACAAGGTAGTCCAGCAGTTAATCCTGTAAATCCAGAAAGACTACCAATTTTTTGAACTGTAATAGTAGTTGATGCTGCTCCACCATTAGTAGCAAAACCAGCCACTTCCACTTTTGTGCTATCATCTTTTGAGGCAACTATTGCTTGTCCATTAGAATCAACAGCAACTACATCATTTACAGATATTGTTTCTGCTGCTATGTAATCTGTTGTGGCAGAACCACCGCCAGTAGCACCGCTTCCAATTATTTCCCAGTCAGTATCATTGTTTCCAAATTTTTTCCAAACCTCAACAGTTCCTGCTCCATCATCTTGAAAATAAAGAGATGAAGGTGGTGCTATTACTCCAACTGAACTTGGGTCAATTGAACCAAAAAGAAAATGAGTTGCTTCATTAATATTTATTCCAGAAGGAATTTTAAAAAGTTCAGATGCCATTTTTTCCTCTTAACTTATTACGCTAGCAATTACCTTTGTTGTAATTGTAAAACTTTCATTATTTGTAATACTTAATTCTATATTAGCACCATTTACAGCAGGGCTAAAATTAAAATTAATTGTGTCTCCAATATCTGAATATTGAGAATAAAGAACAGTCGTATCATTATAATTTAATAACAATATTTCTTGTACTTCATAAACACTCGTACCTGTTATATATAAGACAACTTTAATTGCTTTATTTGTTAAAGCAGTAGAATATATAACATTTGTTGCAGCAGCATTTATATTTGTAGTTGTTGTTTGAGTTGATGAAGCCTGATTAAATGCTTCATTTATTGCTCCAATAATAGAAGTTGCACTACCAGAAAAAGAATTATTAGACCCATCAGATAATGGAACCGATAATCTTGTATCTTGTAAATTTAATTCGCCAGTTGTTCTAAATGTGTTTCCTGAAATAATCTTTGTTGAACCATTAAAATTTTGTGTTTTATCAAAATAACTTTCTATAATTGTTGTTGTTCCAGCAGATGAATTATCTATTGAATAAGTTCCACCAGTTGATAATGTTCTTACAGAATTAATTGATAAGAAATTTCCAGAAGCAAATTGAATAGCATTACCAGCAGATGAAATTGAATAACAACTTGATAATGTATTGGCGTCTCCACTAATATAAAACGAATAGCCAGGATCATTTCCAGAGCTTGTTCTATCTACTGTTGCTTCACTTCCACAAGATATTAATGATATATTATGTGAATTGTCAAGTTTATAAGATGCCCCTGTTGCTTCAGAAGCACAACCTTCTAAACTACAATATGTCATTCCTTGTAAATAAAAACCAGAACCAGTTCCAGTAATAGCATAGCAATCTCTAAAATTAGTGCTTGTTCCAGCACCATACATATCAAATCCGTGTCCTGCGAAATTTAAAATCTTAACATTTATGAAACTTGATAATATCGGAGTTTGTATAGCAAGAGCATTTCCAGCAACATCTTCTATATTTACATTTTCCATATAAATATGTGGAATATTTGAATTTGCACTTCTATGTATCCAAATGCCTCCACCAGCAGGAGATGCTATACCAGGACCAACTAATCTTATGTTTTTAAACTGAATGTTTCCAACATCTATTCCAGAAAAATGCAAATAAGTAGTATTAGAACTTGTTATAGTTGTTTGTCTTCCTTTAAATCCTTCAATTGATATATTACTATATAATTGAACTTCTTGACCATTTGTTGTTATCTCAGCACCAATATCAAAATTATCAACATCAACATATAATGTTCCACCATCATATGTGTTATGTAAATAATCAAGAGCATCTTGAAAAGTAGAGAATTGACTTAAAAAAGCCGTTCCACTTAAATCTTTAAAAGAAGCCTCATCTTCAACAACTAATGTTCCTTGAATTAAAACATTGCCAGCAAATGTAATGTCATTTATAAATTCTGTTATTTCAGTTATTCTCTTCCAGTATGAAGGAGAAAGGCTTGGATTAAATCCTGTATTTTCTTGCTGTGCTTTATAAAATACTCCTTCATAAGATACTATATCATTAACTAAATAAGGGGTATCTTTATCCCATTCAAGAGATGATCCTGCTCCTTGTGGTCCAGGAGGGCCAACAGGTCCTTGAAGATTTACAAACGGTCCCCATTGTTGATCTGGGTCTAATACTCTTAGTTTTGTTCCAGACCATTCATGTGCAACATAGATTGCAGTATATGCTCCAATAGGTGTTGCTGGTTGTGTTGCTCCTCCTGGGGCTGGAATAGTTCTTGGAGGAGCTTTTGATGAAGCAACTGATGGAGCAGTATAAATTGTTCCACTTCCAGTATTATTAAAATCTTCTGAGAAAGTAATAGTTGTCTCATCGGCTGCGGCAATAACAATAAAGCCATCTATCGTAATGTCTGGTTCATCCATTTTAATAAGAACAAATTGTCTTTTTTTTAATCCGTGATCAAAACCAAAATCTATTTGACCATTTAATATTTCTGTAAATGAAATTCCAGGCTCATTAAAAACTTTACTTTCAAGAGAAGCAGAATTGAAGGTATCGTGAGTATTATCAAAAATTCTTACCTTATAAGCATAAGTAGTATCTTTGTCTATATTGGTATCTTGATATTCTATTTTTAAAAAACCTGTATCTGGATCAACATCTCCAGGTAGAGTTAAAGTATCATATGGAACATCACTCCAAGTATTATTTGTTAAAGATACGTTTGAAATTTCTCGTCTATAAATTTCATATGTTGTAGCATGTTGTTGTCCTTGCCAAACTACTCCCATTCGTTTTTGTTTTTCAATTCCAGTTTGCTTTTCAATGAGAGGATTATAATAAGCAGCCAAAATTCTTGGAGTAGGAATATATTCTGAATGAGCTACTGAATCAGAACCAAGAACAACAGCAAGACCTTCATCTGCTTCTGCTATTGCCTCTTCAGCATTAGCAATAGCATCATCCATTGCAATATAAGTTACTCTTGCACCATTAGGTCTATCAAGCCTTTGGTTAATCCAAAAATATCGCCATTTTTTTAATTTTGTAAAATCGGTTACTGCTGTTGAGTAATTTGAACCAAGAAGTGTATCGATAGAATTATATCTATTTGTTATAGTTGTATCGATAGTATTTGTAAGTGTTTCAAGAGAAGTTAAATAAGTGTTAAAATCTGCTTGAACATAACCGGCTTGTCCGCTTATATCATTTGCAGCAGTAAATTGTGAGAAATAATTATAATATCCATACAACGTATTATCAGTTACTACATCTGTATTTGTTCCAATGTAAGTATCAAAATTATTAAATAATGTTTGTAATGCTGTTGTGTCATCATCTGTATCAGCATCCATACTAGATTCTGAAAATAAAGTATTTGTTCCATTTTTTATATCTGATACATTATTGTATATATCTATTAGATGAGTTCTATATGTTGAAGTTAAATTAATAGTATTGATTAAAGTTGTAATTGCATTTAATAAATTTGATCTCTCTGGTTCATTAAAATAATTTGGATAATCTATTCCATTAGCACCAACTACATATCTCCAACTTCCACTTCCAGGAGAACTTTCTTCTGCTATAATTTCTGGCGATCCATCATTACCATCAGCGTTTTGAGTTCTCTTTCCTCTTATTCCAGTTCCTGCATCAGCAGCGGCTCTTTGTTGTCCAGCAGTTATTGCTTCTGCTTCACTAAGATAAATATAGGCAGAAGTTCTTCCATTACTTGCATCTGTTGCATTGCTACCAATGGCATTCAATAATGATTGAATTTCACCACCATTTATAATTCCAGTTGTAGCAGCAACAGTTTCCCCATTGCTATTTAGCCAGGCAGTTGAAGCATCAATATCTTGTTGTGTTATTCCACCTGGATAATAATCTCCACCACTTTGGCTAAGAGAATTATCTATTTCTACATCCCAAGTTGTTTTATTCCAATTTGATAATTGTGGAGTTGTGTAAGTATTTCCATTTTCAAGTTGTTTTTCATAGAGATATTTATATATTAAATCATTGACACCTATAAATGTTCCATCACCAAACAAATATTCTGAATTAAAACTATCTTCTGAAAATGCTTCTTCTTTTGTAAGTTGAGCATTTACTTTTTGATTGAGCGCATTAGTTCTATCTGTTTTTAATGATTCTAATTTTTCGTTAAATGTAAAAGCCATTTATACCACCGCGCCACTTGAAAAATACGATATAATTGCATTTGCTACAATAGTTCCAAAAAGTTGAGGATTTCCTGCAATCTTTAAATTAAAAGCGTTTTTCAACATATTATATAATAAAGGATAACCATTTGGAGGAACAATAGGAGCAATAACCTTAATTCCATCAGCAATTTTTTGAGCAACAATATTTGGCTCAGCCGCTTGTCCCATGTTAAATGCACTTTTAATTTGAGATAATGTTGCTTGAAAACCTGTTGGAGGAGTAGGTATAGGAGGAACACCAGGAATAAAACCTGCACCAATAGTTTGAGCTACGGCATTTGTCATTATTATAGCAGCTAATGCTGGAGTTCCAGTAATTTTGAGTTGAGCAACTTGTGCCATTTGTTGTTGTAATGATGGAAGTGTTGCAGCTATTGGCATCTATTACTCCGTCTTTATTTTTTCTGCTTTAAATTGTTTTAATAATTGGCTTAATTCTGGACTAAGTGGCTTACCTGTTCCATCTATTAATCCCTCAGTCTTTCCAGTTGGAGCTATATGTTCATGATCCAAAAATGTATCAAGAAAATCTGCCAAGTCAGCATAAGTAACTAGATTATCGCTTTCTCCCATAAACTTAATTTCTGAGGCATTCTCTAAGTTAATAGGCTTACCGTTTGTTCGAAAAAACAATTCTCCATCTTTAAATTCTATAGATACATCGTCTTGTCCAACCGTTGCAATGAAACCATCTTCTGTTAATTCTATTTTTCCAGTATTACCGGATGAATCATTTACAACTTTAGCAGTTATACTATCTTTATTGTCAGCATTTTTTCCTGTATGAATGGATTGATATTTTTGTGGTGTTGTTCCATTCCAACCATCTTCAGAAGTAAAATGAGTGATATTTATCTCTTGATCTCCAATGGTTATAATATTAGATGTTGGTCTTTGCTCCCAATCAACATCGGCTGGATCACTTCCCTCTCGAACAGTATTTTTTGTTCTAATAACTACATTCTTTTTTAAAGCCTCTGCGTCTGAATCAGCATTCATATTTTGCTGACCATTTATTATACCATCGCTATTTGATCCTTCAGATTCTGGTTTATCTGAAGGAATATTAACATATTCAACAGAATAATTAGCATCTCTTACAACTTCAAATAAAGAACCTAACCAAATAGGATTGCGCTTGTTATTACCAAGAAAAGCAACAAGTCCTTTTTCATTTATTTGAGGCAATATCAATGTTCCATAATTTCTACCACCACCCATAGGAGAACTAAGTATTGCGTTAAAATCTTCTGAGAATCTTTCATCGTCAGTTTCTCCTTCTTCTATTGAAGTAGGATAATTTTGTGATAAATTCCATTCTATCTTTCTTTGGTAAAAACCAGCAATACGAACTCTTATAGTTCCTGTTCTAAAAAAATTGGAGTTATCCATTACCATTGCTTTATATATCATATTTATACCAATTCAATTACACGTTCATATCTTGGAACCCGTATAACTCTTCCTTCATAAAATCCTTCTGGGCTATCACTAATATTATTAGCATATACCAAAACCCAATAAAGTTTAGGATCACCATAAAATCTACTAGAGATAATATCTGGACGAAATTCATCTTCTCTTGGAATCGTAAAAAGAATATCATCCGCTCCTTTAAATAAGTCGCCAATGTTTGTAGTCATTAGCCCTTTTTGAGAATGATTTAAATTATCGTTCCAAACATCGTCAAAAAATTTATATCTTGACTTTGCCATTTATAATCTCCTTATCCAGTATATTCTCTAACACGCTCAACATAATTTGGAGCAACACGAGCATATTGATCAAAATAACTTTTATAATCTGGCGGTATGTCCATATAGTTAGGAGTTATTTCAACAAGGTTCATAGAAACCTTAAATCCAAACGTATCTCTTATTGTTCCATATTCATCTAAATATATAGGTGTTTCATTTAAGTTTTTTTCAATCGTAACGCTTGTAGCAATAAAATTTCTTAATAATTTACCGCCATATTGTTCTGCTGTTTGAAGTTTTCCATCTACTACATTATTATTTTGATAAGTAAGAAGATTTGCATATGGCGTAGATGAATCTTCTACGTTTCCCATCAAAATTTTAATAAGAGGTGGCTTCATATATTTATAACCTTGATCAATAGATTGATCTTCTGGAAAATGAGGATTAACAAGAGAGCGAAAACCCATTTCTATTGCCTGAATTCTCTCAAGTGTAAATTGAGTCATCCATCCTTGTCCATTACTATCCATCAACGATTCATCGTGAGAAACCGCATAATAATTTGTTGATAGTGAAACAGTTAAACTTCCTGTTCCAGTATAAGATTGTAAATCTCCAATACGAGAAAGAATTTGAGTTGCTTGATAACGAGCCTCAACTCCCCCCTCACTTATCTCTGGATTAAACTCAAAGGGAATAAAAAATCTTGGAAGAGATTGTCTATACTGAGCAGCAACTATTGGAATTACATAAACAGCACCAATTTGCCATTTTCCTTGATTTTTTACAAAACCTTTATTTCTCAATAAATCTTCTGGCGCTCCATTAATCTCATTATTTGGATCATTACCTAATTGAAGATTAACTTGAATAACATCTGGATTAACAAGATAGTCCCTTGTAGTTGTTGAAGGTTTTCTATTTTTTACTTTATTATAATCAAAATTTTCAGTATCAATTTCTGAATTATCAATTGTTCCAATCCACGATCCATTTGTTGAATTTAATATTCTCTGAGTTATATTTAAAACGTTTGGATTAATAAGATACTCATTAACGTTATTTGTTTTTGTTCTATTTTCAGATACAATATTTGAATAAGAACTTGTTTCAAGGTCAGAAGCATCAGTAGTTCCTTGCCATCTTCCATTTAAAGCAATTTGATCACGAACAATAGTATCAAGAATTTCTGTCCTTAATGTTGTTCTCATTGGATTACTTTCACTTAATTGATCATAAGGAGATTGTTTCTTTTTTTCATCAATATAGTAGGGAGTAATTGTTATTCTTGGAGAAATGCCTGTATTTTCCCCATCTTTCAATTGAGCAATTTTATCATTTCCCGAATCTACTTTTATACCACCAACTGCATTAAAAAGTTTTTGAATTCCAGCAGCCAAGTCGCCAGCACGTAAAGGATTTTTTGCTTCTCTTCCATAATATAAATCTATCTCACCAGTATATACATCAGACGTTCTTGCAGGGCCAGTAATTCCTAATGCTCCATTTTTTCCTTTTTTAAGAGTAACACCTCTTATAAAATGAAGGCTGTAAAAATTACTTCCAAGAATCATCGTTAATTCAGCAGGAGTCACATATTTTAATTTCTGTAATTTATCAAGAGAAGTCATCGCAGTAGTAACTAACTGACTTGCTTCAGGAGAATCTTGTGCAACATTATTTAATTCTGTTAATTGAGCAGTTGCTTCATAGGGCAAAATATTATAAAGAAAAATCCCAAGTTCATCTTCTCTTTTGCTAATTCTATTTTCTGCTTGTTGCCTTGTAACAGAAACCAAATCCGCATTTTGTAATTGTGATTTACTTAAAGCTTTTGATGAATAATCTTCAGTTGTATATTTCTCTGTATATTGCATTGTAGAATTAATGCCATTGGGAACAACCTCAGTTCCTTGTCTTGGTGGTTCTCCAATAGGAGATTGATAATCAAGTTCGGGCGCTTGTTTTTTAGGACGACCTTCAGTATTATATTCAATCTTTACTGAATAATCTTCACGCTTTGCTTCATCACTTAATACTCTGAGATTTCTTTTCATTATGTTGTCATCTTGAACATTAATTGCCATAACTATTACCTAAACTTTTCAATTCATAACCAGCAGATTTTGCTATATCCTCAAAATCTTCGGTAGAATGTTTTTCAATAAGATGAATAAAATCTTCATAAACTTCATCCGCATCAGACGGAGAATCTTTTTTTAATTTAGAAAGAAGTTCAATAAACTCATCTTCAAATTTATCTTTATTTTCAAATTTGAATTTATAGTTTAATGCATTGATGAATTGGATATAATCATCAACTATATCTCCTTTTCCTATTGTTATTTTTATATCACTCATATATTATCTCGATAATGAATTAACCATTCTTTCAAGAAGAGTGTTTGTTCTTCTTTGTTGTTCAAGCATTGCTGCTTGTTGGTTTTTCATTGTTTCAGTTTCTTTTGCTTGCATTTCCATTGCTTCTCTTGTTGCTGAACTATCACTTGCCATACTTTGAGTATTGGTAGCAGTTTCTGTTGCAGCATCAGCAGTTTTTTGCTGAGTAACACGAGTAACTTCACGCATATGAGATTCAACTCTAATTCCTCTTTCACTTGCTCTTAATTGAGCAGGTTCCCAGCTTCTCTCAATGCTTTCACTCATACCTGATGATACGCCAGCAGCAGTTGCTTTTTCAATTGCTTTTTGGTCAATATTAATTGGTTTAATGGTCATCTTTTGCATTTCTTTTCCAGCATCAGATAACGCACGGCCAGTTTGAGATATTCCATCAGCCACTTGATAAATAGCGTTGTTTCTTAATTTTTCAGAAGCTTGAAATGTTCCTTCTCCTCCTTGACCACCTAATACTTTTGGTAATGCAAAAGATATTCTCTCAGGCAATTCCATCATGAACTTAATTAAATTGCCAACAACTTCTACTATTTTGCCAGCTACATTAAGCAAAAAACCAAGAACTTTAATAAGTGGTGGAAGAAGCAAATTAACTAATTGAATAAGAATATCAAGCAATGATTTAAACAGAGGTTTTAATGCTTCAAATATTTTTTGTATAATTGGAGCAAAGATGTCTATTATTCCAGCAACAAATGGTCCAAGCGTATCAATCAATTGATTTATAATTGGCATTACCGCTCCAATTATTTTATTAAGAGCTGGACGAATTTGCTCCATTAATTTATTCATTGCTTTTTGAACAGGTTCAAGATTTCCCAGTAATCTTGCTATAATCATAACAGGACCAATAAGACCAAGTATTCCTCCACCTTGTTTAGAAGCTCTTTTTTGTCTTGCTTCTGCTCGTCCTTCTTCTGTAAGAAAACGTCTTCTTATTGAGGCGGCCCAGTTTTTAGGATTAAGTCTTTCTGAAACATTCTTTGCTACATGTCTCATAGATTCTCTTACTTTATCCATTTGCTTATTTAAAGCAGAGCCAGCATCATTTAATCTTGCTCTTAGATAATCACCTGTTCTTCTAAACATTGTTTTAAATTTAGGCTCAGCGCCAGCAGTTATATCAACTTGCTTACCAGCAATTTCTCTAATTTGAGACATTTGACTTTCTATTTTATTTATTTCTGATCCAGAAGCTTGAAGTATGCTTTCTTGATCTCTTAATTCAGCGTTAAGTTTTTCTTGCTCAACTCTGATTTTCTCTCTCATAAAATAATCATTTTTATTTAATTCTAATTCACGATCAAGAAGTTTAAGAGAATCTTGAAGTTCATTTTGTCTTGTTTGAGCAGCACTCATTTGTGATTTATGAAGATCAACAGTTGCTTGTTGTTCTCGCAACATTCCACGTAATTGTTCTTCACTAAGTCTCTTAACATATTTTTGACGAAGGTTGGTAAATCTTTCTTCTTGTTTGCCTGCTTCAGTTCTAAGCTTAAGCTGAGATCGCTCTCTCTTATTTATTTCTTTTTGAATTTTTTCTAATTCCCAATCTTGTTCAGCAGTTCTATTTATTACTTGCAAATAACTACTTCTTGTTTGCAAGCTTTTTATTTCATCATCAAGTAAATCTCTTTGTGATTTTATATGCTCTTGTCTAATTGTCTCTTCTCTTGACATAAAGTTGAGACGATCCATAATTCTCTTATTATATTGAGCAGTTAATTGAGAAATTTTAGAAACAGGCTTTGCACCAGCAGATATAGTTCTTAACCAATCAGCTGTATTAGTATCCATTTTTTGTACTCGTTTAAATACATTTGATTCTGCAAGAACATCAAAACCACCAGCAGCTTCATTCATTTGACCAAATTGACTTCCTTGTCTAACTCTCATGGCCCTATCAATATTTTTTCCAGATACATTTTCACGCATTGCCATAACGCCTTTTTTTGATCCTTGATCAAAGGCTTCAACAATTCCTGTTTGAATTGCTTTTTTAGTATCTGTTGCCACCGTTAAAAATCTTCTTTTGAGTTTTGGCAATAATGCAATTGCTGCTATAATTGCTCCAACTAACAATACTTTTATAGGACTTAACCATTTGCTTATATTAGAGACAAAATCAGCAAGAGTATTTACAGCAGGCATTAGATTATTCATTAAATCAACAATAGTTCCTTGAACTCTATTCATTGATTTTTCAAATTTTTCTTGAGCAGACAATTGTTCATTCTGCGCTTTTGCTAATTGATCAGCCCCGCTTGCTCCACCTTGAAAAGTTTTTTCAAGTTTAGATAAATCCATTTCCGACATTTGGCGCAATTGATGTAATGGCATACCTAATTCTTTTGCCATTGCAGCAGCAGCAGGACCACTCATATTTCTAAGTTCATTACCAAGGTCTTTAAATTTAGAAGCCAATAAACCTGGATCGACATTTCCAGAGAAAGCATCTTCAAGAGATACTCCTAATTTAGCATATAGAAAAGCGTTGTCTTGAACACGTTCAGGATCAAGTAATTCCTCAACAAATTTATTTGCATCTTGTGCGCTTAAACCAACTTGAGTAAATGCTCCTGCCAATTTTACAACACCTTTATTAAAATGTTCTATTTGTCCAGCAGTTTTACCCATTTGATTTAACATCTTAGTAGAGTAAATTATTCCTTCAGACAAATCTTGCATTTCACTTTCTGTCATTCCAACTACTCTTTGAACATTAACCATTCCAGCTAATACATTCGCAGTTGCATCAGAACCAAGTCGTCCTACTCTCATTAAATTACCGGCAAGTTCAGCCGCATTAGTGGCTGTTACTCCTGTAATATCTGAAAATCGAGCAACGTTTTTTGTCATCTGAGATAAGTCTTTTGTGGGAACACGAAGTTCTCTCAATTGGGTTACTAATTGACTTGCTTGATCAACAGCAATACCAGTTGCATGAACTGTATCCATTACTGCGCCTTTTAAAGCACCAAGATTTTTCCCAGCATCTCCCATTCTATATGAAAGATGCTTCATATTAGTGTCCAAATCTAGAGTTGCTTTTGCAGCATCAAAAATTGTAGCAGCACTAAATAAAGTAGCGGCACCAGGAATTATTCTAGCTATTGTTGATCCAACTTTTTTCAAGCCACCCAACCAATTAGTTGTTGATTTAGTTATTGTGGTTTGAGACTTTTCTATATCGTCATAATGATCAACCATCTTATCAGCAGTTTTATCCATACTTGTAAAATTCTTTGATGACTTTTCAAGTAAAGAGTTAAAACTCTTCATGGTTGTTTCAGTTTGTTTTAGTGTTTTCTGAAGACTATTTTGTATGTCTAAGTGAAGTGCTATTGTATCTGCCATATCTTTATCTTTTCAAAAAAATTTTAAATATCCTCATTTTTTCTTGGCCATTTCATTACATCAAGAGATGTTTCATATCCAGATGTAGAAACTTTATGGGTTATTTTTTTAATTGCATATAGTCCTGATAAGTAGCTTAATTCTCCAGCCACAAATTCTCCAGAACTATTTATATAATTTGGTCTTTTAACAAGAACCTTAATTAAATAAGAAAATGGTTTTACCGAAGCATCAAATAAATAAAATGGATCGCCAGGTAAATCTATTGTTCCAGCGAAAACTGTTTGATTTAAATTATGAACAACATTTCTTGCTAATATAGCAGCAGCTTGCTGTGGAGAAAGCCTTCCATTTGTTACTTGATAATCTTGAGTATTTCTAATATCCGTTACAAACATAGCGTTGAAATCTTGACTGTTTAATGCTTCACTTACATCTTTTAAATTTCCAACTGTATAATCAACTTCACTGTCTTGTTGTTCTGAATTTTGAGGTCTTCCATTAGCAACGTGTAAAGTCATTTCTCCATTATCATCATCAATAGTAGCAACCTGCACATTGAGCATAGCAAAATCTGTCTTACTTTTTATGTCTAAATTTTTTATTATTGATTGTCCATGTTCAAGCCAGGTATATACTCTTGCATTTGGTTGATTTTTTAATTGATCATTTGGATCTTGATAATAAAATTCCACAGTTGTTTCTTTTTCTGATTCTCTTATTACATATCCATACTTTGCTGTTTTATCTATTTTTTCGTTATCTTCATTTATTCCAGTAGCAGAAGAACTTGCATCTTGACTTTGCTGTATTTCATTTCCATTTGAATCATAAATTATTGGTCTTACTTTAGAACAAATTTCATCAAGAATATTTTTAAGTGATTTATACATTCTTTGAGATTCATAAACACCTTTTTCTTCATTATATCTAGGACGCGCTGATTCACTTCCTAACATTATTTGAATAACGCCTTCTCCAGAAGCATCTGGATATCCCTCTGGCTGTTTTCCAGACATTATAAAATTAACGCTTTCTTGCCCATTAGATGAAGTTTGAGCTGCTTGATTTACTATTGTTCCAATTTGATTAATGATATCTGCTGGCTTTCCAGTAAGTTTTGCAAATTTTTGAATCATCTTTGCTTGATCTAAAAAATTCCCAATAACAGAAAAAGCTCTTATTTCAACTTTTAATCCTTCTGGTGTTAAACTAAAATCTGCTCCACTAATTTGAAAATATAACCAGGGAGTTCTCATTACTGGAACATCATTATTAATTCTATCAACCCATTCTTGATCAGATGTAGAAGCAGTATCAATATACTCTCCTGGCTCTCCCCACTGAGAATATCCCAGACGTATTCTTAAATTAACTGATGAAGTTTTTGAAATAAAAAATTCAAAATATTCACTTTGATCTTTTGAATAGTTAGGGTCTCCTATTAACTTATTAGATAACCTCGCAGCTAATTGTGATTTAACAATTATGTTTTCAAGCCTAGTAAAATTCTTATCAAAAAGATTAAGCGTAAGCATTTGTGCTCCACCTTGATCTTCTATCGTAAGACTATCAAAAAAATTACTAGGATTTAATGTGATGCTTTCCCAATTGTTTGAGTCTTGAATATTTTCACCAGTTATTTTTGTTCTAAACTGAATATTAACAATTGGAGCACTTGGATTTTCAATGTTGAAAAAATTATTTGGATACTTATTTTCCATATCATTACCTTTCCAAAAAAATACTCTTTTATTATATATGAAAAGATAAATTGGAGGAGGAACTTCATCGATGAAATTTAAAGAACGTGTTCGATATTACTTAGGCGAAGCTCAAGTAAATAGGGGTCATAAAGCTCTTGCTACTCGTTTATCTAAAGATTTGGGTAAAAAAATAACTGCCAAACAAGTAGAAAATTATCTTGATCATAAAGAAAATACTAACACCTGGAAAGAAATTAAAAAGAGAGCAAAATCAGCTAGTGATTCTGGCGATTATAAATGGGGAACTGTATATAAAATTCTTAAAAGACATTTTAGTTAAGAAGGTTTTACCCAAGGTGCAGGGCTCTGATAAGGAGCCCCACCTTGATAAGGAGCTCTACTTCTTACAGATTGTTGTTGTATAGGTTGAGAATTTAAAACTTGATCTATTCTTGTCTGTAATTCCTGTGGATCATAAGCAATTTGTATTCCTGATTCAGATGTCATATCACTTGGTTTAAGCATTTCATTTAATGCAAGAAGCCAAGGATCTTTTGTAATTGGATATACCAATCTATCTAAATCTGTTAATCCCGCTCCAACCATTTTCATATCTAATAAGTTTGTAAAATAAACTCTATAGCATGTATCAATAATTGATTTTCTTCTTAATTTCAATAATCGATACATTCTTAATCCATCAATTACTTGTCCGCCCTTTTTTAATAAATAAATCATTCTACCAAACCACTCTTTATCTGGACGGCTCATATAATGAGTGTTTATTCCATGAGTATATCCACTATCACTATGCATTACAAAAATTAATGGTGTTGGATCATGTTTCCAATTAGAATAATTGCCATAATAAAATGCACCGTAAGTTAATTCTTTTATGTTTCCTGAAAGAGCGAAACGTCTAAATCTTAATTTATTTACTAACCAGCTAAAAAAGTTTGCCATAAAATTATCTTTTCAAATTGGAAAGATAATGTAAAGGATTTAAATTATGAAATTAGATGATATTTTAGCAGAAATGGCAAAAGAGCTTTTGCCAAATTTATCTTCAGAAGAAGATCAAAAACTTTTATCTCAACTTAAAAAACTTTATAAAGCAGATAAAATTGAATTTACTGAAAAGTTTAAGCATCTTAATACAATTAGAAAAAGTGAGGGGCTTAAACCATTAACTCAGCAAGATTTATTTTCTAAATCTATCAAGCAAGATATTAAAACCGAAATTGATAAAGAAAAGGAAGATGTTTCTGGAAAAACAAGAGAGTTAAAAATATTGAATGTAAAACACAGATCTACAGGAGATGTTATTAGTGCTGATGTCAAATATAAATCTGACACAGTAAATGGAGAAATAAATGTAGATTTAATAGTTATATGGCAAAAGAACAAATTAAAGAGCTTAAATCAAGCAAAGAAAAGCATTTTATTCCAACCAGTGTAATAGCAAAAATTTATAGTAAAAATATAATAAGTAATAAAACTTTTTTAAAAATAAAAGGAAAAAGAATAGAAGGAAGAGAAATAAACAGAGCAGCATCTTTAAATTCTTTTGCTATTTATGAATGGCGATTGCCAGAAATAAATAAAAAAATAGTTTTATATTGTACTCCTATTAAATCACTACTTTCTATTAAATATGTTACATTAAAATTAAAGGTTGAGAAATATTAAAATGAAATTAGGTTTTCAGAAATTAATAAAAAATTTGCAGTAAGGCCATTTGCTGATATAAGATTTAAGGTTAAGAATTTATAATGAATTATTATCAAGGAATAAAAAAAGTAATTAAAGACCCAAAAAAACTCGCTGATCTAGAAGCAACTGGAAATTATATTGCTGAACCAAAATTAGATGGATTGTGGGTTTCTATTTTTACTGATGATGGTGGTGAAATTAAAAAGATTGTTTCTAGAACCGGCAAAGAAAAAACTGGTAAAGGATTTGATGATTTTATAGGAAAAGATATTGGTCTTCCAAAATCTGTTCTTGTTGGAGAACTTATTACAACTGAAAGTGAATTACATATTTTTGATATTCCTGTATATAAAAATAAAGATATTACGGGTAGAAATATTCTTCGTAGAAGAAAACTTCTCGAAAAATTAAAAATTTTTAACAATAAAATAAAACTCGTCCCTCAATTTAAAGACAATTTTGTTAAGCACTATAATCAAATTACCAATGAAGG
>Ga0102944_1001290_pt1 | contig 16914 bp, 16 predicted proteins | sample SalPonD_shore_MG_FD_78172 | JGI IMG/M metagenome (GOLD analysis project Ga0102944, IMG submission 78172) | Salt pond soil microbial communities from South San Francisco under conditions of wetland restoration - Salt Pond MetaG... | ecosystem: Environmental > Aquatic > Marine > Intertidal zone >...
CCGATACCGCCGATACCGCGCTGGGCGCGGAGTTGTTGCGCGTGATCGCCCGCTTCAATCGGTGGGCCACGCGCCACGGCGAGTGGGCGATCCCCGCGGCGCAGGCACGGCTGCTGGCGCAGGTCGACGAACTCGGCCCGGCCCGCATCGGCGCCCTCGCCCGCGCCGACCATTGCAGCCAGCCGGCGATGACGACGCAGGTGCGCCGCCTCGAGTCCGCCGGACTGCTCACGCGCATCCCCGATCCGGCCGACGGACGCGCGGTCCTCGTATCGCTCACTTCCTCTGGGCGACGGGCACTGGACGAGATCCGGGCGGCCCGGGCGAGCGCGCTCGCGCCGGTGATCGATCGCCTCGACGCGCGCGAACGCGAGCGCGTGCGCGCGGCACTGCACACACTCACTGACCTGCTCGCCGCCGCCTCCGCCGGCGCGGACGAGCCCGCACCACGGGAGAACGACTGAACATGTGGCGCCAACCCCGGGCCGTCCTGGCCGTTGCCTTCGCCTGCGTCATTGCCTTCATGGGCATCGGCCTGGTGGATCCGATCCTCAAGCCGATCGCCGAGTCGCTCGGGGCATCGCCCTCGCAGACGTCGCTGCTGTTCACCAGCTACATGGCGGTCATGGGACTCGCGATGCTGATCACGGGGGTCGTCTCGAGCCGCCTGGGCGTCAAGCGCACCCTGTTGATCGGCCTCGTGGTGATCATCGCCGGCGCGGGTCTCGCCGGCATGCAGGATTCGGTCGCGGGCGTCGTCGCCTTCCGGGCCGTGTGGGGACTCGGCAATGCGCTGTTCATCGCCACCGCGTTGACGGCAATCGTCAACTCGGCGCGCGGCTCGGTGCGCGACTCGATCATCTTCTACGAGGCCGCGCTCGGCCTCGGGATCGCCGCGGGGCCGCTGATCGGCGGTGAGCTCGGCTCGATCTCGTGGCGTGCGCCGTTCTTCGGGGTATCGGCCCTGATGACCATCGCGTTCGTGGCGACGCTGTTCCTGCTGCCCGCCACGCCCCGGGAAGCGCGGGCGACGTCGATCCGCGACCCGTTCCGCGCGCTGCGCCATCCCGGCCTGCTGTGCATCGCCGTGACCGCTTTGCTCTACAACTTCGGCTTCTTCACGCTGCTGGCGTTCACGCCCTTCCCGCTCGACATGAGCGCGCACGCGGTGGGGCTGATCTTCTTCGGCTGGGGGCTGATGCTCGCGTTCGCTTCGGTGGTGGTCGCGCCCTGGCTGCAGCGGCGCTACGGCACCATCGACACCCTGATCGTGTCGCTGTTCAGCCTCGTGCTGATCCTGTCGGCGATGGCTCTTTGGACCGACAGCAAGGCCGTCCTCGCCACCTGTGTCGTCCTCGCCGGCGCGTTCCTCGGCATCAACAACACGCTGGTCACCGAGATCGTGATGAAGGCCGCCCCCGTGGAGCGGGGGGTGGCATCGGCGGCCTACAGCTTCGTGCGCTTCAGCGGCGGGGCGGTCGCGCCCTGGCTGGCGGGGCGCCTGGGCGAGAGCATCAATGCACATGTACCGTTCTGGGTCGGCGCCGGCGGCGTGATGCTGGGGGTCCTCGTGCTGGCGGGCGGTCGGCGCTTCCTGGACCACGTGGACGCCGCCGCGGACCACGGCGCGCCGCCCGCACACAGCGACGCGGAAGCGGAAGCCGTCACGCTCGGCGACGCCTGAATCCCGCCGCGGTCACCCTCGCACGCGCGGCGCGCCGGCAACGCCGGACACAGCCGGGAGCCACCCGCGCACGGGTGGCTCCCGGCTCCACGTCCGGTTCGCCCGGGACGGCTCGGCGGTCACGGGGCACCTGACGGCGCACCCCGTCTGACCGAGGATTGCTCGACGTCTTCGCGTTTCGCGCTGGCTGGACGCTACGGCGTCGCCTCGGCTGCACGGCGACACGGGGCTATGCGGCCCCTGCAGTGTTGCCCCGCACCGGCCGATACGATCCGCGGGCGAATCCGATCGGCGTCACGATCATGGCGCTCACCTCCGGGTTCGTCCTAGATTGCTCGATGGTGCGGAGTGCCGGCGCTTCGCGCCGCCGGCACCTCCCTACCATGGGATCGACGGCGACGCTCCGCAAGGGTCGGCGAACGGCTTCAGGCGCGCCCGAACAGCCGATTGAAGAAGCGCCCGACGCCCCCCTTGCCGTAGCCGTAGTCCTGATCGGGTTTCTGGTGCGGTGCGGGATTGCCCACCAGCAGCTCGATGACGTCCTGGATCATCCCCTGGTCGAACTGGTACGGATCGAACGTCGACATCCTGTGGCGCTTGAGGACGCGCATCAAATCGGTCTCCATGGGCACGTATTTGATGGACCCGTCCGGAAACCGCCGCTGCGCAACCGGTCGCTGATCGATCGTCCGTACATCCCGATGGCCGGGATCCTCGACGATGCGCTAGTGTCCCTTAACACAAGTTCGTCGCGTGTAAGCACGGCTGTGCGGGCGCTCGGCCGACGGCGTACCCGGGATTGTTCACCTTGCAGGGCGCGGGATCCGCGCGATCTCGGGATCGATGGCAGCCCCCGCCCTGTTCGCTGGTCGCCGACATGCTTGCGTAGGTCAGTCGGATCAGATTCTCGCTCGTCATGCCACTTCCCGGGTCGATCTTGTCGGACGCGAATCCAGGCAGGTCACGTGCCAACTCGATTGCGCACAATCGACTTGCCTCGCGTACCGGACCACGATGGCAGTGTTCGGACGAGCCGGCTCGATGGTGTCAGGCGCGCGCCGGGTGACCGGCGGGCATTCGCGCCGGGGTCCGCGATCCGGTCGTGCTCGGTGCCGGGGTGATACGACGGAGTGCACGGCAGGGCACCGAGGCGTGGGCGCCGCTCCCGCCTGCCGCCGACCGGCGAACGGATCCGGCCGGCGCCGCGCCGGCAACGACCTACTATGCCGAGGCCGCCACCGCCGCCACGCGACCGCGACCGTCCGCCTTCGCCCGGTACAGGGCCGTATCGGCGACCGCGAGCAGTTCTGCGGCCGTGCCCCCGTCGACCGGTGCCACGGCGACGCCGGCACTGATCCCGGGGCACCGCGAGTCCCCGGCCGCGTGTGCGGCGATCGCGTTGGAAAGACGCTCCGCGATCCGCCGCGCCTGCTCGGCATCGCTGCCGGGCAGCACCAGCAGGAACTCGTCCCCGGCAATGCGGCCGAGCAGCTCCTCCTGCCGCAGGGCGGCGCGCATCCGTTCCGCCAGCCAGCGCAGCGCCGTATCGCCCGCCGCATGCCCGTGGCGATCGTTGATCGCCTTGAAGTGGTCCACGTCGATCATGACGACGCCCACGGGCGTCGCGTCCACGCGGCCCACCTCCAAGGCCGCATGGAGCGCGTCGAGAATCGCGCGGCGGTTGGGCAGTCCGGTGAGCGCATCCTGGCGCGCCTCGTCCTCCAGCTGGCGGCGGCTCGTCTCGAGCCGTGCCACCATCTGGTTGAAGTGTGCCGCCACTTCGGACAACTCGTCCGTGCCATCCGCTTCCACCCGAACACCCGACTCACCGTCGCGCAGGCGCTGCGTCGCGCGCCCGAGCGCCCGCACCGGGCGCACGATGGAATACGCGAGCAGCCCCACGGCGACCAGGGCCGCGCACATGGTCCCGGCCCAGGTCCACAGCAGCAGATGGAGCTGGTGGCGCTGCGCCCGCTCGGTCGCCGTCGCCCGCTGCCGGATCGCGCGCGCCAAGTGGCGCCGCGCCTCCTCCACGCTGTGAATCGCACCGGCGAGCTCGGCGCGCACGGCCGCGGGCGACTGCCCCCCCTGAATGGCGAGCGGGCGCACTCGTTCGACCAGCCGCTCGACAGCGGGTTTCGCCTGGCGCCAGTCGCGCTCGGCGGCCTGTACGCCCGCCTCCGTATCCCCGTAGCGGCCGAGCTCGCGCGTCACCCGGGCGAACGCGCGATCGACGGACTGGGTGAGGCCGCCGAAATCGGGGACTTCTTCGCCCGTTTGAGCCATCAGCTCGTCGTTCAGCGCGCGCTGGAGGTCGTACTCAAGCGTGCTCAGCGGCACCAGGGCGTCGATCTGCTCGTCTATGGTGTGCTTCAGCTGCGCTTCCTGGCGCTGCACAACCACGACGCTCGCCGGTATCAGCACGCACAGCGGCAGCAGCAGCACGAAGGCTGCCGCTGCCAGGCGCTTGCCGATCGAGACCTTCCTCAGGAAACGCTCTGCGAACACTCGCCCACCCGCAATCGTCAGTGCAGACAATCGCGCCGGAGGGTAGCACGGGCCGCCGGTGCCACCGGCCTGGCAACCGGTCGCCGGCCGGCCATTGATCCGAACACTAGTAAAGCCACCCTCAGAGCGCCGGAGAAGCGCAGCTGCAAGGCGCGTTCGCGCAGGCATGGCGGCCCCCATGTCAAGCGAATGCAACGCCGCAGATGGGCTTCTCCGGCGCGCCTTGCGCCTGACCCGGAACAGGCCCGCTGAGCGGGGCTTTACTAGTGTTCGGATCAGTAACTGTACCGGACGAATTTCACGATCACTGTATCTGTTCCTGCCGGACCCGGTCGTGGATGCTGCAAGGGTCGCGATGCTTCCGGCCACGGCGCCCATGGCCGGAGCGCGACGAGGCAGCGATGACGCGGAGGACCGATGGTGGATACGGGGGGACTGGTGCTATTTCTCGCGGTGATGAGCGGCACGCCCGGGCCGGCGAACATGTTGTTGCTCGGCGCGGCCACGCGTTACGGCGCGCGCGCCGCGGCCGGCTTCCTGTGTGGTGTGGTCCTCGGCATGCAGCTGGTGATCTGGCCCGCCGGCCTCGGGCTGATGGAGCTCGCGGCCCGCATGCCGACGGCATTCGCGGCACTCAAGTGGGCCTGCACGGGCTATATCGTGTGGCTCGCGTGGCACATCGCCGGCGCCCGGATCGACCGTGCCGGCGGCGACGCGGGTGCATCACCCGGCCTTGCGCGGGGGCTCCTGGTCCATCCGCTCAATCCGAAGGCATGGGTCATCGCCGCCGGAGCGTTCACACAATTCCTGCCGGCTTCTGCGAGCGCACTGGGCGGCACGGCAATCGTCGCCGCGCTCACGCTCATCGTCGGCACGATCATGCAGGGATTGTGGTTCCTCGGCGGGGGCGCCGTTGCGCGTGCGATTGCGGGACGCCCGCACGAGCGCTGGCTCATGACGGCACTTGGATTCATGACCGTCGCCAGCGTGGCCTGGGCGCTGTAAGCCTCCTCGAGCGCCCCCGGCCCCGGCGGCTCCTCAGAAGCGGATGCCGACCGTGAGGCTGCTGCTGGCCGCGCCGGCATCGACGTTGCGGCCCACCAGGGCACTCTTGCGGTCCTCGTAGTCGCGGGCCCTGCGCAGGCCGACGGTGAAGTCGACGGCCACCTCCTTCCAGTTGTAGCCAAGACCGCCGACCAGCTCGAGCCCCGAGATGTCGGTTTCCTCGGACGGCGATTCCCACGTTTCGCCGAAGAAGCCGCCCCCACCGTAGATCTTGAAGCCCTCGCCGGCGAGGTTGCTGCCGCCCAGCAGGAGGATCTCGCTGCCGTCGACGTCGAGGCCCGGAATGTCATCGTGGTCCGTGCCGTAGAGGTTCACCCGGAGCGCCACGCGCTCGAATATGTGCGTGTACGAGATCGCGTTGCCGGAGAGATCATCGTCCGGGATGCGGTAGTCGTCGTAGTCGACGCCGATCGCGTAAGTGCCGATCGAAAGCTGATTGCGCGGTCCGTCCGCAGCGGCAGCGGGCCCGGGAAGAACGAGCATTGCGGCCATCAGGCCGAGGACGGGACCGACGGTTCGCGTGTGCTGAGACATGGACTCGCTCCGGTAGCCATATGGGCGATGATAGGTGATTCCGGGCTGTCCGGAGGATGTGTTGTAGCGGGCGCCCGCGAGCCCCGGCTCCATGGCGCGGCCGGGCACGTCGCCGCGCGCCATCGGCGCGTGTACTCGCGCACGGTTTCTGGTATCGTGCGCCGCGCTGGTGCCCGCCGGTCGGCATCATCCGTTCGCGGTCTCCCCCACGGGGCCAGCCCCGCATCGATCTTTTCCCCAGCCTGGACCGGACCCGGGCGAGCGGCCCATGCCGTCGTCGGGTGGGCACTCCAGGAGTTTCCCGACACATGTCATTCGACGATCTCGGCCTCTCGGCCGCGCTGCTGCGTGCTGTCCACGAGCAGGGTTACGACGAAGCCACACCCGTGCAGCGCCAGGCCATTCCCGCCATCCTCGCGGGCGGCGACATCATGGCCGCGGCACAGACGGGCACGGGCAAAACCGCCGGTTTCACCCTGCCGCTGCTCGACCGCCTGATGCAGTCGCGCACCGGCGGGAAACCGCACGTGCGTGCCCTGATCCTGGCACCGACGCGCGAGCTCGCCGCCCAGGTCCGCGACAGCGTCAAGACGTATGGTCGCCATCTCCCGCTGAAGTCGGCCGCGGTCTTCGGCGGCGTGGGGATGGCGCCGCAAACCCAGGCGCTTCGGCGCGGTACCGACATCCTCGTCGCCACGCCCGGTCGGCTGCTCGACCACATGCGTCAGGGCACGGCGGACCTGTCGCGCGTGGAAATCCTCGTGCTCGACGAGGCGGATCGGATGCTCGACATGGGTTTCATTCACGACATCCGAAGGATTATCTCCGCCATCCCGGACCAGCGCCAGACGCTACTGTTCTCCGCGACGTTCTCCGACGACATCCGCAGGCTGGCCGGGGGGATGCTGCACGACCCGACGCGCATCGAGGTGGCACGACGCAACACGGCCGCCGAGACGGTCACGCAGAAGGTCCATCCAGTGGACCGCGACGGCAAGCGGGCGCTGCTCAGCAACCTCATCCGCGAAGGCGACTGGCAGCAGGTGCTCGTATTCACCCGCACCAAGCATGGCGCAGATCGCCTGGCACGCCAGCTCGACCGTGACGGCCTCGCCGCGGGCGCAATCCACGGCAACAAGAGCCAGGGTGCCCGCACGCGGACGCTGAGCCAGTTCAAGAAGGGCGACGTCCGCGTGCTCGTCGCGACCGATATCGCCGCGCGCGGGCTGGACATCGACCAGCTACCGCACGTCGTCAACTACGAGCTGCCCCACGTCCCGGAGGACTACGTCCACCGGATCGGGCGAACCGGTCGAGCGGGGCGCGGCGGCCAGGCCAGCTCGCTCGTCTGTGCAGACGAGATGAAGCTGCTCAAGGGCATCGAGAAGCTGCTCGAGCGGGACATCGACAAGCACGTTGTGCCGGGATTCGAGCCGGGTCCCGCCGCGCGCCCGCAGGCGCCCTCCGCGAAGCCGCGCGGCTCGCGCGCGCCCGGCGGCGGCGACCGCCGCGGCAACGGCAAGCCCCGCCGCAACGCGCGCCCGCGGGGCCGGGCCGGATAGGAGCACGCGCGGGCACGGTGGCCCTGCCCCGCCCCCCTGTACTCGGCTCGATGCGCGCGCCACCCGATCGCGACTCATGTGGCGCCGGGCGGCGTCGATCTTGTTGCGGGCCTGGTTGAGCAGGACGGGGGCCACGTCACGCGCGCCCGAGGACTCGGCCTCGGCGATCGTGGCCCGGGCGGTATCGAGACGACGGTCGGGCCGGGGCTCGTTGCCGGCACAACCGCCGAGGATGAGCGCGGCCGCCACGGCTACACAGCCGATCGGTGCGGCATGTCGGATCATCATGACTCCCTCACGTGAGCAGCACTACCCGCACTGGCGCTGGTGCACCGATCGGCGCCGGTTTCGTCGGATCGCTGCAGGGCCGTGTCGTCGGGGGCGCAAGCGCTGGCCAATCGCCCGGACGAGACCGGTGCCGCGCAGCGGCCGTGCCGGGCTACGCCCGGTCCCGCAAGCGCGCGAGGGAGGCGCCGACCCGGTCGCGATCGAGCACGAGGATGGCCGCGCCCGAAAGCCACACGCCGCAGGCCAGCGTGAACAGCAGGCCGCCGTCATCGGCCACCACGACGCCGAGCGGCGAAACCAGATGGAAGAAGATCGCGCCGGTCATCACCATCACGGCCAGCGCGGCACCGAACGGGCGCAGCAACGGAATCAGCAGTAGTACCGAGGCCACCAGCTCGGTGAGACCGACGGCATAGCGGCCGACGGGCTCGAACCACGGCAGCCCGAGCCAGGCACCGATCGTCGAGAAGATGTGGATCGACTCGGGCGCCCCCGTGAACTTGAAGAACAGCGACTGAACGAAGACGAATGCGATGTAGACGACGAGGATCGAGGGCAGGATCCGACGGACGAGGGGCGACATTGTTGTTCTCCCTTCCGGTTCGTGCGGCACTGACACGCGCTCCCGTCGAACCACGGGACCGGTGCGGAGCTCCGGCGCCGACGAAGGCGCCGCGGGCGGCCTCGCGCGCACCATCATACGTCATCGGGAAAACGAAAGGGGGGACGGCGCCCGTGCAGGCTCCGCCCGCGGGTTGCGCGGCGGCGAGGATCAGCCGAGATCGGGCTCCGTCACCTTGTAGCTCTCCAGTTGCTGTACCCGGTCCCACCAGTCAACGAAGCCGGGCACGTCGAACACCTTCGGCGCCTCGTCGACCAGGCCGACATAGAAGCAGGCCGGCGCTAGGTAGAAGTCGGCCAGGCTCGGGCGCTCGCCGGCGATCCAGGGCGAGTCACCGCGTATCTTCATGAGCTCGCTCAGCACCTTGCGGCTCTCCTCGATCGAGTGCTCGAGGAACGCGCGGTCCGGGTGGCCCAGGAAGTGCGGAAACAGGTGATACCCGGCCACGCCGACCAGGGCGTTGTAGCCGTACGAGTCGAACAGGCCGACCGCCATGTCCATGCGCGCACGGTCGCGCGGGTTGTCCGGCACGAACGACGGCCCGGGCAGCACGTCGTCGAGATAGCGCGTGATCGCGCTCGTCTCGAGAATGCGCATGCCGGCATGGTCCACCACCGGCACCTTGCCGAAGGGATGGCGCGCGAGATGATCCGGCTGGCGCGGCTCCCCCTCCAGAACATTCACGGGCACCTGGTCGTACTCGGCGCCCTTCTCCGCGAGCAGCATGCGCACGGTGCGCACGTAGGTACTGCCGTCGAACCCGTACAGGACGATGTCCTTGCTCATCGGCCAAGACCTCCCATTGCGTGCCCGGAAGCCGATGCGACAGCGCCTTGCGCGGCCATGCCGCCGCCTCCGCCCGGTTGCGCGAGAGGCTTTCCCGGCCCGGGAAACGGCGACAAAAATCGCACACCATTGGATTGTGTGCAATTCACCGGCCGTTGGCAGGCGCGGCGATTGCCTTCATGCTCCTGTGCGGCAAGCGGTCAAAGCGTGCATAGTGAACCGCCGGCCCAGGTGCCGGCCGCGCCACCCGGCCCCGCGCGACGAAGAGATCCAGGAGGTCCGCATTGGCAGGAGACGACGACACGACCGATCCGCTGGCGCTGGCCAATCAGCTGTGCTTCAGCGTCTACTCGGCCGCGCACGCATTCACGCGACTGTACCGCGAGCTGCTCGACTCGCTCGGCCTGACGTATACGCAGTACCTCGTCCTGCTCGCGCTGTGGCAAGAGGACGGTCTCTCGGTGAAGCGCCTCGGCGAGGAGCTCGACCTGGACTCGGGCACGCTGACGCCGCTGCTGCGGCGGCTGGAACGTGCCGGCTACGTGCAACGCCGGCGGGGTTCGCTCGACGAGCGGTGCGTTCTCGTGCACTTGACCGAGCAGGCGCGCACGATTCGTCCCGACATCGACCGGGCACGCAAGATGGTCTTCGACGCCACCGGCCTGAGCCTGGCCGAGGTCAAGGACCTGCAGCGCAACCTCGAGTCGGTCCGCGCCGGTCTGGACACGGCGGCGGCGGCAGCGGGCGTCCGATCACGCCGACGGCTCACCGAGAGCTCGGAGAGGGCCTGACGCCAAGCCCGCTACGCGCGACGCCGGGCGAATGTCGGCACGGTCCGTGCCGTGAAGCCGGCCCGGGGACTCATTCGGAACCGATGTACCTGCCCTGCTGCGACTGATGCACGTACTTCTCGATCCCCTGCTCGCGCAGCTGCACCAAGCCTCTTCTGGGGCAGCTTCGACCTGGCGTTCGCCCGGTTCTCGGGACGCCCCGCGCCGGTGCACCCCGGCGGCATTTCGGAACTACCCGACGCGATCAGGCGCGAGGCCTATTCCCACGAGCTGAGCAGTGCGGGTTTCTGGCCCGGCGGTGACGCGACCGACTATCCCGCGTCCTTCGACTCGGCGCTCGGTGAATTTCACCCGCCCTGCGGCGCCGTGGCCGCCGGCCCCGATCCGGATGCCGTGCTGCTCGCCTTCCTGCAGTCCATCGACGCGGCCGGGCGCACGCGCCCCGCGGCGGTCCACTATGTATCCAGTTCGGGGTAGTGCCGGAAGATGCCATCCTCGTTGAACGCAATGCGCCGCTCCGATGCCAGATAGGCCGCGATGCGCGGGCGCGCGGCAATGCGATCGTGCAGCGCGATCACGCGCGGATGAGCCGGCTCGGCGCCTTCCATGGCGCGCGGGAACGCGTAGCGCAACCCGGCGATGACCTGGAACAACGACAGGTCGGCATGGGTCGGCCGATCCCCCACGAGGTACGCATCGCCGGCCGGATTCGCGCCGAGCACGCGCTCGAAGTAATCGAGAAACTTCGGCAGGCGGTACTCGTGGAACACGGCGGCGCGCCGTGCCGCTTCCGGCTGCTGGTCCTCGTAGTAGAGTGACGGACCGAGCGGATGGTGCGTGTCGTGGATCTCGACGACCCAGTCGGTAATCGTGAGTTGCAGCTGGTTCGTCCAGAGGCGGCCGGCGTCGTCTCCCGGCGCCAGTCCGTGGCGTTCGCCGAGAAACGCCAGGATGTTCGCCGTCTGGGCGATCAGCAGGTCGCTCGCCTCGAGCACGGGCGGGGCGAAGGGTGGGTGCACTGCCCCGGCGCGTTCCAGCACCGCGGCGACGGCATCGAAGTCCGGTCCATCCGCTGCGCGGCCGACGTCGTCATACGGTTGGCCGGCCTCCTCCAGCGCGAGCCGGACGAACTCGCCGCGGCCCTGGATGGTCGGCCAGTAGTACAGCGCATATGCCATCGAACAACCTCCCTGGTCATCGCGGAGCGCGGCCGCCTCCATTCTGGCCCCGTCCCGGGCCGCGCCCCAATGGCGGCGTCAGCCGTTCACGCCTTCAGGCGGTACCCGGTGCGGAAAATCCACGAGACCGTGGCCAGGCAGGCGGCGAGAAACAGCACCACCATGAACAGGCTAGCGCCGATGCTGACATCGGCCAGCCCGTAGAAGCTCCAGCGAAAGCCGCTCACCAGGTACACGACCGGATTGAACAGGGTCACCGTTTGCCAGATCGGCGGCAGCATGTCGATCGAGTAGAACGTGCCGCCGAGGAACGTCAGCGGAGTGATGATCAGCAGCGGCACGAACTGCAGCTGCTCGAAGGTCTCAGCCCAGATGCCGATGATGAAACCGAGCAAGCTGAAGGTGACGGCGGTGAGCACGAGAAACAGCAGCATCCAGAACGGGTGATCGACCTGCAGCGGCACGAACAGGCTCGCCGTGGCCAGGATGATCAGCCCGAGCAGGGCGGACTTTGTCGCCGCCGCGCCGACGTAGCCGAGCACCACCTCGAAGTAGGACACGGGCGCCGACAGGATCTCGTAGATCGTGCCCGAGAAGCGCGGGAAGAAGATGCCGAACGACGCATTCGACACGCTCTGCGTGAGCAGCATCAGCATGATCAGGCCCGGCACGATGAACGAGCCGTAGCTCACGCCGTCGACCTGGCTGATGCGCGATCCGATCGCCGCACCGAACACGACGAAATAGAGCGAGGTCGAGATCACCGGCGAGACGATGCTCTGCAGCAGCGTGCGCCCGGTGCGCGCCATCTCGAAGCGGTAGATCGACCACGCGCCGCGCGGGTTCATCGGCGCTCCCTCACCAGGCTGACGAAGATGTCCTCGAGCGAGCTCTGCTCGGTGTGCAGGTCCGTGAACCGCACTCCGGCCTCGCGCAGCTCGGTCAACAGGCCCGTGATGCCGGTGCGCTCGCCGTGGGTGTCGTAAGTGTAGATGAGCTCCCAGCCGTCCGCCGCCAGCTCCAGGCCCGATGCGTGCACGCTGTCGGGAATGTGCTCGATCGGCTCCTGCAGGTGCAGCGTGAGCCGCTTGGCGCCGAGCTTGCGCATGAGCTCGATCTTGTCCTCCACGAGCACGAGGCGCCCCTTGTTGATCACGCCGACGCGGTCGGCGATGAGCTCGGCCTCCTCGATGTAGTGCGTGGTCAGGATGATCGTCACGCCGCTGGCACGCAGCGTGCGCACCACCTCCCACATCCCGCGGCGCAGGTCGACGTCGACGCCGGCCGTCGGCTCGTCGAGGAACAGGACCCGCGGCTCGTGCGCCAGCGCCTTGGCGATCAGCACGCGGCGCTTCATGCCCCCGGACAGCGTCATGATGCGGTTGTTGCGCTTGTCCCAGAGCGACAGGTCGCGCAGGACCTTCTCGAGGTGCGCGGCATCCGGCGCCTTGCCGAACAGGCCGCGGCTGAAGCTCACCGTGGCCCACACGGTCTCGAAGGCGTCGGTGGTCAGCTCCTGCGGGACCAGGCCGATGCGCGCGCGGGCGGCACGGTAATCGGCGACGATGTCGTGGCCGTCCACGCGGACCTGGCCCTCGGTGCCGTTGACGATGCCGCAGATGATGCTGATGAGTGTCGTCTTGCCTGCGCCGTTCGGACCGAGCAGGGCGAAGATCTCGCCGCGACGGATGTCGAGGTCGATGCCGTCGAGCGCACGGAAACCCGAAGCATAGGTCTTGGCGAGGCCGCTGACACGCACCACGGCTTCACCACCCGCGGGCGTGCCTGCGGCGGCCGCGGGCTGCCCCGGTCCTGCCGTCTCGTCCCCGTGCAGGCGGGCCTCCTGGCGCATGGGTTTCCGATCCACGGGGTGAACATCCATCGCGGGTGATGCGGCGCACTGTACTCCGGATCGCGACATGCGGACAGCGTCCCTCGCCGCCACGGGTCATCGACACGCCACCCGGTAGTCATACCCATGAAATGCCCGTCATTAGCATGTGCGCCTCACGGGGAGCGGCCAGGCTTTCGGGGGAGGTACGGCCATCAATCACGAGGACACCGACAATCGCATCGAGCTCTCGCAGGCGCTGTGGGATCTGCGCTGCGGGATCGCCCGGCGCGGCGGCGCCAGCGCCAACCAGGTGAGCTTCGGCCGCATGCTGACCGACCCGGGCTATCGTGCCCGGGTGATCGGGCGCGTGCGCCAGAGCGAGTCCGAGGAACTGCGTCGACTCGGCGATGCCGCCGCGCAATTGAACACCGGGCGCCTTGCCGAGAGCCCAGTGTCCTGGGACGCCGCCGGACGCACCGAGCTCGACATCGACGAGCTCGCGGACGATGGCCAGCGACAGGCCCGGCAGATCGCGCGCAACGTGCCGATCGCCGGGGCAGCCATGGTGGTCATGCTGTTCGCGATCGCCGGTGGCGTCATGAGCTACCTGTTCAGCGACTCGCTGGCCGCGATGATCGCCGGGCGCAAGCATGTCGGCGGCGAGATCACCGAGTCGACGACCTGGCGCAGCGGCCGCACGTACGTACTCGACGACATGGTCTACGTGACCGATGGCGCGACCCTGACGATCGAGCGCGGCGCGCGGGTCCTGGGCGAGTCCGGCTCGGCACTGGTCATCACGCGCAGCGCCAACATCCAGGCCCACGGCACGCGCACCGAGCCCATCGTGTTCACCTCGTCGCGGCCGCCCGGCGAGCGCGCCCGCGGTGACTGGGGCGGCCTCGTGCTGCTCGGCGATTCCCCGGTCAATGACGCCGACCCGCACGTCGAAGGCATCCCCGGCGGGGACCCGCGCGGCGACTTCGGCGGCGCGGACGCGGCGGGCAGCTGCGGCGTGCTCAAGTACTCCCGCATCGAGTTCGCCGGCCACGAGATCGCCGCCAACATCGAGCTCAACGGCCTGACCCTCGGCGGCTGCGGCAACGCAACGGTCGTGCGCCACGTCCAGGTCCACATGGGCCTCGACGACGGCATCGAGATCTTCGGCGGCAGCGTCAATCTCGACCACATCGTCCTGACGCGCGAGAAAGACGACAGCCTCGACTGGGACCGCGGCTGGCGCGGCAATGCCCAGTTCGTTGTCATCCAGCAGGAAGCCGACGCCGGCGACAACGGCTTCGAGGCCGACAACAACGTCGCCGACCACGACGCGCAGCCGCGCTCGGAGCCGACCATCGCGAACGTCACCATGGTCGGTTCGCGCAGCAAGGGCGCCAGCCAGCGCGCGATGACGTTGCGCCGTGGTACCGCCGGCGACCTGCGCAACATCATCGTGACCGGTTTCCCCGCCGAGCTCGTCGACCTCCGCGACCGCGGGACCGCCGCGATGGTCGCGGCCGGCCGCCTGCGATTCTCGGGCGTGATCGCCGACCGCATCGGTCCCGGCGGGGACCGGTACGAGGAGCCCGAGAACGGCGAACGCGACGACGACGGCGGGTTCGACGAGGCCGGTTTCCTGCGCAGCAGCGCCGTCCGTCTCGGCACGGACCCGGGCTTGCCGGAGGCCGCGTTCGATCTGCGCGCCCCGCGCTTCGTGCCCGCGGCGGGCTCACCCGCCGCTCACGGGGCCGCGGAGTTGCCCCAGGGCGAGTTCTGGGACGAGGGTGCGCGCTGCATCGGTGCACTCGAGCCGGGCGCGACCTCGAGCTGGCTCGACGGCTGGACGGCATTCCCGGCTGACTGAGCGCGCCCGGCCGGCGGGCGCCGCGCGCGTACCGCCGCTTCGGGGCGCTGCGCTACCCTGTCGGCCGCGACCGAAACCACGGGGACACGTGCAAGATGGAGCTGCAGCCTGTCGCCGATGCGCTCTGGCTGGCCGAGGGACCGGTGGTCTCCTTCTACGGCTTCCCCTATCCCACGCGCATGGTGGTTGCCCGCCTGCCCGGCGGCGCGCTCTGGCTGTGGTCGCCGGTGCAGCCGAATCCGGCCCTGCGGGCCGAAATCGACGCCCTCGGCACGGTGCGCTGGCTGGTGAGCCCGAACAAGCTGCATCACCTCTATCTGGGCGACTGGCGGCAGGCCTGTCCCGACGCCGAGCTGTGGGGCCCGGCCTCGGTGGCGCGCAAACGGCGCGACCTGCACTTCGACGGCGTGCTGGAAGACCAGGCGCCCGCCGCATGGCAAGGCGAGATCGACCAGGCATGGTTCCGCGGATCGCCTCTGCTCGACGAGGTCGTGTTCTTTCACCGCCGTTCGTCCACCGCGATCTTCGCGGACATGACGGAGAACTTCGGCGCGATGTTCCTGCACGCGCACTGGAGCCCCTGGAAGCGCGTCATCGCCCGCGTGTGGCGCATCACCGAGCCCTGGGGCTACGCGCCGCTCGAGCTGCGCCTGTCATTCCTGCGGCGGCGTCGCGCCCGCGCGACGCTGCAGCGGATACTTGCCTGGAACCCGAAACGGGTCATCATGGCCCACGGCGAGTGGCAACGCGGTGACGGTCGCGCCTACATTGAGCACGCGTTTGCCTGGCTCGGCACCGACTGAACGCGGGCGGCGGAATCGACACCGCTGCCGCGCGCTCGGCGTCGAGCCGGACGGCGGCGTGCGCGGCGTCCGATGGCCCCGTTCCGTGGCCATGCATACAATGCGGTGCGACGGCACTCCAGGGGCAGCGGCGAATGAATCAGTCGGCGAAGCGGCTCCCACCCGAGCGCGCGGCCCGGGCGGCCACGTGCCGGTGGATGCGCGCAATCGGACTCGCGGTCGCGCTGCTCGCGCTGTGTCCGGGCGCGCCGGCCGCCGCGCCCGGCCCGATCCCCACCGACCGCGCCTGGCAACGCCTGCCCGCACCGGATGCCGGCAGCGCGCGCGCGACACTCGCGGCGGCAGCCCGCACCGTCGGCGCCGGCACCGTCCATCTCGCCGGCGTGGACATCGGCGGCGGCCTGCTGGCCGACCTGGCACGCACGCCCGAGGACGAGCCCCTGGTGCGCGCCGTGCGCGAACGGCTCGGCCGCCCGGTGGACCTGCCCGATTTCCTGCTGTTTCTCGACGACGTCATCGCGCGCGCGCCCGAGCGCGCTGCCCGGGGCGACGTCTGGATGCCGTCCGGGCGCGCCCGCAGCGCCGGCATCCTCCTGCACCCCGACGACGTATTCGGCGACCAGCCGCGGCGCTACGGGGGCAGGCGCCTCGCCCTGTTCGAGCCCGAGGCCCCGGCCGACCTCGAGCCGGCGGCCGACGGCGCCCCGCTCGGGCCGCGCTGGACCGCGCGCTACGAGAACCCCTTTACCGAAGAGGCCATGCTCGACGCGCTCGAGCGGGAGAACCCGGGATCGTTCGACGACCGCCTGCGCGATCTGCTGCACCAGTTCCGCACGCAGGGAGCACAGGCCTATCTCTATTCCACCGTGCGCAACCCGGAGCGCGGCTACCTGATGTACGGCGCCTTCATCCTGAGCCGGGCCGACTCGCAGTCCCAGGTCCGGGCGCGGGTGGACAAGCTCGATCGCCTCAACCGGGCATGGGGCCTGGACATCCCGATCCGGTGGCGCGCACCGGACGGCTGGCGCGCGACGATCGATGCCGCCAGAGGGATGGCCAATGCCTACAACGTCGTCTACGCGACCGAGTACGGCGCACGCCACTCGAATCACTACGGCGGCGTGGCCGCCGACCTCGCCGTGGTGGACCTGCCGCGCCACCTGACGCTCACCGCCCCCGACGACGGCTCCGCCCGGACCTTCGATCTCTCGGCGGCGGACGAACCGCGCGACCTGAACCTGACGCCGCGGCTGATCGCCTGGATCGAGCGGCATTTCGCGCTCGAGAAGCTGCGCAGCGACTACCCGCACTGGGGGGACGCCGCGGCGCAATGACGCGCCCTCACCCCGATCTCTGTCTCGGGGGAGAGGGACAGGGCGAGGGGGCAGCGCCACC
>Ga0102944_1001291_pt1 | contig 16903 bp, 10 predicted proteins | sample SalPonD_shore_MG_FD_78172 | JGI IMG/M metagenome (GOLD analysis project Ga0102944, IMG submission 78172) | Salt pond soil microbial communities from South San Francisco under conditions of wetland restoration - Salt Pond MetaG... | ecosystem: Environmental > Aquatic > Marine > Intertidal zone >...
CGGTGCCCTTTTGCGCGAACACTTCGGCAGCGAGCTTGCGGTAGACCAGGCGTACGCCCACGATCTTAAGCTCGCGATGGACGTGCAGTCACAGGAGCTTATCACGAGGAGAATTCTTGGTTCGCACCCTGAGCACGCACTTTACGGAGAAGAGGGTATTGCCGGTAACCAGGAGAGTGATTACCACTGGATTGTCGATCCTATTGACGGTACGGTGAACTACTTCTACGGGATACCGCATTTTGGGATATCCATTGCGCTTCGCCGTAATGACCGCATGATAGCGGGCGTAATATACGACCCAATGGCACAGGAGACGTGGACGGTCTGCGAGGGAGAAGCTCCCCTCCGTGACGGAGGGCGAATAAGCACCAGTCTTCGGACCACCCTTTCAGATAGCATTGTAGCGCTGGGGTTCTCCAAGAGCCGGGAACTGGTGGAGCACAGTATCCGCCGGCATCGTCACGTGGCGACCCGCGTGAGAAAAATCCGGATGCTCGGGAGTGCCGCACTTGAAATGGCGTATGTTGCCTGCGGACGGCTGGACGCATATGTGGAAGATCAGGTGAGTCTCTGGGATATAGCCGCGGGGAAGCTGCTGGTGGAACAGGCAGGTGGATTGGTCCTGCTCACACCGCATCCCGATGCGGCAGACAAGTATTCCGTGGTGTGTACCAACGGGAAGATACCCGTAGATGAGCTGTTACCGGAACCTGCCGGTCCGCCTACGGATCAACCGTGACCCGCTCGACGTGTGCTCCCAGGCTGCGCAGGCGCGCGGCAAGATTTTCATATCCGCGTTCAATCTGGTAGACATTGTGAATGATGCTCTGGCCCTGGGCGCAGAGTGCCGCAATGACCATTGCCATTCCGGCGCGCACGTCAGGTGATGTGAGGACGCTTCCGGTGAGGCGGCTGGGACCGCTCACAACGGCACGGTGCGGATCACACAGTACGATGCGGGCCCCCATTCCAATGAGCTTGTCCACAAAGAACATGCGAGACTCAAACATCTTTTCGTGTATGAGCACGGTACCTTCCACCTGCGTGGCAACCACCAGGATGATACTGGTGAGATCCGGTGGAAAACCGGGCCACGGCGCGTCGTCAATCTTGGGTATCATCCCACCCATGTCGGAGACTATGCGCAGTGACTGTGCCGGCGGAACCCTGATGGTGGAACCGTCCCGCTCCCAGTGAATGCCGAGCCTGTTAAACGCCAGCTTTACCATTTTCAGATGATCCGGAGCGGCGTCATCAATAATGAGCTCTCCTCGTGTTACTGCGGCAAGCCCGATAAAGGATCCAACTTCCATGTAATCCGGGCCAATTTTGAACTCGGTGCCTTCCAGCTTGTTGACACCGTCAATATGCAGAATGTTTGAGCCAATGCCGCTGATGCGGGCACCCATGGCGTTTAGCATATTGCAGAGGTCCTGGATGTGAGGTTCGCTGGCTGCGTTTTCAATGGTGGTTTTCCCTTCTGCAAGAACGGCAGCCATGATCGCGTTTTCCGTTGCGGTAACACTTGCCTCATCCAAAAAGATTCCCACACCGACCAGTTTGTTGGCCGCAAGCGTGAATGCGCCATCGCTTTCAACGCGCGCACCGAGGGCTGACAGCGCCAAAAAATGAGTGTCCAGTCTCCGCCGGCCAATGATATCGCCGCCGGGAGGCGGGAGAATTACTTTTCCAGTGCGCGCGAGAAGGGGTCCAGCAAAGAGAATAGAGGCGCGGATGCTGCTGGCAAACTCCAGAGGTATCTCAGAACTCTTGATGTTGGCGTTGGTGATTTCCACCACGCCATGTTCATCGTCATAAGAAACGCTGCTGCCAAGGTTCTTCATGATGCGCAGCATGACCTGAACGTCTTCTATGTCTGGAACATTTGTCAGGCGTACGGTTTTGTCTGTGAGCAGACACGCGGCAATGCACGGAAGTGCAGCGTTTTTGTTTCCGCTGGCGCGAATCCGGCCTTTCACCGGAAACGAGCCTTCAATCACATATTTGTACATGGTGTCGCCTCTATTTGAAGTATCAATTGCATCATTGACGTATGCGAAAAAAGAACTGTCTGTCAGCAAACGGGTTCTTCTGCATCACTATCTCGGCAGTAAAATACGATGTTTGTCCGTCGCAGCATACCACGCGGACGGGCGCCACAAAAGAGGTCTCCTGTCCTGTTGCCGGAAACGGGTTCTCCAGAATTTCCGGAAAGACAACATCATGAATGACTTCATTCTTCTGCGGGAATGAAAAGTGTTGTTCATCACCGGTAGGTCCGGCGGCAAGTCCGGGAGCGGGGGTAAAAACGCGCTCAATGATATCCGCCACGCTTTGACCTTTTTCCAGAAGGGCGCTGTATCGCTGCGGCAGCACGGCATGGTCCAGGAAGAGCTTCCAGCGTTCATCAATGAGGTAGCGCCGGGATGCTTCGAGAAAGCGGTTTACGTTTCTGACTATGTTAGTGGTCTTGTATCGGGCGTATCCCTCCCCGTTCCAGCCGAACCACGTAATATAGGTCTCATATCCCCGACCTTCTTCAAACGTAGTTTCATACCGAAGTACATCGGTGAGACCGTCCTCATTGACGTCCATCACTACGGTGTCCATCACGGGGGTGTTTTCCAGCACAAAGAGTGAGACGCTGCCGCGTGGTGAAAAGGTAGCCCAGTAGCGCTGTTGTCCGTCTTTGTTGTAGAACTGTGCGGACACCGCAACGGGAAGGGAGGCCCCGCGTTTTATGCGCACGGTTTCAATCCCGGAGAACACTGCCTTTTTTCCAAGAAAGAGGCGTTTTACGGAAACCACTTCACCTCCGGCCTGAGAATAGACGTTCAGGTAGAACTCAGGAAGCGTGAGATCGGACTGAAACATGCGGGAGAAATTTGAAAGAACAGAGAGATCTGCGTCCGCGGTATCTGCGGATTCCACAGTTACCAGGGCAACGTCCTGACGTCCGTCGCCGGTGAGGTCATAAAAAAGCGAGAGGGGCTTTCCGTGGCTGCGCACCACTACATCACCGTGCGGGAGGAGTGAGAGGGCCGTCCTGAGAAGCTCTTCCTGGTCCATTGGGGGCACGGGCTGTGCACTTGGTGAAGCTTCCGGCCCGGCTGCTCCGGCTCCCGGCTGCTCGGCGCTCTGCCGCGATAAACCGGATGCCGGGCTTTCATCTGCCGCTTTGCTCTCTGATGCGCTCCCGTCCGGGGACGGTTGACTGGCGCATGAAGCAAGCGTGAGGACAATGAGCACTACCACTGCAATGCGCCCCGGAGAGCTCCGACCGGCAGGAAGCATACCCCCATAATAGCGTCGATACCGGATTTCTTCCACAATTAATGGGCACACTCCGGAGGGCAACTTGATTTTTGCGGCCATTTTTAGAATGATTGAGCACGCAGCACGGCTGCATGGTCTTAACAGAGGGAGGGGCTTCATGAACTTTTTCAGTACCAGGAACGCGGACGTGAAGGCGTCGTTCCGGGAAGCGGTGTTCCACGGTCTGGCCCCGGACGGCGGACTGTTTCACCCGGAGGTTGAACCAGATCTCCGAAACGATATTCTTGCATTTGACGAAGAGAGTTCGTTTCAGGATATAGCCTCCCGTATTACGGCGCGGCTCTTGCCGGAGGACTTTTCCGAAAGCGATGCCGCAGCACTCTGTGAGAGAGCGTTTCCGTTCTCACCAGCGCTGAAGCAAATTTCTGAAGACATGTACCTCCTGGAGTTATTTCACGGACCGTCGTGTGCGTTCAAGGACTTCGGCGCCTCCTACCTTGCCAATGTGATGGAGCTCTTTCTGGAGGGGGATGACGGCCGCGCGGTCATACTGACCGCCACCTCCGGAGACACGGGAAGTGCAGTTGCCGGAGCCTTCTACGAAAAGAAGAACATCGATGTAGTCATTCTCTACCCTTCCGGCAGGGTAAGTCCGCTTCAGGAGAAGCAGCTTACCACTCATGGCGGGAATATCAGCGCGCTGGAGGTACAAGGCTCGTTTGATGATTGCCAGCGGATGGTGAAGGAGGCGTTTCTGGACCCGGAACTTGCAGGGCGCCTGCGGCTTACCTCCGCGAACTCCATAAACCTGGGGCGGCTGATACCGCAAACTTTCTACTACATATACGGTTTCAGCCAGCTCAAGCACCGCGTGCCTGCCGAGGTATTCTTCTGCGTGCCCAGCGGCAATTTTGGCAATTTGACCGCCGGTCTTCTGGCATGGCGATGGGGAATGCCGGCCACAGGGTTTGTGGCGGCGACCAACCGGAATGACGTGGTCCCTGAATATCTTGATACGGGGGTGTATCAGCCGCGGCCGTCTGTCCGCACCATGTCAAACGCGATGGACGTTGGAAACCCCAGCAACTTTGAGCGCATGCAGCAGATCTTCGGCAGCGACCTCATGGACATGCGTTCCATGATAACCGGCATAGCAGTAAGCGATGAGGAAACCGCGCGGACCATGAAGCACTACTACGTTGACCGCGGCATTTTCCTGGATCCGCATACCGCGGCAGGAGTCTACGCCTCCAGGCAGTTCCTTGCGCGCAGTTTTCCGGGCGTTGGCCGGGTGATCACGCTGGGCACGGCGCATCCAGGCAAGTTTGGAGAGCTGGTCTCTGAGGCAACCGGCTGTGCTCCGGACCTTCCGGAACGCCTTTCACGGGTGCTTGACCTGCCGAAGAAGTCCACCGTGGTGGAAAACTCCCTGGAGGCGCTTCGCACCTACCTGCTTTCCCACTACACCTGAAAGCACCCGGTCTGGGACGCTGGAAATATCGATCTACACTCCCTTACTCAACGTAGAGCTGGACCATTTTCTTTCCGTCTGCGCCGCGGAACGGATTGTTGTTGTTGCGCAGGAACGCACGGTAGGTCTTGCATGCACGGTAGTAGCCGTCAGGGCCGCGATACGTGGATGAAAGGTCGCAGCGGTAGAGTTCAAGAAGGAGGGGAAAAAGCGGGGAAAGCATAAGTTTGCGGGTCCGGTAGACCGGCAGTTTGTGAAGCGCGCCCGGAAACATGTGATTGCGAATGAGCCACGCCACGTCTTCTGCAAAACCCTCAGAAAAACCGAGGCGCCGCAGAAAGCGCCTTCCTGTGCGGGCGCCGAGCTCCGTATGGCCGCTGAACGCGTTTTTCTTGTTGCGCTCCGCATCGGGTTTCCCGCTGTCATGAAGCAGCAGGCCAAGTGAAAGGAGCAGGTCTTGCGTCTTCCGGTAGCGGAAGGTTTCAAGAGAGTGTTCCCACACGTTGCCTTCCGGATGGTACTCCTTGGAGTGTTCCGCGTCATTCATTGGGGCGAGCTCCGGCCAGTATCGGGAAACAAAGCCGCTCTCAAAGAGGAGGCGGAGGCCCCGGTCTGACCGAATGCCGGAGAGTATATCGATAAGGAGTTTGCGCTGGAATTCGGCCGGCAGCTCCTGCGGTGCCTGCAGCGCGGGCAGGTGTGACGCATCTGCGCTGTAGTTGTAACGGGAAACCAGCACTGCGGCCTCCGTGATGATGCGAAGCGAATGGTGGAGCGGGCCATCCGGAGTCAGGGTCTCGCAGCGAAGCTGGGCGTACGCCTCAGAGCGGTCAAGGAATTTGTCGGCGTCAGGATCATAGAGAAAATCGAGAACGGAAAAACTATGTTTCACCTCCGCATCACCCTCTTCCTGGCAGCGGAAGTAGACCGCCCCTTCTCCGTTTAGGTGCGTGGCATCCCACAGCTCAAGGCCGGGATAGGAGAGCTCTCCAAGCGCCCGGGCAAGATCTACGAGAGAACCTCTGATGACCACGTAGACATTGTCACCGTGCTGCTGGCGAAAGTACCTGTCCAGGGCGGAATAACCGGCAAGATAGTATGGAAGTTGTGCGGTTTCGAGCGCGCGAAGGATGTCCATGGCGTGTGTAAAGATAGCGGCCATGATGCCATGTGTCTACCGGAATCTTTGACGCTAAGACAACCTTCCCAGGATCCGCTCTATCTCTGCGCGCTCCTCTCCGTGCTTTCGCAGCAGTTCCACGATGAACGGGTCATTCTCCAGCACCGGATGGGTTTGTCGGTAGTCATCAATGATGCGCGTCCCGCGCCGCTGGTCCTTCTCCCGCGACGCAGCGGTGTCCTTTTCCGTGCGTCCGAGCATCTCCAGCAACGCCGCCAGATCCTCGCGCACCCGCGCCGCCTGCGCCTGCAATTGCTGCGTTGCCATGGCTGAATAGGCGCGCCGGCGTTCGCCCAGTGATGCGTATGATATGAAACGGCGATAGGTGTCTACCGCGCGGAGCCGGTCCTTCTCCAGGAGTACGTTCTTCCCCAATCCTTCAATATGTTCTTCGCTGTAGACTTCCCGCTGAGGCGCCACCTCTTCCAGCCGGGTGAGGGCGCGCTTCATCATTTCCACAATATCCGGACGGAAGAGCTCTGTGGGGATGCTCGTTCTGCGCGCCTGGTTACGGACGGCGTACTTGGCCTCGTTTCTCATAAGCGCGTAGAGGTTATCGGAGAGTGCCCACCCCGGCAGAAGGCGGTTGTAGGCGCGGGGTATATCGGGCAAGGGCGAGGAAGGCTCGGTGATAAGAGAGAAGGGAAACTCTACGCGCTGCGGCAGTGTGGTTACACCGGTGGCGATAACGGTATAAGGTGCGCTGCGAAAGTTTGCGGGAAACTTTACCGAACAGCCCAGGCCGAAGAACATTCCCTCACCGGGCCAGATTTCCTGGTCCGGTACGCGGGAGGTGTGGTTTGATCCCACGTTGGCGCCGTATCCCATGTTTCCTTTCCCTTCCGGCCAGTACGCTGCGATGAGCAGGGAGTGATGATGGAGTGCGGTAAACGGCCCGGCAAAGCTGGCGGTTACCTCTCCTTCTCCAATGACTGAGTTGGGACCAATCACGCTTTCTGTTACCTTTGCATGCCGTTCAACGCTGCTGTGCTCAAGGAGCAGGGAGTGGGAGACGAGGGCGCCGGTTGAAACCTCGCATCCTTCCTGGAGAACCGCCCGAAACACGCAGGCGCCGTCCTGCACTACGCTCTGTTCATCATTTGCCGAGAGGATGGTGGCATCCCTGAGTGATCCGGCACTGCTGATACGCGCGGAGGGACCAATCCAGGCATTCTCAATGTGATGAGTGCCGCCAATTTCCGCGAAGTCGCCCACTATTCCGTAGGAGAGCCGGCACCGGCGCGCGTACTGCTCCACGTAGCGGTCAATTTCCGCGGCAAGTTTGGTGTCTCCGGGATTGGCCGCAATAATCGCGGCCGCCTCCAGGGTGAGATCTGCCAGAAGGGGAACCATTCGCCCGCCTGTTTCAATTCCGGCGGAAACAGACGCGCCGTTTCCAAACGAACACGGTGTCCCGAAAATAAGCCTGCTGTCTGAGATTACCACGTCACGGCCTATCCGATATCCGCAAAGTAACGGGCAGCGATGAACAGCCGAATTATTGCCGATTACCGAATTCATGACGGTAGTGTGGTACACCCCGGAGGGTAACGCCACTGCACCGTCCAGTCTTCCGGGATGCAAAGAAAAACTTCCCAGGACGCACCTGCCGAAAAACGTGTTACCTACAACAAAAGCCGGATCAAAATCCGGGGCCACGGTGACACTGCTCCAATCTGGAGCGTGATTTCCCTGCCCTTTCAGGCGTGCGATTTCCGAAGCCGTGAGCGCTCTGGAGTTAAACATGATTTGTTCATGTTCCTGTTGAACGCTACGTACCAGTTGCAGGAAGCGTGAGTTTTCCAGAGACGGCATGAACTGTAGCAACGTATCCATTGCGTGACCTCCCGGGGGTACCTGCTCTCCCCATAGTATCAGAGGTGATTTCCGAGGCGCAATTATTCACGCGCCATTTGAAGCAGCAGACACACGACGGATGTAGTACTTCATAGCCGGCACGCGCGCTGCCGGCGGGAGGAGAAAAGATGCTGCGAATGGTGCTGGTAGGAGAGCTTTTCGTTGCGCTCTGGCTGCTTGCTGTCTCGGGGCCGGCAATGGCCACCATACCGGTAAGTGCCGGCGGAGGGGCGGCCCCAGGTGGCGGGCCGGGACCGGCAGACAGCGGCGCGGGCAGCGTTACGCAGCCGGAGACAAACGATGATGACGGAGGTGGGAACCAGGGCCCCTCCCCGGCGGAGTTGCACGCCGCCGAACAGTTGTGCCGGGACGCGGAAGCCGCCGTGGAACGTGCGGGCCTGAATTTCGAGGAGGCGTCCCGGGAATCAGACCCCGCCCGCCTCCGCGCGGCACGCGCCGCCTACCAGCGGGCGCTCTCAAGCCGGCAGCGCGCAGAGCAGGCGCTTGCCGGACTGAATGCCGCGGCCGACCGGAAACAGGAGGCTATGTCGAACGCGGCACAGGTGGTCCGCCGGCTGACCGGAGAGGGGAGGTCAGCCACGGCCGGAGACCCGGTCATGGTGAACTCCGGCCGCTTTATCCATCCGGTGACTGAGTTCTCATACGAATATTTTGGGGTAAAGGTCTCGCTCTCCCGCATCTATGATGCGGGGATTCACAGCCGTGGAGCGTTTGGACCGCAGTGGGTGAGTTCCATGGACACCCGCATTATCCGCGGAGTCCCTGTCGGCGCGCGGGCGTACGCCGAGGCCGCCCGGGTGTTCCGTGCAGAAATTTCCGCTGCCGAGGCGGTGTTGTCTGCGGAAGTGGCCGCCGTGTGGGGTGACAGTGAGGCAATAGAAAGTGCGCTCCTGGCGGCGGAGGCTTCCACCGGACGCCTCCGGGAGCTTCTCGCTGCCTCAGAAGATGCCCGCAACGATGCGGGACGTGCGGTCCAGGCCGCGCTGCAGGTGCACAGGACGGACCTCGCATCACGCGCAACGCGCGCGGCTACCCAATGCTCCCGTCTGTGCACAGACATCAGGGATAGCGTCTCCGCCGCAGAACGCTATTACAATGAGCTCAGAAAAATCAAGAGTAGCTGTGCCTTTCTCAAACGCGCACAGGAGCGTGCCGGAGCGGCAGTGCGCGCGGCGGAGGAGACGCTTGACGTGAGCACCGCACACCGCAGACTGAACGGCCGGGTGCGCGTCTACGCGGATGATGCTGCCTTGTCCGCTGCCGGTGCTGATACGGTAACGTTTATAGACGGGCGCGGTGTACCGCACCTCTACCGCACTTCGCGTCAGCCAGACGCAACCGGAACAGCATTGCTTGGTGACGGCATACCCAATACCTACCGGGAAGGCGCGGAGTTTTTCCCGGTTGCAAAAGGATGCGGAACTTCTTTGGTGCGGGATGCGGACCAGCCCCAGATATCCGCCGTCCAGGACCGGATCTCCCTTCTTTCAGACGGCACGTTCCGGCGCGCCCATGACGGCACGGTATGGAGCTACTCTCAGTACGGTGAGCTTTCTGAGGTGACCGATCAAAACGGGAACAGCATACGCTGTGTGCGCGATACTATGGGAAGGCTTATTTCACTTCGGGACCAGAGCGGGCGGGCAACGGGGTTTTTGTGGAAGGATCGGCATTTGGTGCGCCTTGTAGACCCGAGCGGCGCCGCAGTTCGTTTTTCCTATGACGCCTCCGGGCGCCTTGAATCAGCAACGGGACGTGCCGGACATACGGTTACCTATGGATACCATGACGGCCAGCTGAATCGAATCACAAAACCGGACGGCTCACAACGCGTTGTCCATTCTGCGCTTGATCCGGCGGGGCGGCTAACGGTTACCGTGACCGATGAGGAGGGAAACGGCGAACGTTTTGTGCATGACGCAGTTCATCACCGCTTCACGTACGTCAATGCGGAGGGCGCACAAAGCATATACTCGTACAATGAGCAGGGCTGTGTAACATCGATTTCATATCCCGACGGAAGCAGCAAGAGCTTTGACTATGACGGGGCGGGTTACCTGCTCCGCCATACGAATGAAATTGGCGCACGCACGTCTTACCGGTATGACCGTTCCCGGCGGCTTATCGCATGCAGTGATCCGGCCGGTTACACGAGACGCTGGGAGTACGGCTCCGGCGTGTCACCGGCGCACATAACGCGCTTCACCGACCGAAAGGGAAATCAGACGCGTTTCAGATACGACGCGCGCGGGAACCTTATAGAAGTGCGGCACGCGGACGGCGCACGGGAGCTGTTCATGCGCGGAAATCAGGGCGAACTTCTTGAGCGCATTGATCCGGAGGGCCGCCGATTCAAATTTTCCTACAGCCAAAGAGGATATGTAGAAGAGGTTACCCTGCCGGGCCCCGGACGTGTCAGAATCCAGAGAGATGCGATGGGGCGCATGACCTCATATAGTGACGCGGACGGAGTAATGCAGCGCTATTCCTGGACGCCGGACGGCCTGCTCGCTGTTATGACGGACGCTGACGGGAACCGTACCACCTACCATTACAACCAGCGGCGGGACCTTGATGAGGTGCAGGGACCCGGCGGAGTACGAACTGTCTACCAATATGATGCGCGTCACCTGCTGACCGAACGCGTGGACGCGGCAGGCGGCGTGACACGGTGGACCCGCCGCGCGGACGGTAAGGTTTCCTCCCGGCATACACCTTCCGGCCGCGTGTTCCGTTACACGTATGACGCGCGCGGCATGCCGAGTGCGGTTGTCCTGGAGGGAGGGCCAGTCAGCCACAGGCTGACCTATGACGTTGCCGGCCGGCTTGTCTCCTATATGGATCCGGGAGGGAACAGAACGCGCTTCACATACGGTCCGCGGGCACTGCTCCGGCTCATCACCCACGGTGACGGAACAGAGGAACGTTTTGCGTATGACGCGTGCGGCAACCTGGTGCGTCACGAAGATGAAACCGGCGGGGTCTCACGCTGGAGCTATGATTCCCGCAACCGCGTACTCTCTGCAACAGATCCGAGCGGCGGCGTGACCGGATACGCCTATGACCGGGCCGGCCGGGTGATATCCGTGACGGATCCGTGCAGGGCGGTAACACGCTTTGGGTACGGGAACGGAGAGAAACCGGTGGAGAAGAGAGACGCCGGCGGGTATCTGTGGAACTACCGGTGGACGCCGGCCGGCCGGCTTTCTTTGGTGAGGGACCCGGAAGGAGGGATAACCCGCTATGAATATGACGCGCGCGGGATGTGCGAGCGCATTACAGACCCGCTAGGTGGTGTCCGCACCGCGAGCTATGACCCGCGCGGCCTGGTAACCTCGGTGACCGGTCCGCGTGGCGCCCGCACCGCACTCTCCCGGGACGGGCGTGGCCAAATTTTGTGCGTTACAGATCCGTATGGGAATAACACCTGCTATGAATACGATGCCGCGGGCCGGCCGGTGAAGGCCATAGACCCGACGGGCGCAGTATGGGAGCAGGACTATGATGAGGCTTCCCGGCGTGTAATTATTCACGACCCGACAGGTGCCGAATCGCGGCGAACCTATGACGTGTGCGGCCGCCTTGCTACCGTGGTTGACGCTGAAGGCAGGGAAACAACGTATGGCTATAACCGCCGTGGCCTCCTCTCTTCTGTTACCGACGCGGCGGGCGCGCGCCGGCAGTGGAGCTATGACGGGGCGGGGCGGGTGAGTGCCGAAACCGATCCGGAAGGCCGCATCCACCGCTACGGGTATGACCGTGCCGGCCGGCTTGTTGAAGAGGTGGATCGGCTCGGTTCCCGTGCAACCTATGAATACGACGCGGCGGGGAGACTCACGCGCAGGCGTGATTTTGACGGGAGAGAGACCACCTGCTCCTATGATACCAGGGGAAACCTGGTTTCCGTTACAACCGGCACGGAGGCGGTGTCTCGCTTTTGCTTTGATTCCCGCGGATGGCTTACCGCGGCGGATAACGCGAACGCCCGCTACCGTTACGACTACGATGCAGCCGGGAACATAGTACGCCAGCGTGAGCTCGCCGGCGGGTCTGATCTCCGGTTTGAATACGATGCGTGCGGGAATAGAACGCGGATCTCTGATCCGGCCGGTGGACGCCAGGTGACGTTCTCCTACGGGGAAATGGGGGAACTCACCCGGCTTATCCTTCCCGGAAGAGAGGTGACCACATTCAGCTACGATCAGTTGCTGCGCCAGAGGTCCGTAACGCGTTCAAACGGAGTGGAAACCCACACCGGCTATGATGCATGCGGCCGTGTGGCAGGCGTGGTTCACCGGACAGCAGGCAATTCAGGCCGGGCCGGAGCGGTGTTGGGGACGGCCTACGTGTACGCCGCGGACGGGCGGCGGATTGGGGCGGTGGACCAGGACGGGAAGAAAACCGTGTACGAATATGACGAGGCCGGCCGTCTGGCCTCCGTGCGCTACCCGCTATCCCGCGGAAAACCGGAAGCAGACCGTGCCATGATGGCGCGCCTGGAAATGCGCGATGTTTCATCCGCGCTTGACGCACCGGGAAAGGGTGGGACCCTCCCCCGTGGCTCACGGCTGATTTCGATTTCGCCCCAGGTAGAAGACGCGCTCAATTACGCTGCTGCGGCTCTCTTTGGCTCGCGCAAACCGCAGCCCGGCAGATCTCTGGAAGCGTGGACGGAGCGCTTTTCTTACGACGCGCGGGGAAACATGGTCAGAAGAGAATCACCTTGGGGTGTCGTTTCGGCCGCATATGATGCGGAGAACCGAATTACCGCTCTCGGCGGGCTTCGCTACCGCTACGATGCGTCAGGAAACCCGCTTGCGATAGAGGGGGCTGCCACCCAAATTGCCTTCACCCAAAAAACGCCGGCACTGATGACACGGGTGGATTCACGCGGCGACCGTAGGGTGGTGGAGTCTTCCTTTACCTACGATGCGTTTGGACGGAGGGCAAGCGCGACGCACGAGGAACACGGGATTCGCACTGAAATAAAACACGTGACCCGTGTCACCTATGACATCTTCTCTCTTGACCCTGTTCTGAAGGAGGTCACCGGCACGGGAAGCGGTCCGGCAACCTTTTCCGGAGGGAAGGCGCAACAAACGCCGCCGGCGCGCTTTCACTCAAACGCGCCCTCCCGAACGCCCGGGTCCCGGGGGACGGACGCTCGTCTGCTCCCTTCCTCCGGGCGTTCGCTGCAACTACAGGTCAATGGTCGTCTGTTTGCGTCAACCGGAGCGGCCGGTTCGCGCTACTTTGGGCACGATGGCACAGGTTCTCTCACGTGTTCCTTTGATATACACGGAGAGCTTCAGTCTGGGTGGGGATATGATGCGCTGGGAGCACCGCTTGCGCCGGGCGAAGGCGGAAGCGGTGAATTATTCATGTTTGCAGGCGCGCACTATGATCCCTCCACGCATCTCTACCGCGTGGGCTACCGGGACTATGATCCGGCTGCCGGCCGTTTTCTCACCGCGGACCCGGCCCGGGTAGGGGGCAACTGGTATCTTTATGGAGGCGGCGATGCGGTGAACTGGTTTGAAGAAACCGGGTTCGCGCCGCGGAACTTAAGCGAAGAGCAGCGAAACAGATACAAGGCTGCCCTTACCGTATGGGCATCTAACGATGACCGGATCCCGCGCTATGCGCCTGAAAGCGGCGACGCGTGGCGAGCAGGCGAACAATGGGATTGTGCCGATGTGGCCACCTATCTGGCCGCCATATCGATGGCGGCCGCAAACAACGGCCCGTCTATCCTTCCCGACCTGGCGGATCTTGCCGGTGGGCCGCTTGAGGACATACGCAACATTAACAGCGGCGCGTTTCAGAGCGAGAATCTGGGGAATATCAGCTTCTACCGCACCCGTGACGGCACCATAGACCGTGCCTGGAATTCGCCGCACGTGGAAGTGGGTACTATTGGTGTGTTTGATAACCACATTATCACGGTGACCGATGTCCTCAGAGACTCCATGGGAAACGTCACCAATATCCAGACCATCCAGGGACACTTCAGGGGCGACGTAGATAGAGTTCCCATAGTGAGTCAGGGGGATCTTGATTCTTACAAGGGCACATTTGTGGGCTGGGGAGAGATTGGCAGGAATAGTGCGGGATCGCAAGGGAAGCGTACCAATGAATGAATCAGAGGGCAGAGGTGGTCTTAGAGGTAGATTTGTGGCGCGTTGCGGCGTGCTCTTGTTGGGAGTGATGGCACTCTGCGGATGCATGAGGGACGAGGGGAGCGGCCCGGCGCCGGCTGAGGTTGCGCAGAAAAGCCTTGTCCTTGGCGAGGTGCCTTTTGGCGGCGGCCGCTACATAGTGCGGGTTGTGGGGCAGGAGGATAATCTTACCCGTGGAAGCTACCACGGGGAAGCGGCGGCTGTTCTTGAGAACAGGGACGGCAGTGAAGTGAAGCGATATCGCGTGGTACTCTCCGGTTCACTGGTGCCCGTCTTTGCGTCCGTGGACTATTTTGCCGTGGTGTGCAGTAGGGAACCGGTAAACGTGCGCAGCGTGCTGGTGGTGGACGCCGCCACACGCTCATTTCGGATCTATGACACGGATCAGAAATACATAGCCAATGTAGCCGTTTACGGTGAGTACCTTTACTACTCTACCGAGGACCCTTCCTCCGCTGTTGTCCGTGTCCGCCTCGACGACGCTTCCATAAGAGAATATCGGGTAGAGATAAGGACGCTTCTTGGCAGTGACTTCACGCTCATTGACGGAGACGTTTACGTGTATGAGCCGGTTGGCCGGCGTTGTTTTGCGGTTGCCGAGAGCCTTACCGAGAAGCCGTGCCCGCAGGGATTTGCTCCACACAAATACCACCAGGAGAGACTCTCAGACTTCGCGCCGCGTTAGGGATGCAAGTTCCGCTCTTTACGCTCTTGCCTGGAACACGCTACACTTCGCTCAAACATCCGGTACGCCGCTGCGGACGTGGCGGTAGTGTAAAGAGGGGGACTCCATGAAGATCACCAGGCTTGACCAGGTCGAGAAGAAGGAACTGGTTTCCGATGAGGTTCAGGGTGTGACCAAACAGCTTCCCATTGGGAAGGCTGACGGCGCCCCAAATTTCTCTATGCGGGTGTTTTCTGTGGAGCCCGGGGGATACACGCCCTACCACAGTCATCCGTGGGAGCATGAAAACTACGTGCTTGCAGGCCGCGGTGTAATCCGGACGGAGTCTGGTGAAGAGCGTCAGATCCAGGCGGGCGACTTTGCCATGATTCTCCCTGGAGAGATGCATCAATTCCGCAATACCTCAGAGAGTGTGCTCAAGTTTATCTGCATGGTACCCAGGGAACAAGAATAGCAACCGCTGTGAAAACAAGCAAAGTTGAGCGCAGCTGGATTCTCTACGACTGGGCAAATTCTGCCTATTCCATCATTATCACCACGGCGATATTCCCGCTCTTTTACCAGACCATAACCACGCAACAAACCTATCTTTCTACGTGGGCATTTGGAAACAGCGCCGCGAGCTTGCTGGTGGGTGTGCTCGCCCCGGTGCTGGGGACCATTGCTGACTATCGCGGGAATAAGAAGAGGTTTTTTGCCGCGTTTTTCTCTCTGGGGGTGGTATCAACATGTGCGCTCTACTTTATGTCTCGCGGACAGTGGTTATCTGCAATACTGGTCTACGGCCTTTCTGTCATTGGATTCAGTGGTGCAAACCTCTTTTACGATGCATTCCTCATTGATGTGACCACGGAACAACGAATGGATCGGATTTCCTCCGCCGGTTTTGCATTTGGCTATATCGGCGGAAGCACGATACCGTTTGTCATTTCCATTATTCTGGTTCTCAAGTATGAGGCCTTTGGCCTGGCTGACCGGACAGACGCATACCGCCTTTCCTTCATTCTGACCGCCGTCTGGTGGGCACTCTTCTCAATTCCAATGCTGAAGAACGTGAAGCAGAACTACTTCATACCGCCTTCCCAAACGCCGGTAGCGGACAGTTTCAGGCGCTTGAAGCAAACCTTTGCCGACATACGCAAATATCGCAATACGTTCGTCTTTCTGCTGGCCTATTTCTTCTATATTGAAGGGGTAAACACCATCATCAGAATGGCCACGCCTATTGCCGTGGGGATGGGTATAGCTCAAACAACGCTCATCCTCATACTGCTCGCAATTCAGGTGACCGCATTTCCGTTTGCCCTGCTCTACGGTCGTCTGGCGGCACGGTTTACCGGCCGGAAGATGATCTTTGTGGCAATCGGAATCTACACGGTTGTTGTCTTCATGGCATTCTTTCTCCCGACGGTGCCGGATTTGGCACTTCGCACAAAGCTTTTCTGGGTGCTCTCCATCCTGGTGGCTTCCTCGCAGGGCGGTATTCAGGCGCTCAGCCGGTCCTACTACGGTAAAAACGTGCCAAAGGAGAAATCCAGCGAGTTCTTTGGCTTCTACAATATTATGGGCAAGTTCTCCGCCATTGTGGGACCGCTTTTGGTAGGTGTTTTTACGCTTCTTACCGGAGAGGAACGTTACGGAATCTTAAGCGTTCTGGTTCTCTTTCTCTCCGGCGGCATTATTCTATCGCGCACTAAACCGGAGCCGGATCTGGTGGCTTCCAGGACTACGAAAGACAGGTAGACCGTTCCTGCCCCTCCGCTATCCGGGAGAAGTACGCTTGACGCTGCGTATTACAATGTATTAAAGTAATACTTTGTAATAAAACCACGCGCGGAGTTCCATATGGCGTCCAACAGAAAAGAAGAAATCATCACCTTTAAGGTGGATGAATCGCTTGCCACGGCAATGGCGGGCATCGGTAACAGGTCAGAGTTTATCCGAAAGGCAATCCTCTCAGCACTGGACAGTTCCTGTCCGCTCTGCAAAGGAACCGGCATTCTCTCTCCTGATCAAAAGAAGCACTGGAACGAGTTTACCAGGCATCACCACGTGGAGGAGTGTAGTTCCTGCCACGAGTTGCATCTGGTGTGTGAGATGGAACAGTCTGCGGAGGCGTAATCGATTGTCAAAACGATATACCTTCCTGCTGCTGTTTCTGGCGCTCGTACTTCTCGGTGCGGCTGTGCTGATCTTCACCGGCGGCGGACGCAAACCGCAACAGGATACCA
>Ga0102944_1001292_pt1 | contig 16893 bp, 18 predicted proteins | sample SalPonD_shore_MG_FD_78172 | JGI IMG/M metagenome (GOLD analysis project Ga0102944, IMG submission 78172) | Salt pond soil microbial communities from South San Francisco under conditions of wetland restoration - Salt Pond MetaG... | ecosystem: Environmental > Aquatic > Marine > Intertidal zone >...
CGGACAAGTAAAATTGTTATCACGGTACAGAAAATGAACCAATATTTCATTGATGCATAAAATCCAGTTTTATTTGAGAAGATGAGGAATTTTTCAGGTGCAGGATAGGTATAGAGGTAGAACAGTACCACTATCAAGAGGTAGGTATACCCGATTTTCTTCAGTGATAAGGGGTATCGTCTGCGAAAATCAGCTAAGAGACTAATCCCACCGAGGATAAAAACCGGTAGAATATTGCTGGTAGGTAATGGTATCTTATTATCAAGATCTACATACAATAGAACTCCAGACAAAATATACGTTGCAATCAACAGCATATAGCTGGGTAATACAAATCGTGCCAATGGTTTGTATCGCTTTATCTTTCTGGAGGGATCTGATAAGAGATTGGTTCTTTCTTTAAGTAATCCCATTCCATACATGAAGATCCAGATCCCTCCCACAATTACCAATACGTTTAGATATTGATTATCTTGGAGAACATGGGCACTGGTAACGATTAAGAGAGTTGAGATGGCAAAGCGATTGAGTTCCCGTAATCGGTGATAATTCTCAATACGAATAATGGTATCATCTATAATACCGGTAATAAATTCCAATAGACCGAACATGACAAAGGATAGATAAATAACTGGTTCAATATACGGAATCGCCGGTATACTTGCCGTAATTGGGAATAGTTCGATGTATGTTATCATCGCGATAATTCCGGGTAATGTTATCATATTTGTATATATCACCAGTTGAGCCATACTATGCCAGAATTCAATCTTTGGTAAACCTGTAGTATAATCATCAAGTAGTCCGGTAAAACGCTTGATCCAACCTATAAAGAAGATGAGTCCAGTAAGAACAATCAGAACCGTGGTAAAATCATGACTTTCTCCAAGTAAAATATTGGAAACTGTGATTATTATCAGTTCTAATTTAATTATTCGCATCGCTGTTTGATAGTGCCGAGGATTGATTAAGGTATCCCATATTCGTCCAGTGATTATATCAATAAAGCTAACTATCACAAGTAGTCCTGCGATAATGAGATTGTACTGATTATCATTCATAAATAAGGATTGGAATAGTAAACTTATGGTTCCAATAAAAACAGCGTAAATCAGAACCTGTCCGAACCTAAGAAATCCTGTTTTAGGTTCAGATTGAAATTGATCTTCCACTTCATCCTCCTCTTGTACTTCTTCAGTTGGCACCTTTGTCTGAATATATTTGAAACGTTGAGGTTGATTGTCCTGAATATATTGTTCAACAACATCTGCAGGACTTCCATAACTGTCAAGAACCTCCTGAATGACCTCATAGGTTAGTTTCGATGTCGTTCCGCGTTGTTGTAATTCCTGGACTAGAATCTCCTCATAATCACGTGCTATCCGGTATGGTTCTGCCACACCCTGTCGTACCAATTCAATACTTAGGCTATCCAGATAATCGGCCAAGAGATGAGCCGCATCTTCTGCCAAGGGTACTGATTTCAATTGTATCCTCCCCTTATTTTTGTATTTTTTCTGTAAATCCTCTGTCATTACCTCACACCTCAAATTGTTTCAAGGAATCGGTCAATCCCTCTAGTGAATCTTTCATCCGTTCAATTATTTCAAATCCTCGCGGAGTAGCCTGAAGGATTTTCTGCACCCGTCCATCAACAATCTCTTGCTGACTAGCAAGGAGTTGATCGTCCTCTAATCTTCTAATTGTAGAGTAGATCGATTGTAACGCAGGCGCATCCTCATCATTCCATAGCTCTACTAGTCTACTATGCAAGGAATATGGATAGACTGGTTCAGTTGAATATGCACTGAGCCAAATGATGATATAATCAGATATGGGGTTACGAAGTCGTCGATTCCATCCCTGTGCAATATCATCAAGAGATTTGACCACATATAGTATTATGCTCTCTAGTATATTATGTTGTTCATAATATATTGTTGAGAATAATAGCTTTTCCGGTAGTACTTGACATCGCACTCTGTAAAATGATTGATCTCTATCTATAACAATTGAGATGCTGGATATGAACTCGAATTGATTGAATATTTCCATATGATACGGGATAAAAATTGAATTAATGAATTTTGATTAAAATTACTTAGATTATTTAGACTTCAATAACTTCAAACTGATCGGCTGATAATTTTTCAATTTCTTCTCCGACCTCTTTGACCTCTTTGACTTGTTCCTGGTATTTCATACGTGCAACTTTATCAAAGATATCTAGTTCGGTGATTTGTTTTAATTCTACACCAGCATCATGTAATTCCTGCATCTTATCATATAATTTGAAGATATTACGGAGCATTGCAGTCTGTTTTTCAGGACTACAATACGCATCGATATCATGGAACGCATTCTGTTGTAAGTAATCCTCTTTCAAAACACGTGCTGCTTCTAAAGTGATCCGCTCACTTGGGGGCAGTGCATCAGGTCCAACAAGTTGCACGATTTCCTGTAAATCATTATCTTCCTGCAAGAGACGGAAAGATCGTGATCGAAGATCAGGGAAATCAGTTCCAAATACTTCCTCGAATACTGGTTTTAAAACATCCCAGTACAGAGTATAGCTCTCCAAATAGGAAATTGCAGGAAAATGACGTTGTTCTGCTAATTTCTTGGTAAGTGCCCAAAATGCTTTGACAATACGAAGGGTATTTTGAGTAACAGGTTCTGAGAAATCTCCACCAGGTGGACTGACTGCTCCGATAATTGAGACTGATCCAATACGGTCATCAGCTCCGAGACAGTCAACCTTACCACCTCGTTCATAATAGGCAGCAATTTTAGATCCAAGATATGCTGGATAACCACCTTCTCCGGGCATTTCCTCCAGTCGTCCTGAAATCTCACGCATGGCTTCTGCCCATCGAGAGGTAGAGTCTGCCATCATGGCTACACTGTAGCCCTGATCTCTCAGATACTCCGCCATGGTCACTCCCGTATAAACGGATGCTTCTCGTGCTGCAACTGGCATATTTGAGGTGTTGGCGATCATGGTCGTTCGTTCCATCAGAGGTAGACCTGTGGCTGGATCTTGCAATTCTGGAAATTCTTCCAAAACTTGGGTCATCTCATTACCACGTTCACCACATCCTACGTAGACAACAACATCAGCATCAGAGAACTTTGCTAGTTGATGTTGTGTTACCGTCTTACCAGTACCAAATGGTCCTGGAACTGCAGCAACTCCACCTTTTGCAATGGGGAAAAAGGTATCAAAAATACGTTGTCCGGTAATAAGAATCTCATCTGAGGCCATTCGTTTTTTGAATGGACGAGGTTGTCGGACTGGCCAGATTTGATAACCTTTGACATCATGACTTTGTCCATTCTCATCCTCTACAGTGGCAAGTACTTGTTCAATCGTATAGTTACCAGAATCAACAATAGAGGTAATGGTACCATTGACATTTGGGGGAATCATAATCTTATGCAGAAATGCCTGAGTTTCCTGTACGGTGGCAATAACATCACCTTCGGCCACCTGATCTCCTTCACTAGCAGTTATATTGAATTCCCATTCTTTTTTGAGATCAAGAGCAGGTGTTTCAATACCACGACCGATAAAAGCACCAGATTCTTCTTTGATATTTGGTAGGGGTCGTTGGATTCCATCATAGATTTGTTTCATCAGTCCAGGTCCCAACATGACTGAGAGTGGGTTACCTGTACCAATGACGGGTTCTCCAGGATAAATTCCATCGGTATCCTCGTAACATTGGATGGATACGATATCACCATCGATCTTGATAATCTCTCCAATAATACCGAGTTTACCCACACGTGCAACATCATACAATCTCACACCGGTCATACCTCTGGCAAGAACCAGTGGACCTGAGATTTTGACAATTTCTCCTTCAACGGATTTAGCTTCACTCATAGGATGTACATGCTAGTTCTGATGGGTCATTAAAAGAGGGTTATGATTAAGTTCATTAGAAATATTACTTTTCATTCCAAGGATATTACACCTTGATTGATGGTATTAAATCTCTATCTCAATGCCAAGTGCTTGTCGTACAAGTTCTTTCAGTGTAGATGACTCACGATCCATCTTCCCCTCGGGACCAGGTATCTCCACTACAACTGGCCAAGGACGCTGAGAAATTCGATTAAGAAGATCTCGATTATTCTCTCCAATCCTCTCTGTTACAATCAGTACCGCAATTGATGGGTTATTGGCATATTCGGTGATCAAGTCTGCTGCGTTCTCATCTTCTCTAATTGAGGATACTTCTCCCATGCCTGCCAATTTCAGACCCAAGGCAGTAATACTATCAGTAATGGTCGCAATTCGTTGTCGTTGGGCACTCATTTCTAGCCTCTCCTATACATTGACAATCTGATCAACAACTAGATCTGTAGCCTTGTCCAAATTATTCTTCTTTGCTTCACGAAGCCTTTCTTTACGGCTATTGGCCTCAGAATCCAATTTGGATAGTTCCTTCTCGGTTGTTTCCTCGGTCTGTCGTCGGATTTCTTCTGCCTCTGCCTTAGCATCTTTTCTAGCCTTATTTTTGATATTCTCGGCTTCCTGCTTGGCATTGGTGATGATCTCCTCCATCTTCTTCTCAGCTTCATCAAGAATTCTATTGCTTTCCTGTTCCACTTTACGAATTTGATTAAGACTAACTTCTGACATCTCTGTATTTTCATTTTGTCCCATTTATAATAATTAATTGATAACTTCCTACCAATTCTCGCAATGATTGAATCAGATTAGACCGTATTGCTAGAGAATTAACTCAGTTTCTTTGATTATTTTCATTGGTCAAATCCATAATTTCAGGTTCGAATTTAGCTCGAATTGTATTTTCCAAAAAATTGTAGTGATCATGTTTTATAATCTAGCAAGACAAAATTGAAAACTAAGTTTTCTTTGATGTCAAGGAATCAGTACTATTAAAAATCCTTATCTCTATATCTAAATTATGAGTGGAAGACGTAGACGTAGACGACGAAAAAGAGGCAATAAAGGTGGAACTCCTGATATCAACAATTTGCAGGGTATCTCTCCTAAAGCAATGCAAAAAGCCCTAGGGCAGATTGATACTGATGAGATGGATGATGTTGTTGAGGTAATTGTCAAAACCTCTGAGGAAGAAATTGTTTTGGAAAATCCGGAAGTGACGATTATGAATATGGGACAAGAAATTTGGAATATTGTACCGCATGGAGTCAAACGTCGCCCTCTTGGATCAAGTAGTTCCGTAGAAAAATCTCCTGAAGAGATTGAAGTCAAAGATAGTGATGTTGATATTATTGTCAATACTGCTGGAGTATCGCGTGATGAAGCAATTACCGCTATAAAAAACAATGGTGGTGATATTGCTAAGGCAATCATGAGTTTAAAATAAAAAATCTTTTGAAATTAGGTTTATTTACAAATGACTTGATATTTCGTACTATTATCATCTAACTCAATAATACGTCATAGATCCGCATGAGTTCGGGTCCAGTAGTATCACTACCTACTAGTACCCCATGATTGTTCCCGATAATTCCTGGTCGGGGATAGGGAGTACCCCGATTCACCGTGACGACATCTACAGGGACTTTGAAGTAGTCCTCTAGGAAATCAAGACTCTCATCACTGACTAAGGGATGAACTAGCATCCCTTTATCTGTTCCAAATACCATTGATCCAATAATTGTGGAATTTAAGAGCTCATAGGATGCAACTTCCACATCTAGATAGTCTGCCACCTTATTTTTCTCACTTGTGGTAAATTCATTACTGACAAGTGCTCGATCATCAGTGGCGATGATGACATTACCCAGGGCAGTAATAGTTGAATCAAAAAGTGAAATCGATATATCCTCTGGAAGTTCTTTGGTAATCTCTTCTTCTTCAAATTTTCCTACAAGTCGAGGGAGAAGAAGATGATTAGAATTGCCAACTGCAAACAATCCAAGTAGATTGGAATTGTTGAGTGTTGTTTGAATAACCGGAACATCAAGTGTTTCGGTGATGGTATCTATTTTTGATTCTTGAATATTGTAGGGAAATAAAGCATAGGTATTGGTTGATATTCCAAATATACCTATACTTGAGTTACCTAGAAGATCGATTGATTGTATATTCATAAGTTGTATCCTCTTCAGTGTTAGGAAAGGTAGGTTGACTACTCTTCTTCTTCAACAAAGTCTTCTTCTTCAAGATCAATTTCTTCTTCAGTTGGTTTGGTTGAGACGCTTACCTTGTCTTCCTCGAAGAATTCATCAGGACGAAGACCTGCAAGATAAACTGCCACGATATCATCATCACCCTTCTCTGCTCGAACAGTGATTTTACGTGGGGGTTTTTGCATACCTCGTTTGAAGATATATTCATTTACTTCCTGACCAATCCAAACTTCTTCAACTTTCATATGTTTCATGACATAGTCACGTACCATTTTTACAGCTTTGGAAGCCCGTTTGGTCCGTGGTGATGAATTAAGCTTGGGATAGAAAGGAATGGTGTAGGTCCGTTCTTCAACAATTTGATGTGACATCTTTCATTACCTCTTTATCGTGTGAGTTCGCCAGCTCCTCTCACCAGGATGTTGTCTAACTTTCCTGTCTGTTTTGAGTGTAACCCAAGTAGGTACAGGAAGGTTACTTTTCATTGCTTTTGCATATCGTTTTTTACGTGGATAATTCTTGTTTCTTGCCATAATTATACCCTCTTGAATGTAATTGATGAATCTCTTTTGTTACCTTGTATCTGCTTGAGCAGTCGAAGTAACTGGTCTTCTGAGATTCGCCCATTGATCCTTCCAGATCGGGAAAGCTGAATTAATTGATTTTCAATATTTTCAGCCATCTGAGGTTTAACTAGCTTGATATTAGATAATCTTTGTTTGGCTTTGTCAGAGAGTATGGATCGAAGTATTGCCTGTTTTTGTGCCTCAAATTGACGCTTAGCATCTTCTTGTTGTTTGATGGCTTCCTCGTCATTTTGAGATTCAGCTGCTTGTTTACGCAACTCCTGAAGCCGTTTTTTCCGTAACTCATCCAATTCATCACTCATTGATATCACCAATTAAATTATTCTAGACATCTAAAAGCTATATTGTCGACGAAGGACATACCCCTTGCGGTAATCTGTCGACCGTTTGGCACGGTCTCGACAAGCTGTGCCTGTTCAAGCTGTTGCAGGACATGCCTTGCAACACTACCACTTCCGCGTCGTGTCTTCTCTTGTTTAACTCCTCTGTTCTTCTTGCCACCATACATGGCACTGATTCGTCGTGAACCGAGGGGTCCTTTCATATAGATTTTTCTTAGGACTGCTGCTGATCGAATAAACCACCAATCAGGGTCTTCTGGTGGAAGTTCGCGGTCTACACCAGTCTTAACGAATGGTGCCCAATCAGGTGGGACAATCTCTGGCAACGCTTTCATTTCGGTCGCCATTCGATTGATCAGGTGATCCGCAGCAACATCATATGCAGTGGTCATAATCTTACCTTCTTTATTACGTATTTATCTTCAAGTGCATATTAGATAAAATGTTCTATCGATTCAGTCCTGATTGAAACTGTAGTCAGTATCTCTGAAAAAATTTAGTTCCATCAGCTTTTAGCTGGAAAGGAATTGATCTGATATCTCGTGTGTCTAACCAAATATTGAAGTGACTCCAAGCTTAACCAAATATGAAGTTCAAATGCCATCAGATATATCTCGTATAATTCATGGTCGGGTCAATGTACAGATCGGGAAGAACGGTATTTCCGAAGGTGTAATCACGCAGATCAAAGAGCAATTTAAAAAAAATCGTTACCTCAAAATTCGATTTCTAGAACTCTATATGTTTGATAGTATGCGTGATGCTTCACAAATGTTGGCTAACCAAGTGAATGGCAAAGTAATTGATATTCGCGGAAAGACCGTTGTATTAGAGCGGATCCGAACGCAGGAGTGAACCAGTTTTACTTATTGGTAAAAATTCTAATTCATTTATCTCAACGATATCCGATTGAGAATCAATCATCATCAGGAACATGATCTCTTCTTGCTGTACCAAAGCAGTTAATCGTTCCTCTTCCAAGACATCTGAGGTAAGGATAAGACCAATAATGACTTGTTCATTTTGTAATTTGATTAGTTGATAATCTATCTCATTATGTTCCTCAATGATTCTCCAGCCCTTTGCGTCCAATTCATCTAAGAGGGCTTGGGGAATTCGTTGAATTGATACATCTCCCTCTATTGCCTCTTCTACTTCTATATCACTGCTTTTCTTCTGAGATCCCGTGACTGAATTGAACTCAATTAATGGATATGCTGGTATTGGTTGTTGTGGTGATGGCACTTTCATGATCTGAGGGATAATTTGAAGTAGTTGGTTGAGCACCGAAATTTTAATTGTTTTGTCTGTCATGCCCATCGCGATCATACCTGGGTTAGAACGTAGAGATCCATTTGTTATCTTATTTAATGAACCACTTAGGTACGGTGATTTTTTTAAATTCATTACTAGATTGTCAAAACTTTTCCCTATCTCCTTTTTAGTTGTTCCGGTTATTTTTATCGTGAGGTACTGACTGGGCTTTGATTGATGATAATTGGAGAACAGAATCGATATATTCTGATCTTCTAACAGCATTTTGAGAATTTTGCTATTATATTCTGTGATATCTAAAGAGGAAAGAGCTGAGTATTGTACCAACTCACCATTTGATTTTTGAAGCAGATTATCAGTTATGGTAATTTCAGACTTGTCCCAAACTGGTAGATAGTATCCTGAGATTGGTATCCAGTCAATATTTTTAGGAACACTTTGTTTTAAATGTTTAATAATTAACTCTTGAAAAGATCCAAATGTTTGGTTATGTACTACATATTGGCCAATATACAACTTGATTGTTTTATGGTGTACCTCAAAGGTAATAAATGTGAATTGCTGCCTGAGATATTCATTAATTTGATAAAATATTGTATGTGACAGGCTATCAATCGTATTTTGATGTAACCTATATCCACTGATATAAATCGTTCCTCGATCTAATTCAATCTTCACTGAGCGTTTAGATCGTTTGATATCAGTCACATCAACTATATGGATTCGATATTTTATACTAATGAAAATCGAGATATTTTGCTAGAAATAATGAAATCGCCGTCCATAATTCGAGTTCCGAAGAGGCGAGCGATACTGACCGGTAATTTGTAGGATCAATTGAGCGATAGTCCCCATGGGCAAATCCCCCGAAGATGAAATTCTCACAATCAAAATCTTCCGGTTGCATTGCTCGTCCATTAGGTGTAAATAAAATTGTAGAATCCGGGTAGAATCGTGGTTTCTCTATTTGCTTGATTCTAGATCCTGCATAGCTAGAATTAAGTACCTGCTCCATGATCCCATAGAACCGCTTTTGAGATCTTGGTAATTTTGTTGCCGAATCAATGGCATAATATGAATTATTCGTTCCAAAAAACACTTCCAGCTGTGGTAGTAATTTAGTATAACCTAGAACAGTCAATAATCCAAAATGCAAAATATCAGGTCTATCTTCCCTTTGTGAGAGTGGTATATTTTTTAACAAATGTTGATGAGTTGATGCATTCACAAGTGGCATTCTTCCATATTTGTGATAATATTTCTTTATTTTAGAATCAGATTTCCAAACATCTGGTGCTTGTGAGATTGCAGCATCTATGATATGTACTCTGATAGAATCACCTGTGTTGAGTATCTAATTGATTTATCTACAGTATTTGTGGTCTTCGACTCATTCTTCTGTACTTCGTAGTATTAGGGGATCAAACCTGCCAATTTTTCTGCAAATTCTTCACTTCTCTCAGGTATTTTCATGGTAATAATATTTCCCTCCATCAATATGTTTCCATCGTCTGATACTGAGTTTATTCCCACCTTTTTTAGAATCTCGATACCACTTCCAATTGCTCCGATTATTTTTCCATCTTGATGAAATTCAGTAACCATCGCTTCTAATTCATTTATATTCTGGAGACCGTTCCCACCAATAAGGATCATTGCAACATAGGGTATATCCTGTGACAGAGCATCACTAATGGATACGGTCATCACTGACGAAGTCTCTCCTTTCAATGCTCCACTTTCACCTGAAACAGGAATCACATCATTTCCCGCCTCCTCCAAGATAACTTGGTTCGAAAGGTATGCCATATCATCAAATCCCTCAGTAATCACTAATAATACTGTACCAGCCATTCTAATGAACTCAAAAATTAAAATATTTTGAGCTTTGTCTCTTACTCAAAAATAATTGAATGATAATTATTTTTGGCTATCTCATTTATCTTGATAGAAAATCTATAATTACTGATGCTAATGGAGTCTCGTCCTGATCTCCTTCATAATTGTATGCCATTCCGTTGTAAATAGATGTCTTGACAACCCAATATTCTATTTGTTCAGGTACTTCAATGGTGTTAAATAATGTCTGGGGATTTAGAAAATGATTGGTATAGTCAAGATACAGATCTAGTTTATTGAAGAGGATCAATAATTGTTGATCACCAATAAAATGATCAAAGAGATTATTTAATGCATCAGTGATCTCATTGATATTATTTGCAGCTCCATCAAGTACAAAGATAACCTTATCAGAACTTTGAATTGAAGTACTCCACTGATTCCAAAAATCCCGTTGTCCTCCCATATCATAAATCGTAACCTCATTTCCTGCTAGAGTAAATCGTTTGGTAGATTTTCCCATGGTTGCTGCATGATTTACCCGCTGACTTTGTCGTTCAGGGATTCCGGTCTCTAAAAACATTGTCAATGAGGTTTTTCCTGCCATTGAAGGACCCAGTATTGTAATATCATAGGATTCTGAGGTAAAGAATTTGAGCATCCTCCGATGAATAGGCATATCCTGTTTAATTTCCTTAAAATATGGTATCGTTGGATCTTCTGTGACACTGATACTATTTGATACATTTAATGACATAGTATCTCCGAGATATGTACCTTCAATATCAAAATACACAATTCTGAGGTGATTTCCATGGGAAAGTATTCGACTTCCTATCTGTAGTGAATTTCGATTCACTCGTTCTTCAAGTTCCTTCTTAGTCATGAGAATGGAATCATATCTATTACAAATGTCACATTCCAAAGTCCGAATGGTATATACACGTTCATGTCCCTGATACATATCCAAACTATAGTCAGTTTCAGATATAAACTACATAATTACCAGTTCTGTTTTCTCATATTAGGGGAATTTATAGCGAACTCAGTAGGAAGTATATGGATAATTTGGTTGATAAGCTGGATCCGACACATACGTACCTTCCACTCCCATCTCATGATGGCATCATCCTCTCAAGTGAGATCGTACATTCCTATAGTATATCCGAAATTCAGAAAATATTAGAACAACATGATCTAACCTCAAAATACGAATCTTTGACCTCTGATATCGATATTAAATTACTTAAAACATCTGTAATCGACTCAATCTGGTTGATTCGTTGGCATCGTGATGGTAATCAGTTTCGTGCAGTTGTTTCAGGGACAGATCTCTAATTTACCCACGGGCCATGATACAACTTATTTTCATCCTTGTCGATTCTGCGAAAACCATGTGCTCCAAAATAATCTCGTTGCGCTTGAATTAATGATGCCGGAAGAGTATCTGACCGATAACCATCTAAATACGATAAGGCTGCAGTAAAGCCCGGGATGGAAATCCCACAATCAATCGCATATTTACAAATCTTCCGAAGATCCTTCTCATACGTCTCAATTATGGTTTTGAAAGTGGAGGTTAAGAGAAGATTGTATATTGCTCTGTCTGTCTGAAATTCTTGTTGGATCTCCTCTAAAAATTTTGAGCGGATAATACAACCGTTTGTCCAGATCATTGCGATTTCATCCAATTTCAGATCCCAGTCATACATTTTTGATGCACTTTGTAATAGTGCAAATCCTTGGGCATAGGTAATAATTTTGGCAACATATAGAGCATTCTCTAACTGATTTACTAGCTCGGGTATCTCTCGTTTCTGGTTTTGGATGGAAATGGCTGCTTCAACTCTTTCACTTTTCTTCGCAGAGAGAAAACGCTGGAAGACCGCAGCAGCTAGAATAGTTGTTGGTTCACCAAGATCTAAACTATCATGTATACTCCACTTGCCAGTTCCTTTTTGCCCTGCACTGTCATATATGATTTCAACAATTGACTTTCCAGTTTCTTGATCTACTGTGTTAAGGATTGTTGCAGTGATCTCAATCAGATAAGATTCAAGATTGCCGTGATTCCAATTATCAAAAATATTGGCGATATCTTTGTCATCTCGGTTCAAACTCAGCAGTTGGTAGCTTTCAGCAATGAGTTCCATGTCAGCGTATTCAATTCCATTATGAATTGTTTTAACATAATGACCTGCACCATCTGGTCCAATCCAGTGACAACATGGATCTCCATTTGGTGCAATTGCTGCAATATCTTGCAATAAAGGTTTGACACGTGACCATGCTGCGTAATTGCCACCTGGCATGATTGCCGGTCCGTTTCTTGCACCTTTTGCACCTCCTGAAATCCCTGCTCCGACAAAATACAATTCCCGTTGGTTCAGATACTTCGTTCTGCGGGAGGTATCTCTATAATTTGCATTTCCCCCATCGATAATAATATCCTGTGATCCAAGATGTGATTGAAGCTTTTCTATCACCTGTTCTGTTACCTCGCCAGCTTTTACCATGAGTAACACGACCCGCGGTGTCTCGATTGACGAAATAAAGTTTGTAAGGTCAGTATATCCCAGATATCTCGAAGAATCCGTTAATTTCTCTGCTTTACTGACCTGTTCGGGATTGATATCATAGATTGAGACTGTATACCCCTTATCTAGGAAATTCAAGGATAAGTTCCGTCCCATTGTTCCAATCCCAATAATCCCGATGTCTGAAGTCATGAGTTGAGTTTGACATCCAACTAATTATAGGTTATGACCGTTATTTCAGTTATTCTATTCGAACTTGAGTGCATTGTTCGAGACTATTCTGTATTATCTGTCTGAATTACTAGATCTTGCTCCATTCACGATTATCCTTGTTGATAAATTCCTGAGCTATCCGTGGTCCTTGCGTACCTGCAGGATAATTGGGAAAGGGATCGGTAAGGTTGCCATTGTAGATCCTATCATTGAGTTCTCGCCATCGCTTCACAATCGGATCAACAATTTGCCACATCTCTCTGATCTCATCGAAACGAATGAACAAGGTGGAATCCCCACGCATTGCATCAAGTATTAGTCTCTCATATGCCTTGGGTTCCTTTATTCTGGCTTCTCCCCCAATATTTAGACTGGTCGGCTCAACATCAGATAATAGTCCTGCAGGTTTCCATCCAATGGTTACATCAATTCCCGCTTGTGGCTGAATCTCTAATCTTATCGTATTAGGGATTGGTGGTTGTTTATTCAAGGTAGTCGGGATTTGTTCTACCTCTAATTGTTTGAGTTGGATGAATATTTCAGTTTTACGATCAGACATTCGTTTACCACTGCGAAGATAAAAAGGAACTCCCCGCCAGCGATAATTATCGATGAAAAATTTTACCGCTGCATATGTTTCAACCAGTGAATTAGGTGGTACCCCCTCTTCCTGACGATACGGTGGTACAAATTCAGAATTAACTACTCCTTGACTGTACTGTCCTCGTACTGCAAATTTATCAACATCCTCTGTATCATATCGTCGAATTGATTTGAGTAAAATCACTTTCTCATCTCGGATATGTTCAGGATCTAGTGATCGTGGGTGATCCATGGTAAGAAAAGCTAGAATTTGTAATAAGTGAGATTGGATCATATCTCGCACAGCCCCAGTCTGCTCGAAGAAATCAACTCTTCCTTCAACTCCAATTGTTTCTGAACTGGATATCTGGATGTGATCTATATATTCACGATTCCACAGAGGTTGAAATAGTACATTTGACATTCGAAAGACAAGGATATTCTGTACTGCTTCCTTCCCAAGGAAATGATCGATACGGTAGATCTGTTCTTCTTTGAAATGTTCCATAATTTTATTGTTAAGATCCACTGCACTTTCAAAGTCAAGCCCAAATGGTTTTTCCACAATGACTCGGCTCCAAATACCATTATATTCTCTATTCAAATTCTGTTCTGCAAGGGATTGGATCAAATGCTCGAAATGACTGGGATTGGTTGCAAAATAAAAGAGTTTATTCGCTTTTCTTTTCCATTCTGCTTCTCGTTTCTCAATATGTTGTCGTATCTGTACAAATGTTGATGTTTCTTTATAATCTGCTCTAATGGATTCCATTCTACTAGCTATAGGATCCCAGTATCGCGACTCCATTTTATGAGAACAGTATTGAATCACTCGCATCTTCATATGATCTGCAAATTCATCTCCAACCTGAATTCTCCTACCGACTCCTAGGATTGAAAAATCAATAGGCAACAATCCATCTCGGGCAAGATGATAAAGTGCTGGCATCAATTTTCGTCGAGTAAGATCTCCAGATGCTCCAAATATGATGAGTACGGTGGCCTCAGGTACTTGGTCTGCAGGAACAGGTTCTGATTGAGTAGTGCTCAAAATAGATACATTTACTGGCTTGTCTCAAGACTTTTGAATTGTATTGTAGTTAGTTAGCAGATTATTCCCAAATACTGGTGATCTTGGGACTATCAGATTCAGTTGTTGAATTCACAAATGTCTCAACTTCCTCACCATCATTCAAATCTATATTCAGATTATATGGGCTGGATACACCACTTAGGATTGTTGTCACCTGTATCTTCTCACCCAAAGTTGGATCAATTTGTGTTCCCCAAATAATCTCGCTGTCCTCACCCATCTCCTGTGAAATGGCCTGAACACACCGTCGGACCTCTTTGAGTGATAAAGTGTCTCCACCTGCAATATTAATCAGTGCTGCCTTGCAATCCATAATTTGAATGTCCAGCAGGGAATTGCTCAAACTCTCTCTTAAAGCATCTTCAATCCGATTTTCTCCTTCACCCTCTCCCATACCAATAACTGAAGTCCCACCTTGTTTGAGGACCTGTCTGATATCTGCAAAATCAACATTAACATAGGCAGGGGTGATGACGAGATTGACGATTCCTTTCACAGCTCTAACCAGGATTTCATCAGCCACTTTAAAGGCTACTCCAATAGGTAGATTTGGAACCAGATCCATTAATTTTTCATTAGGAATGACAATCACTGTATCACAAGAATTAAACAGATCCTGTAATCCTTCCATAGCATGTTTTGCTCTTGTTTCACCTTCCATCTCAAAAGGTAGTGTACATACTCCAACAGTGAGTGCTCCAACCTTTCTGGCTTGTGATGCGATTACCCCAGCAGCTCCAGTTCCAGTTCCACCGCCCATTCCTGCGGTGACGAAAACCATATCGGCATCAGAGAAAATTGGTTCTATCTGATCAACACTTTCCTCAGCTGCAGCTCGTCCAATAACCGGATCATTACCTGCCCCTAATCCTCGGGTAAGGTTTAGCCCCAACAATATCTTCTCATCTGATGAGACATCTCGGAGATGATGTGCATCGGTATTGGCTGAAACCGTTAGTGCTCCAGTGAAATTAGAATTCGCTAGACGGTTGATGGCATTACAACCACCACCACCTACACCCACGGCGACAATTTTATTTTTGTTATCCCCGATAAGATCAGAAAGAAATTGATCCATATCTTGAGAGGAAGTAGATCTCGGTCCACCTGAATCTTCTGATTTTGTTTTGACTACCTTCTCACCTGGCGAAGGGATTGGAGCTTGTGGTCCACTGCTATCCTCCACCTCGGCTTCATCATCTATTGTGTCGAGTAAATTCTTTATACTTTGGGACATCATATCAAAATGGTATTATTTCCATAAATAATCGGGTATTACCTAGGATATATCTGCGTATTTCAGAAATCATCCCAAAGGGGATCACTTTCTTCGGGTAAAAATTCAGGATCTATTTCTAACATTGTCATACTGCGGAATTTTGGTGATTTCATCAATTTATTCATGATTAGTTCCTCAATTCGGTGAACGAGAGGTTCTGATTCTTTCGCACTAGTTGAATTAATAGAGAAGATCAAATCATCTCCAAAAAGTTCTGTTCCCTTGAGTAATTGCATTGCCTCATCTATCCTTGGTTTCTCTACAATATCATTCTTGGTAACAACTCCAATCATGATCATCGCGGGATAAAATTCGGAGATTTCATGCAAAAGGTTGAGTTGTTCTTGATCAGTACTACTTGCCTTCTCTGCAGGATCAAAAAAGAATACCAAAATATCTGATAGATATTTTAATGCCAAAAGTGCCTGTAGCTCAATATCATTTCGATCATAAAAACTGCGATCAAGTAAACCAGGTGTATCCACGAACTGAATATTGAAGAACTTAAATTCTCGATGTCCGAAAATAACACTCTTTGTAGTAAAGGGATAACTGGCAACTTCAGGTTTTCCAGAAGTAGTTACACGGATAAATGAAGATTTTCCCGCATTTGGAACCCCAGTGATTACAACTGTAGGCAAGGTAGGATTAAAACCAGGTAATTCCGAAAGTTTTTCTCTTCCCACTCTTAGATCGTTAAGGAAAGGATCAATCCGGTACACTAAGCTGGAAAATCTTCCCATTGCTTGTTTTCGAAGCTGTTTATTTTCTTCCTTATGATAGGTTCCCATCATTTCATCACTAATTTCCTGCTGGATATGTCTGATACTATCATTTATTCCATACACTCTTGCTAGTGAAATTTTCAGCTGATCTACTCCAAGATAGAGATCTGCCATCTCCTGATAGAATGGGTGGATATTATCAATTGATGGGAACTGGTGTATCATCCGTTCTATCCTATCCGTAATGACATTGGCAATCGTATTTACGCGGTTAAGTTCGTGATTTC
>Ga0102944_1001293_pt1 | contig 16883 bp, 19 predicted proteins | sample SalPonD_shore_MG_FD_78172 | JGI IMG/M metagenome (GOLD analysis project Ga0102944, IMG submission 78172) | Salt pond soil microbial communities from South San Francisco under conditions of wetland restoration - Salt Pond MetaG... | ecosystem: Environmental > Aquatic > Marine > Intertidal zone >...
CCGCTGACCAGCTTCGCCCACTCGGTGGATGACACCAGCGCCCTGATCGAGATGGTGGGCGGCGCGCCGCTGGTGGTGAAGCTGGTCAGCGGCAGCCCCACCCCGGCCCGCGCCAGCAGCTGCAGGGAGCGCAGCTTGTCGCGCGAGCGGCCGATGGCCACCGACTCGTTGAGCGGGTACACCCCCATCATCTCGAACTGGCGCACCACGGCCAGGCCGTAGAAGGTGATGGAGGCGCCGATGCGCGGAACGACCGCCTCGAAGCCGGTGAGCTCCTGCTTCTTGAACTGGATGGTGGGGCGCTGCGAGGCGATGTCGATGGTGCAGCGCAGCGGGTCGATGATGTGGATGTCGTGGCCGCGCTGGACGCCGGCCTCGGCCAGACGGCGCGTGGAGTAGAGCCTGCGGTTGCGGGACAGGATGGCGATCTTCATCGGGACCCTGGTGTCCTGTCTCAGAAATCCGTTGCAATTGGGCGAGCCGGCCCGGCGCCGCGCTGCCCCTCCTCGACTTGGGCCTGACGCGGACTTGGGCCCAACACGCCTCAAAGCGGCGCCTTGCTGCCAACCGGCGCAGCAAGCCCGGAAATGGAGCGCCTTTCCGCGACAGGGGCCTAGCGGGTTGCCGGTTGGTCGCCGGGCGGCCGCCCCACCAGGTAGGACCGCCCGGGGTCCACGGTGAACCGCTTGCGGAGCGCGGTGCGTCCGAGCAGCAGGCGGAACTTCATGGTGTCCCGGTTGGTCAGGGTCATCTCCACCAGCCAGCTGCGCCCGCCCAGGGTCAGCCGCGTCTCGATGACGTAGCGGTACTCCCGGTGCCCCCCGGAATCGGTGACCCAGCGGCGGTCGACCACGGGCGCCGCGGCCTCCACCGCCTCCTGCCGATCCTGGTAGGGGTGCACCCCGAACCGTACCATCGAAACGCCGCCCTGCCGAAACGGCTCCAGGAAGAAGGCGTGCAGGGCGGAGGTGCGGGCGCCGGTGTCCACCTTGGCCTTGATGTTGGGGATGCCCAGATCGGGCAGGGCCACCCATTCCCGCCAACCGAGCGTCAGCGCCCCGGTCCGCCCCTCGACGCGCCGGGTCACGGGGTCCTCGCCGGGAACGACAGGAAGGGATGCGGGAGTTGCGCGGGGCTCATGCCGCGAGTGTACCAAGCCGACTGCGGCTGTCCCCATCCCCGCTCGGCGGCGCGCACGCAAAAGGGGGCGGATCCCCGCGGGATCCGCCCCCCGGATACGGCCACCGGGGCCCTATTGCGCAGTCCGGAAATGGACCGTGCGGTAGCCGTTCTGGTTGCACTGGATGAAGTACACGTCGCGGTGATCCCATACCCGGATGGGCAGGGTGTCGCCGCTGTCCAGCACCAGCTCGTAACGCGGGTCCGACTCCTGGTCCGGATCGTTGACCCCCAGCGGATCCTCCCATTCGGGATTGAAATAGCCCGAGCAGTTGTTGCCGCCCGGGCCCTCGGTATCGCACAGCATCCAGACATCCACGTCATCCAGCAGGACGTTGCCGTTCTTCTTGATGGAGCCGTGTTGCAGGGACATGGCTTCCCCCTATTGGCAGAATGGCCGGACCGACCGGGGCCGGTGCGCGGCCAGCGTTTGCATGCGTTACTCTTGGAATTAGAAAGCAGGCGCCGGGGCGAATTCCACGCCGCGGGCCGGCGCCGGAACATCCGCAATGGGAGGCTGCCATGACCCGCCTGTCCGTCCTGCTGCTGGGCCTAAGCGCCCTGATCCTGCCCGCCGACGCCGCCGCAGCGGAAACGGCCCCGTGGGGCCGCGCCGAGGCCAAGGAAATCGACTACACCCACCAGAAGGTGGTCCTCGATATCACCGTGGACAGCGTCGAGCGCATGAACGCGGTGCTCGACCGCGCCAGCTACATCAGCAACCTCAACGGCGGCAATCCGTTGGACACCGCCATCGTGCTGGTGCTGCACGGCGACGAGATCCCCTTCTTCGCGGTGGCGAACTACCCCGAATACCAGGAGCTCATGACCCGCGCCCAGAGCCTCACCGTGGGCGACATCATCGAGTTCCGCATGTGCCGGGTGGCGGCCCGCAGCCACGGCTTTGAGCCTTCGGACATCCACGGTTTCGTGACCCTGGTGCCCATGGCCGAGGCGGAGATCATCCGCTACCAGCAAAAGGGCTACGCCTACCTGCAGTTCTGAGCCCCGGCCTGCAGGGCGCCGTTTGTTTCCGGGCGGCGCGAAATGGCACCCTCCTCGGCGAAGGCCCCGGCGCGACGGTGGCGCCGCGGGCGTCAACCGAGGAGACAGACCAATGGCGAGTGTGCTCATGCCTCTGGCTGAAGGATTCGAGGAGCTGGAGGCGGTAACGGTCATCGACGTCCTGCGCCGCGCCGGCATCGAGGTGACCACCGCCGGCCTCGACGGCGCCGGGGCGGTCACCGGCTCGCGCCAGACGCAGCTGGTGCCCGATGCGGCTCTCGACGACGTCATGGACCGGGATTTCGACATGATCACCCTGCCCGGCGGCATGCCGGGGGTGGACAACCTCAAGCGGGACCCCCGCATCCGGCAGCTGCTCGAACGCTTCCACAGCCAGGACCGGTTCACCACGGCCATCTGTGCGGCGCCGTCCATCCTGGCCGCCCACGGCTACCTGGAGGGCCGCCAGGTGACCTCCAATCCCAAGTTCCAGAACCAGGTGAACCTCGGCAACGTGGACTACGTGGAGGATCCGGTGGTGGTGGACGGCTCCGTGGTCACGTCGCGCGGGCCGGGCACGGCCATGGAGTTCGGCCTCAAGCTGATCGAGATGCTCGCGGGCGAGGACGCCCGCGACGAGGTGGAGGCGGGCCTGGTGCGCATCCACTGAGGCCCCCTCGACGAGCCCCAAAAAAGGCCCGCCCCGCCACTAAACCTGCTGCCCTGGCAGCCAAGGCCCCCGTTACGGGGAAGGTTTAGTGGCGGGGCGGGCCTTTTCGCGGCGGGGGGCTCGCCCCCGCTGCGGGCCTTACTAGGCCGGCTTGCGGAAGTGCAGCACGCCCCAGGTGAGGTAGCCGCTGTTGCCGCCCTCCACCCAGTGGCGCAGGCCCTGCTTCATGTTCTCGATGTACTCGTCGCTGACCTTGCCGCGCAGCTCGCCCTCGCGCCCCTCCAGCTCCTGCAGGACGCGGCCGTAGTGGCGCGGAAGCTGGTCGGCGTGCTCCTCGAAGCCCAGGTCCTCCCAGCCCAGCTGCTTGGCCGTCTCCTTGTAGAAGCCCGGCGAGCCCAGGCTGGGCAGGTGGATGCGGGCCAGGATGGGATCGAGCACGCCCTCGGGGCAGTCGTCCGTCTGCATGGGATCGGTGAAGATGAACTCGCCGCCCGGCTTGAGGATGCGGTCCACCTCGCGGAGCACGGCGGCACGATCGTCGGCGTGCAGGATGGAGTCCTGGCACCACACCAGGTCGAAGCTGGCGGCGTCGAAGGGGGTGCGGTCGAAGCTGGCGTCGTAGACGTCGATCAGGTGATCGAGGCCCTGCTCCTTGTTCATCTGCCGGTCGCGCTGGTTCTCCACCTCGGACAGGTTGGCCACGTCCACGTGGCAGCCGAAGCGCTTGACCAGGTGGCGGGCGGTGCCGCCGTAGCCGCCGCCGATGTCGCAGATGCGGGTACCCTCGGTGATCGGCGCCTTCACCAGATCGGCCATGTGGTAGACGGTGCGGACGCTGGCGTCGTAGATGGACTCGTCCTCGGACTGGTACATGCCGAGGTGCAGGTCCTCGCCGCCCCAGATGGTGAAGTAGAAGGTGTCGGCGTCCTCGCTGTTGTAGTACTCGCGAGCTGTCTCGACGGCCTCGGAATACTCCTTGTCGCTCATGCTCATGCCTCCTCGGGCCTCCGCCTGGGCGGAGGGATGGCGAATGGGGGATTCGGGCGCTGCGGGCCGGCGATGGCGGCGGCTGGGAAGCAGGCCCAGGCCTCCGGCGCGGGAGGCCCATCAAACGGTCATGGTAACAGACCTCCGCGGCCCGGCCCGAACGGGCCCCGACTAGCCCCGGACGCGGGCGGAGTCGTCCCCATCCCGCCGCTCCTCCGGCGGCGCCCCGTCGTCCTCCGGGTCGGTGTAGGCGCAGCGGCCCTCCTCGATGTGCTTGTCCCGGTCGGAGCCCATCTCGCCGGCGCACAGGGCCCCCTCCGCGTCTTCCTTGTTCTCGGGCACGGTGGGCACGAAGGTGTCGGCGGCAAGCATGTAGCCTCGCGGCAGCTCGCGCACGGCGAACGGATCGCCGGCGGCGGCGTCGCCGGCCACCAGACCGCCCGCCAGGGTGGCGCCGAGCGCCAGCCGGATGCCGTAGCCGCTGCGCGGCGGAGTGCGCTGCCCCATGTGGCTCTCCCTTGGATGATGCCCCTGTTCATCGCCAGTCTACCCGAGCCGGGCGCCTGCCTCCCACCCCGCGCGGACGCAACAAGGCCCCGGGCGGGGCCCGGGGCCTTGGGGATCTGGTGCCGGTGCGCGGAGTTGAACCACGGACCTACCGATTACGAATCGGTTGCTCTACCAGCTGAGCTACACCGGCAGCGGTCGTTGCGGCGGGGATTCTACCCCGGGCCGCCGGGGCGGGCAACGGCCGGGGCCGCCGGCTCAGTCCTGGCTGCGCACCCGCACCACGATGTCGAGGTCCTCGCCGGCGACGCCCTCCGGCAGCTGGGGCATGAGCTGGCCGACGTCGATCTCCTCGGCGGGGATGTCGCGCAGCCGGCCGCTGGCCTCGTCGTAGAGGTGGTGGTGGGGCGCCGTGTTGGCGTCGAAGAACACCTTGCTCGACGACACCACCACCGCCCGGATCAGGCCGGTCTCCTCGAACAGGCGCAGGGTGTTGTACACCGTGGCCTTGGAGACGCGGTGGTAGTCGGCGTTGACACGCTCGAGGACCTCGTCGGCGCTCAGGTGATGGTCGGCACCGTCGTCTCCGGCCCCCTGGAACAGCACATGGGCGATCTCCACCCGCTGGCTGGTGGGCTGGATGCGGTGCTCCCGCAGGGTCCGCGCGATATCGTGCTTGGTCCGGCGTTCCATTCGGACGCTCACTGGCAAAGTTAACCGGTTGGTAATATAGCCGATTTTCCGGGATTTGGCCACAGCGGCTGCCAACCATGGCCTCCCTCGCCCCTTTTGACAAGGAGCGGCCGGGGAAATGCCCGACCCGCCCGCTCGGGAAACGCGGCGCAGCCGCGGCCCGCGGCTAATCGGCGGGCATCTCCCGGTCCACGGCGAAGGGGGCGGGGTCGACGGCGGGCTCCTCGCCGGTCAGCGCCGCCGCCAGCAGCTCGGCGGATGCCGGGGCGTGGACCACGCCGTTGCGCGAGTGGCCGGTGTTGACGTACAGGCCCTCGACCCCGGGCACCGCGCCGACGAAGGGGCGCTCGTCCGGGGTCGCGGGCCGCAGGCCGGCCCAGTAGGTCTCCAGCTCCAGGTTGGCGCTCTCCGGCACCATCTCCACCGCGGCCTGGGCGAGGGCGCGCACGGAGCCCAGGGAGGTGCGGGCGTCGAAGCCGGACTCCTCCACCGTGGAGCCCACCAGCAGGCGGCTGTCGGCGCGCGGGATGAGGTAGTGGGAGCCGGCCATCACCAGCTGCCCGATCAGCGGCCGGGTTCCCTGGAGCAGCAGCATGGTGCCCTTCACCGGCCGCACCGGCAGGTCCACCCCCAGCGGCGCCACCAGCTCCGGGCTCCAGGGCCCGGCCGCCACCACCACCCGCTCGGCGGAGAAGGTGCCGTGGTCGGTGTGGGCGCCGCGCACGGCGCCCCCTTCGCGGACCAGCGCGCGGGCGGTGACGCCGTCCAGCAGCTGCACCCCGGCCTCGTTGGCGAGGCGCATGAGGCCGCGCATCAGGCGCGGATTGCGCAGCCAGGCGATGCCGGGCAGGCGCAGGCCGTACTCGGCCACGGGGCTGACGGCGGGCTCCAGGTCGGTGACCTCCTCGCCGGCCAGCTCCTGGAACTCCACTCCCAGCTCGCGCGCCCAGTCGCGCGCCCGCTCCCGGTCCACCGGGGCCTTGCTCGGGAAATCCGCGTAGACCATGCCCAGGCTGCGCATCTCCGGTTCCACCCCGACCCGCTCCCGGATCTGGCGGCACAGCTCGGGATAGACCTGCTGGCTGCGCCGCGCCAGGGCGTTCACCGCCGCATCCTGGCGCCAGGGGTACAATGGCGACAGGATGCCGCCGCCGGCCCAGGAGCTGATGCCGCTGCGCCGGCCGGGATCGAGGACGGTCACCGCCTGGCCGCGCTCGGCCAGGGCCAGGGCGGTGGTCAGACCGATGATGCCACCGCCGAGGACCAGGGTGTCGGTCACGTTTGTGCTGGCTGCGCCCGCTTCGGTAGAGTGCAACGCCTGCTCCTTGCCGCCGGCGCCTGCGGCGCCGGTCCATTTCCGGAGACCGAGGCCTCGGGGAGATGCAAGGATCCCCCAAGGGGCAGTCCCGACTCAAGCCGACCACCGGAGAGACCGGATTGCATAGATTCCTGCGCACCATCCCCGTGCTGGCGCTGCCGCTGGCCGCGGCCGCGCACGCCCTGCCCAACGCCGACCCGGAGGCCGCCAACGGCAAGGAGAAGCTGTGGGAGACGGAGGCCGAGCTGGGTCTGACCACCAGCTCCGGCAATGCCGACACCACGACCACCACCGGGCGCGTCGCCAGCGACCGCACCGGCGAGCGCTTCGCCCTGCATCTGCTGGCGGAGGGCCGCTACTCGGAGGAGGACGGCTCGGCCACCTCCCAGCGCGCCCACGGCCTGGGTCAGCTGGACTACAACCTGCAGCCGCGCCTCTACACCTTCGGCGTGGTGGAGGCCACCCACGACCGCTTCGCCGGCTACGACGCCCGCCTGCAGGAGGCGGTCGGTCTCGGCCGCCACATGCTGGACCGCGACGACATGGCCTGGCGGATCGAGGGCGGCCCCGCCCTGCGCCAGGAATGGCAGGTGGACGACACCTACGAGAACTCGGTGCGGGCGCGGCTGCGCACCCTGTATACGTGGAACTTCCGCGAGGCCTCGCGCTTCAGCCAGGAGCTTGTCTACAACCCCTCGCTGGAGAACGGCGACGACTACCTGCTCACCAGCGAGACCGCCCTCAGCTTCCGCCTGAACTCCCGCATCGCCTTCAAGACCAGCGTCAAGGTGGAGCACGACAGCCAACCGGTGGCGGGGGCGGAGAAGACCGACGTCTTCACCACCACCTCGCTGCTGTTCCACTTCTGAGCCGGGCTGCCGCCGGCGGGGCAGCCTCAGCCGGGGACGCCCTCGCCCAGATGGGGCTCCACCCAGCGCTGGCTGCCGTCGGCCAGGGTCTCCTTCTTCCAGAAGGGGGCCTTGGTCTTGAGGATGTCGATGATGTGGCGGCAGGCGTCGAAGGCGTCGCCGCGGTGGGCCGACCACACCGCCACCAGCACGATGGGGTCACCGGGAAGGAGCTCCCCGAAGCGGTGGATCACCAGGGCCTCGGCCACCGCCCAGCGCGCCATGGCCTCGGCCGTGACCCGCTCCAGCTCGCGCTCGGTCATGCCCGGATAATGCTCCAGCTCCATGCGCACCACGCCGTCGCCGTCGTTGACGTCGCGCATGGTGCCCACGAACTGCACCGCGGCCCCCGCACCCGCGCCGGCGGGTGCATGGGCGGCCACCTCGGCGGCGGCATCGAAGGCTTGCTGCTGTACGCGGACGTGCATGGCGGGTCCCCCTGGACCGTCTAGCGGGCGGCGGGGATCAGCTGGAGCCGTTCTCGTCGGAAGGCGAGTCGGGGCCGAACAGGCTGTCCAGGAGCCGGTCCACGCGCCGGTCGAGCTCGGCCTGGAAGCGGTCGTGGGTCTCCACCGCCTCGCGCACGAGCGCCGCCGCCTCGCGGGCGTCCAGGGGACGCTGCGGGGTGCGCAGGCGATAGCGCTCCCGCAGCCGGGCCAGGCCCGGGCTCGGGTAGTAGGTCTCGCTCTTGACTTCCCGCCAGGGGTGAAGCCAGCGGCGCTCGTTGGCGTCCATAGCCATCTCGGTGGCGTTGTCGAAGGGCCCGGACGGGCCGGCACGGTCGGAAATTTAGGCGATTTCGCGCGTGTGTCAAGGCACCCCGGGCCCCGCACCGCGGCCGGCCCTACCCCACCTCGCCGTACACCGCCCGCTCTCCCACCCACCGCCGGATCAGGCCTTGCGCGGCCTCCGGATCGCTCGCCAGCAGGGTCTCGGCGGCGCTCGCCAGACCGGCTATCAGGCCCCGGTCGCGGCCGAGATCGGCGATGCGCATCTGCTCCAGCCCGGTCTGCCTCGTCCCTAGGACTTCCCCCGGGCCGCGCAGTTCCAGGTCCACCTGGGCGATGCGGAAGCCGTCGCCGGTCTCGCGCATGGCCGCGATGCGACGCTTGGCCCGGTCGGTCAGCGGCGGGTGGTAGAGCAGCACGCACGCCGACTTGCGGCTGCCCCGGCCAACCCGGCCGCGCAGCTGGTGCAGCTGGGCCAGCCCCATGCGCTCGGCATGCTCGATCACCATGAGCGTGGCGTTGGGCACATCCACGCCCACCTCGATCACCGGCGTGGCCACCAGCAGGTGGGAGGCGCCGCGCTTGAAGGCGGCCATGGCCGCCTCCTTCTCGGCGGCGGCCATACGCCCGTGGACCAGCCCCACGGACAGTTCCGGGAAGGCCGCCTGCAGGCGCTCGTGGGTGGCGGTGGCGGCCTCCAGCTGCAGGGCCTCGCTCTCCTCCACCAGCGGGCACACCCAGTAGGCCTGCTGGCCTTCGGCCACCGCGGCGCGGATGCGGGCCTCCACCTCCTCGCGGCGGGCGTCGGAGATGCCCACGGTCTCCACCGGCTGGCGCCCGGGCGGCAGCTCGTCGATGACCGTGCCCTCGAGGTCGGCGAAGGCGGTCATGGCCAGGGTGCGCGGGATGGGGGTGGCGGTCATGATCAGCAGGTGCGGCGCGCCGCCCTTCTCCTTCAGGGCCATGCGCTGGTGCACGCCGAAGCGGTGCTGCTCGTCGATCACCGCCAGGCCCAGGGCGGCGAAGCGCACGTCCTCCTGGAACAGGGCGTGGGTGCCCACCACCACCCGCGCCGCGCCGTTGGCGATGGCCTCGGTGCGGGCGCGGCGCTCCGCCTGGCCCATGCTGCCCACCAGGAAGTGCACCTCCACCCCCAGCGGCGTCAGCCAGTCCGCCAGGGTGGCGGCGTGCTGCTCGGCCAGGATCTCGGTGGGCGCCATGAAGGCCGCCTGATAGCCGGCCTCCACCGCCTGCAGCATGGCCAGCGCCGCCACCACCGTCTTGCCCGAGCCCACATCGCCCTGCACCAGCCGCTGCATGGGGCGCTCGCCGGCCAGGTCGGCGCGGATCTGCTCCCAGGCGCGCGCCTGGGCGCCGGTGAGCTCGAAGGGCAGATCCGCCAGCAGGGCGCCCGGCAGCCGGCCGGGGCCGTCGAGCGCCGGCGCCCCGCTGCGGCGGCGGTCGTCGCCCACCTTGCGCAGGGCCAGGTGGTGGGCCAGCAGCTCCTCGAAGGCCAGGCGCTGCTGGGCCGGCGTGCGGAATTCGGCGAGGGCCTGGGGCTCGGTGTCCGGCAGCGGGCGGTGGACCGCCTCCAGGGCCTGGGCCAGGGTCGGCCAGCCGTGCTCGGCTCGCACCGCCTCCGGCAGCTGCTCCGGAAGGCCGGCGGCGGCGCGGTCCAGGGCGTGCCCGATCCAGCTGCGCAGGCGCCCCTGGGTGAGCCCCTCGGTCAGGGGATAGACCGGGGTCAGGTGGTTGGGCGGCGCCGGCGCCTCGTCGCCCGCCTCGAACTCGGGGTGGACCATCTCCAGGCCGTGGTGGCCGCGCCGGACGCTGCCGAAGAACCACACCCCGCGGCCCGGCCGCAGGGTCTGCTTGAGGTAGTCGCGCACCTGGAAGAAGCGCAGGGTCAAAAAGCCGGTGCCGTCGGCTACCCGCACCACGTACATGGGCCGGCGCCGGCCCACGGTCTCGGCGGCGCGCACGGTGGCACGGCAGCCGGCCTCCTCGTCGGGAGCCAGGGAGCCGATGGCGCGGATGCGGGTGCGGTCCTGATAGCGGTGCGGCAGGTGGAACAGCAGCTCCTCCTGCGAGCGCACCCCGAGCCGCTCGAGGCGCTCGGCCATGCGCGGGCCCAGGCCCGGCAGCTCGGTCAGCGCCCGCCCCTGGCCCGGCCCGGCGCTCACGGGCGGCGCCCCCGGCGGCGGGCGCGGGCTGGGATCGGCTGGGTGCGGCGGCACTGGGACACGGTTCGGGCCTGTGACGGAAGGAGGAAGATGTGGTATTTTGTCCGTTTTACCGGTTCAGTCGAGTGGGGAGCCACCATGGCCAAGCGCTGCGAAATCTGCGGGAAGGGCCCCGGCACTGGCAACAACGTGAGCCACGCCAACAACAAGAGCCGCCGCCGCTACCTGCCCAACCTGCACAAGGTGCGGGCCCGGGTGGACGGCCGGATCAAGCGCGTCAACGCCTGCGCCCAATGCATCCGTTCGGGACACGTCCAGAAGCCGGCCTGAGTCCGCGGGACACCGCACACGAAAAAGCCGATCCGCTCCGGATCGGCTTTTTTGCGTCCATCCTGTCGGCCTCCATGCGGGGGCGCCGTCCGCGGGCGCCTAGCCTTCCAGCCCGGAGGCGTGCATGACCGCCTCCATCTCCACCGCGGCGCCCTTGGGCAGCTGCGCCACGCCGACCGCGGCGCGCGCCGGATAGGGCTCCAGGAAGAAGTCGTCGAGCACCTCGTTGACCACCTCGAACCGGGACAGGTCGGTCAGGTACACGGTCAGCTTGACCACCTGGCACAGGGTGCCGCCGGCGGCGCTGCACACCGCCTCGATGTTGGTGACCACTTGCTCCACCTGCCGCCGGAAGTCCCCGTCCACCAGCTCCATGGTGGCCGGGTCCAGCGGGATCTGCCCGGAGATGTAGATGGCCTCGCCGGCCCGCACCGCCTGCGAATAGGGCCCGATGGCCTGCGGCGCGGCGTCGGTATGGTAGCTCTCCCGGAAGTACATGCTCATGATTCAACCCTTCTTCCGAACAATGCGTTCCACCGCGTCCAGGCCGCGCAGGATGCGCACGAGGTGGGCCAGATGATCGCGGCCCTCCACCTCCAGGGTCATGCCGATGACCTTGTGGACCCCGTCCCGATCCTCCACCTGGACGTGGTCGATATTGGCGCCGTCCTCGGCGATGGCCGAGGCCAGGCTGGCGAGCACGCCCTTGGTGTTGCGCACCACCGCCTGCACGGCCACCGGAAAGACCCCGTGGATCTCCGGAGCCCACTCCACGGTCACCCATTTTTCCGGATGATGCGCGAGCTCGTGCAGGTTGGGGCAGTCCTCGCGGTGGACCATGACGCCCCGGCCCACCGAGATGAATCCCACGATTGGATCCCGCGGGATAGGATAACAGCACCGGGCCAGATTGGCGACGATGCCCTCCATGCCCTTGACCAGGACGTTGCCGGCGCCCTGGTCGGTGACCTCCTCGCCGCTGCCGCCCAGCTCGGCGGGGACCCGGGAATCGCGGTCCAGGTAGCCGGGGAACAGGTGCTGCACCACCGCCGGCGCCAGCACCGTGCCGCGGCCGATGGCCTCGTACAGGGCCTCCTGCGAGCTCAGGTGGAACTGCCCGGCGGTGTCGCGCAGGGCGCTGTCGGGGACCTCGGCGAAGGGCACCCCGATGCCCTCGAGGGTGCGCTCCAGCATGCCGCGGCCCAGGGCCACCGACTTCTCGCGCTGCTGGGTCTTGAGGAAGTGACGGATGGCCGAGCGCGCCTTGCCGGTGACCACGAAGTGCAGCCACGAGCTGGTGGGCTGGTGCTCCGGGTCGGTGAGGATCTCCAGCCGGTCGCCGTTGCGCACCGGCGTGCGCAGGCTGGTGATGCGCCCGTTGACGCGGGCGCCGACGCACTGGTGGCCGATCTCGGTGTGCACGGCGTAGGCGAAGTCCACCGGCGTGGCCCCGCGCGGCAGGCGCATGATCTCGCCCTTGGGCGTGAACACGTAGACCTCGTCGGGGAACAGGTCGACCTTGACGTGCTCCAGGAACTCGGCGGAGTCCCCCGCCTCCTGCTGGATCTGCAGCAGCTGCTGCAGCCAGGCGTAGCTCTGCTCCAGCTTGCGCTGGTCCGGCGGCTCCGAGCCCGCCACCTTGTAGCGCCAGTGGGCGGCCACGCCGGCCTCGGCCACCTCCTGCATGTCGTGGGTGCGGATCTGGAACTCCATGACCCCGCCGAAGGGATTGACCACCACCGTGTGCAGGGACTGGTAGCCGTTGGCCTTGGGGATGGCAATGTAGTCCTTGAAGCGGCCGGGGATGGGCTTGAACAGGTTGTGCACCCGGCCGAGCACCTGGTAGCTGGTGGGCACATCCGCCACCAGGATGCGGAAGGCGTAGATGTCCTGCACCTCCTCGAAGGACAGGCCCTTCTGCTGCATCTTGCGGTAGATGCTGTACAGGTGCTTCTCGCGCCCCAGCACCTCGGCCGCGATGCCGGCCTCCTCGAGGTCCTTGGTGATGGCCACCTCGATGCGATCGGTGATGTGGGCGCGGTTGCCCCGTTCCTTGCGCACCTCCTCGGCGAGCACCTTGAACCGGCGCGGATAGAGGTACTTGAAGGAGAGATCCTCGAGCTCGTTCTTGATCTGGTTGAGGCCCAGGCGATGGGCGATGGGGGCGAAGATGTCGAGGGTCTCGCGCGCCACCCGCCGCTGCTTGGCCTCCGACAGGTACCCCAGGGTGCGCATGTTGTGCAGGCGGTCGGCGAGCTTGATGATGATGACGCGCAGGTCCTGGGACATGGCCAGGAGCATCTTGCGGAAGTTCTCCGCCTGGGCGTCCTCGCGCGTCTCGAAGTGGACCTGGCCGAGCTTGGTGACACCGTCCACCAGCCCGGCCACCTCCTCGCCGAACTGCTCGCGGACCTGGTCGAGAGTGGCGGGGGTGTCCTCCACGGCGTCGTGGAGCAGGGCGGCGGTCAGGCAGTAGCCGTCCATGTGGAAGCCGGCCAGGATGCGGGCGACGGCGATGGGGTGGGTAACGTAGGGCTCGCCGGAGGACCGTTGCTGGCCCTCGTGGACCGAGGCCGCCATCAGGTAGGCGCGGTGGATGCGGTCGACGTCGTCCCCGGGCAGGTAGGCCCGGGCTTCCTCGATGAGCTCGTGACTGCGCAGCACGGGAGCGGTTACCGCGTACGGGGGACGGTCCGCGACGGGGCCGCCCGGCGGGGAAAGGCGCTCAGGGAGCCTCCTCCTCGGGCGGCTCCTGGTCGTCGGCCTCCTCCTCGGAGGCGCCGGCGTCCTCTTCGGCCTCGCTCTCGTCCTGGACGGTGGGCTCCTCGGGCGCAGCCGCCTCGGCCTCCCCCTCGTCCGCCTCCGGCGCCTCGGGCTCGGCCACCCCGGCGGCCATGCCGGCGCCCAGGGCCTCCGCGGCCTCCGCCACCGAATCGGCGGTCACCTCGCCCTGCTCGCCGCCGGCGGGACCGCCCATCTCCTGGTCGATCTTGTCCAGGAAATCCACGGTCACCTGGCCGGTGGCAATCTCGCGCAGGGCCAGCACCGTGTAGTCGTCCTCCTCCGACTGCACCAGGGGATGGGCCCCGGCCTGGAGCTGCCGCGCCCGCCGCCCGGCCATCAGGGACAGGTGGAAGCGGTTGCGGTTTTCGATGTGATCGAGACAGTCTTCGACGGTGATACGGGCCATACGGTGGCTGCCCTCCCTGCGAAAAGGGCCACGAACGAGCGTAGGAATTTGGAAGAGGAAACCCGATAGACTAGGGCGTTGTGCCGTTTTCGTCAATTTTCCCCGTCAGCCGTTCCGCGAAGGCTTCCATGGCCGTCCGCCGGTGGCTCAGGCGGCAGCGCTCGGCACGCACCACCCCGGCCAGACTGGCCAGGGCCTCCTCGAAGTCGTCGTTGATGATGACGTAGTCGTATTCGCCGTAGTGGCTGATCTCCGCCTCGGCATCGCGCATGCGGCGCTCGATCACCTCGGCGTCGTCCTGGCCGCGCCCCACCAGCCGCTCGCGCAGGGCCTCGCGCGAGGGCGGCAGGATGAACACGCTGACCGCATCGGCCACGCGCTCGCGGATCTGGCGCGCCCCCTGCCAGTCGATCTCCAGCACCACGTCGTTGCCGGCGGCGCGCTCGCGCTCCACCGCCGCCCGGCTGGTGCCGTAGGAGCGGTCGAACACGCGAGCGTGCTCCAGGAAGGCGCCCTCCTCCACCAGCCGCTCGAACTCGTCCGGGGCCACGAAGTGGTAGTCCACGCCGTCGCTCTCGCCGGGCCGGGGCGGCCGGGTGGTGTGGCTGACCGAGGCCACCACGCCGTCCGTGCGCTCCAGCAGGGCGCGGTAGAGAGAGGTCTTGCCGGCCCCGGACGGCGCCGACAGGATCAGCAGCAGCCCGGTCTGGCCCGGCAGGCCGTTGGCGGGGGCGTCGGGGTTGGGCATGGGGCGTCCTATTCGATGTTCTGGGCCTGCTCGCGCATCTGCTCCACGAGCACCTTGAGGTCCACCACCACCTGGCTGATGACGGCGTCCGAGGACTTGGAGCCTATGGTGTTGACCTCCCGGTTCATCTCCTGCATCAGGAAGTCGAGGCGCCGCCCCACGGCACCGCCCTCCTCCAGGATGCGACGGGCCTCGGCCACGTGGGTGGCCAGCCGGTCGAGCTCCTCGTCCACGTCCATGCGCTGGGTGGCCAGCACCACCTCCTGCTCCAGGCGGTCCGGATCCACCCGCTCGCGCAGCTCGGCCAGCCGCTCCTCCAGGCGGTCGCGGAAGGCCCGGCGCACGTCGGGCAGGCGCTCCCGGACACGGGCGAAACCGGCCTCCACGCCCGCCAGGCGCTCGCCGAGGACGCGGGCCAGCGCTTCGCCCTCGCGCTCGCGAGCGGCCACCAGGTCGGCCACCGCCTCGTCCAGGGCGGCCAGCAGCCGGCGCTCGGCCTCGCTGTCGTCCAGGGCGGCCGAGCGCACGACCCCCGGCCATTGCAGCAGGTCGGCGGTGGACAGTCCGCCGGCGGTGCCCAGCTCGCTCTCCGCCTGCCGGCCCAGTGCCGCCAGGCGGGCGGCCAGCTCGCGGTCCAGCTCCAGGCGGCCGGCGCCGGCGGCCGATTCGCCCAGGCGCAGGCTGACGTCCACCTTGCCGCGGTCGAGGCGAGCCTTCAGCCGCTCGCGCACCGCCGGTTCCAGCTCCCGGTGGCCGTCCGGAAAGCGCGGATGGACCTCCAGGTAGCGGTGGTTGACGCTGCGTACCTCCCAGGTGGCCTGGAGCCCCTCGAGGTCGGCGCCGGCCCGGGCGAAGGCGGTCATGCTGCGGATCATGGGGATGACGGTTCTCCCTGGTAACGAACGGCGGCCCCCTTCCGGGTGCCCTATACTACCTGCTAAGAGCCGGCGCAACGAAGGGCGGGGGATCGTTCCGGCCACCGCCTTTGTTAGCATTTCCCCCGCAAGGCGGGCCACGACGCCCGCCACTCGCCCAACGGAGAGCCCCATGCGCCAGCGAGGAGCCCCCGCGCTCCACCGCCTCCTCGCCGTCTTCCTTCCCCTGCTCGTGCTGGCCGGCTGCGCCGGCATGCATCCCGCACCCGAACCGGGCCCCGGGCAGCCGGTGGCCTGGTCGCGCCTGCCCGGCTGGGAGCAGGGCCGCCAGGCCGGGGCCTGGCCGGCCCTGCTGCGCACCTGCCGCGAGCTGGACCAGCGCGAGCCCTGGCGCTCGCTGTGCAACGAGGCCGAGCTCTATCCCGACCCCACCGACGCCGAGGCGCGGGCCTTCCTGCGCTGCCGCTTCGTGCCCCGCCCGGTCGGCGACGGCGCCGGCGGACACCGGGGCCTGATCACCGGCTACTACGAGCCCCTGCTGCACGGCAGCCGGCAGCGCACCGACCGCTACCGCTACCCCCTCTACACGCCGCCGCCGGACCTGGTCCACGTGGATCTCGGCGACCGCTTCCCGACGCTGGCCGGGGAGCGCGTGCGCGGGCGCTACACCCCGCAGGGGCGGGTGGTGCCCTACTACACCCGGGCCGAGATCGAGGGCCCGGACCAACCGCTGGCAGGCAACGAGCTGCTGTGGGTGGACGACCCGGTGGACCGATTCTTCCTCCATGTCCAGGGCTCCGGGCGGGTGCGCCTGCCTGACGGCGAGGTGCTGGCGGTGGACTACGCCGACCAGAACGGCCGGCGCTACCACTCCATCGGTCGGGTGCTGGTCAACCGCGGCGTCATGAGCCGCGACGAGGTCACCCTGCCGAGCCTGCGCGCCTGGCTGGAGGCCCACCCCGACCGCCGCCGCGAGATCTTCGACGCCAACCCCAGCTATGTCTTCTTCCACCTGCGCGACGCCCGCCGTCCCGAGCCCATCGGCACCCTGGGCGTGCCCCTGACGCCGCGGCGCTCGCTGGCCGTGGACCCGGACCACATCCCGCTGGGCCTGCCGGTGTGGCTGGCTACCCGCCTGCCCGCCCCCGATCACAGCGACCGGGAACCAACCTTTCGCCGGCTGGTTTTCGCCCAGGACACCGGCGGCGCCATCCAGGGCGCCGTGCGCGGCGACCTGTTCGCCGGCCAGGGGGTCCCCGCCGAGTGGCTGGCGGGCCGCATGAAGCAGCAGGGGCGGCTATTCGTGCTGACGCCGGCGTGGCGGTACAAAGCCAAGTAAGAAGTTTTAAGTTTTAAGTTTTAAGTTTTAAGTTTTAAGTTTTATGTTTTAAGTAACGGCAAAACCCGGACACTCAGGCGCTGGAGGTTGGTTTTTTTTCGGCGCTTCCGGAATCTGTGTGGGTTAGTGCCTGAGTGTGGCCTTCGCCGGGTAGAGGTTGAGGCCACCCAGGTGGAAGTAGATGGCGTTGATCATGCGCTGGCGATTGCGGAAGCCGTTGGCC
>Ga0102944_1001294_pt1 | contig 16878 bp, 17 predicted proteins | sample SalPonD_shore_MG_FD_78172 | JGI IMG/M metagenome (GOLD analysis project Ga0102944, IMG submission 78172) | Salt pond soil microbial communities from South San Francisco under conditions of wetland restoration - Salt Pond MetaG... | ecosystem: Environmental > Aquatic > Marine > Intertidal zone >...
AGTCAGACAGGACACTAGGGATTAAGCAGCGTATAACACCACTCGCCGGACTCCAGCCAGTAACGGTCGCGATCGTGCAGGCGGCCGCTGCGGCCGTGCCAGAACTCGATCATGTCGGGGCACACGCGGTAGCCGGACCAGTGCGGTGGCCGCGGCACCTCTTCGCCGGCGAATCGGGCCTCCAGCGCCGCGACCCGCTCCTCCAGCGTCTCGCGCCGGTTCAGCGGCTCCGACTGATGGGACGCCCAGGCGCCAATCTGGCTGACCCGCGGACGGATGTGGAAGTAGGCGTCGGCCTCCTCGTCGGAAACCGCCTCGACGTCCCCCTCGACCAGCACCTGGTGATTCAGAGCCTGCCAGAAGAACACAAGCGCCGCCCGGGGGTTGGCACGGAGCTGGCGCCCCTTGCGCGAGAGGGTGTTCGTGTAGAAAACGAAACCGCGCTCGTCCATATGCTTCAGCAGCACGGTCCGTGCACTGGTGCGGCCATCGGGCGTCGCGGTCGCCAGCGTCATCGCCGTGGGCTCCGCCACCTCCTCCTCGCTCATTGCCTGATCGAATATCTCCCGGAAGCGCCCGACGGCTTCTGTGTAGAGATTCATGCCCATCCCTTGTTGCCGGTTCACAGCCTGTACTGTGCCATATCATCGCCGCCGTCCGCCGCATCAAGCGGCGCCACCGCCAGATTCAGCCCCTGGATCGCCGTCACGCGGACCCGCTGACCCGCCTTGACCGGCACGGGACTGTGTGCCCGCCAGAGCTCACCCTCGATACGGATATGGCCGGGCCGGTCGCCCCCGAAGTCCTCGTTGGCGGTTCCCACCAGTCCGATCAGGTGTCCCCGTCCGGCCGCCGAAGGGCGGCGATGGGCCCGCATCGCCATGTAGGCGGTGGCGATGAACAGTACCGCGCTCGCCAGCGACACGCCTATCACCAGCAGCAGCGACAGCCGGAACCCCGGGGCCTCGGTATCGAACAGGAATACCGAACCGAGTGCGAACGCCACCAGCCCACCCATGCCCAGCGCTCCGAACGACGGCGCGAAGGCCTCGGCAATCATGAACGCCACACCTAAGGCGATCAGCCCGAGACCGGCGTAGTTCACCGGCAGGGTCTGAAACGCGAACAGGGCCAGAATCAGGCAGATACCGCCGAGGACGCCGGGCAGCACGGCCCCGGGGCTCGCCAGCTCGAAGATCAGCCCATAGAGGCCGATCAGCATCAGCACATAGGCGACGTTCGGGTTCGTGATGACGGCCAGGAGCCGGGTGCGCCAGCCGGGCGCCGCCAACGTCGTCGCCGCCCCGGCGGTCGCCAGTGCGACCTCCCCGCTACCAACCTTTACGCGGCGGCCGTCGACCTTCTCGAGCAGCGCCGTCAGGTCGGGGGCCATGACGTCGATCACGCTATGCTTCAGGGCGTCGCTTGCCGTCAGGCTCGCGGCATTCCGCACCGCCTTTTCCGCCCAGTCAGCGTTGCGATTGCGAAGCTCGGCGAGTGAACGGATATAGGCCACCGCATCGTTGACCATCTTGCGGTGGAGGGTGCCGCCTTCGCCGGAGTCGCCGTTGTCGCCGCTCCCGGACGAACCGCCTAGCTGAATCGGGGTTGCCGCACCGAGGTTGGTGCCCGGCGCCATCGCGGCCACGTGGCAAGCATAGAGGATATAGGTTCCGGCGCTCGCCGCCCGTGCCCCGCTGGGCGCGACGTAACCGATCACCGGCACGGCCGAGGCCAGGATCGCCTGGACGATCCGGCGCATGGAGGTGTCCAGCCCGCCGGGGGTATCGAGCCGCAGCACCACGGCCGGGGCACCGGCCGACGCTGCGTCGACCAGCCCCTGCTCTACGTACTCGGCGCTTGCGGGACCAATCGGGCCGTTCACATCAAGGACGTGCACCGGCGTGGCGCAGCCGGGACCCGCCCAGAAGAGGAGCAGCACCACGGTCGGCAGCCAGCGTGCCACCATGGCTATAGCACAACGATTACCGCGGTCATGCCCGCAGTCTATCCGAGTTTCGCCCGAGCGCCGCGTGCCGGGCATATATCCGGATCAGCGTCCGAGCGCGTCGCGTATGCGCTGCTGGACGGCGTCCACGCTGCCGAGACCGTCGATGGCGACATACTTCGGCGCCTGGGCGTCACCCTCCCGGGACCGCTGCGTATAGTAATCCACCAGGGGCTTGGTCTGGTCGTGGTAGACGGCGAGACGCTTGCGCACGGTCTCCTCACGGTCGTCCTCGCGCTGCACGAGCGGCTCACCGGTGACGTCGTCCTTGCCCGCGACCGCCGGCGGGTTGTGCTCGACGTGATAGACGCGACCGGACTCCGGGTGGACGCGCCGCCCGCTCATGCGCTGCACGATCTGCTCGTCATCGACCTGCAGCTCGATGACGTAATCGACGCCGATACCCTCCGCACTCAGCGCGTCAGCCTGGGCGATGGTCCGCGGAAAGCCGTCGAAGAGGAATCCATTGGCGCAGTCGGGCTGGGCCAGACGCTCCTTGACGATGCCCATGATGATGTCGTCGGACACGAGGCCACCGGCATCCATGACCTTCTTGGCCTCGATGCCGAGAGGGGTACCTTCCTTGACCGCGGCGCGTAGCATATCGCCCGTGGAGATCTGCGGGATCGAATAGTAGTCGCAGAGGTTCGCCGCCTGGGTCCCCTTCCCGGCACCCGGCGGGCCCAACAGGATGATGCGCATGTCGTCTCTCTCCCTCCGTGCGGGCACCGCGCAACCTGGAAATGCCGGTGCGGCGCACGGCCCAGTGTCTCGTAGGCCCGGCCCGGGCCCCGTGTTCCGGCGACCGGCCGCGGACGGCCTCGCTTCGAAGCGACCGAGACTACCATCGCCCCGGATATGCTGCAACGCGGCGCCAAGCCGTCTGGGAACGTCCGGGGCAACACCTGACCGCATTCCGGCGACAGCCGTTGTGCCGCGGATGGATTCGCCGAACGGGAGGGCGGTCAACGACCGCGAATGACCGTCCTGGGGAGTGGCGACGGCGGCGGGCGGGTCAGGCGACCAGCTGCTCGGCGAAACGCTCCAGGCTCGGCCGGCGCTCCAGCACGCGCTCGAAGACGGCCTCGATGGCACTGGGGTCGATTCCGAGGCGGGCGACGCACTCGGGCAGGCGATCGCTGTCACCATCGCCCAGCCCGAGCCGGCGGGCGAGACGATCCGAGATCGAGACCAGCCCGACCAGCTCGGCGTTGGGTCCATGGTAATCGGGGTCGTGATGATGACCGGCCGCCGCGATGCACTGCTCGGGCAGCTCCCAGTGCTGGAGCAGCAGTGCTCCCAACCTCGAGTGCCCGAGCCCCATGACGCGGCGCGCTTCGCCCATCGCGAGCATCTGCCGCTCGATGTCGGTGACACGCGTGCGCTCGTTCACGGCGGCCAGCCGGTTCAGCATATCGAACTCCGGGCGGAACAGATGTCCGAGCACGAGGAACCCGATGTTGTGGAGCAACCCGGCCAGGTAGGCGGCGCCGGAACCGGGTCGCCGCTGCGGCGGCAGCAGACGGACGAGTTCCTGAGTAAGCACCGCGGTGATCGTTGCATGCTGCCAGAACGCGGTGAGCCCCAACGGTCCGCCGCGGGGATTGCGGAACGCCTGACCGGCGGCGAGCCCGAGCGCCAGGTGGGTGACCATATCGACGCCGAGTACCCGGACGACGGCATCGTGCACGCTGTCGATGTCACCCCGGACACCATAGACGGGTGAACGCGCGTAGCGGACAACCTGGGCCGCCAGGCTCGGGGCCCGCTCGACCAGGGCTGCGATATCGCCGGCGGAGGAGCGCTCGTCCCGGCTCGCGCGCAGCAGCTCCAGTGCCACTCCGGGCATGGGCGGAAGCGTGCACAGACGCGGCAGTATCTCCCGGGCCGCCTCGTCGGTGAGCGCCTCCGGCAGGGCCTCGGGCGCCGTGTCACTGATGCCGGCGCGATGGCAGCCATCGTAGAACCGTACGAAACCGGAGCCGCTCAGTTCCAGGAGACCGTCCGGAATTCCCGCCGCCAGGAAGACGGTATCCAGACCGAACAGCGTCTCATCGACAACGGTGGCCACGTTCCAGGCGGGCCCGGCCGCCGGCGTGGTCTGCACGGAGCAGCCGGGGAAGTAACTCGACGCCTCCACCGCGGGGATAATCTCCACGGACCCGCCGAACAGGGCATCCAGGTGCGGAAAGCAGAGAACCCGGTTGGCCGGCAGGACGGCCAGGGCGGGCCCGTTCCGGGTACGCAGAAGCACGGCCCGCGCCACCTTGGCCGGGTTGATGCCCGCCAGCATCGCCGCCCTCTGAATGCGGCGGACCGGTGTGTGTGGAACGAGTCGGTACTCGATATCCAGACCGGCCAGGTGACGCTGCAATGTCTCCGCGATATCCATGACGCGCCAGGCTTCCCGCTTCTCCGTTCCATCGCAGACCGTGCGTACACCCCGTGTACGTCCCTGGAGGTACACCACGCCCCCTTTTTCCGGGGGTGGCAGTCCGGTTGGCTATAGTATTCGCTTAATTACGCGCCAATTACGGAACTTCTTCACAGAAGGGAGAGACGACCCCGGGTCAGCAGTGGGGGGTAAAACGCTTCACCGTCGTGCCGTTGGCTCGCCCGTCGGGATCGAAGCGGCGCTCAGCGAACGTGACGCGCCCCTCGGTGGAGACGAGCAGCACGGTGGAGCACCGCGTGCCGTAAGTCTCGCCGACTATGAACAGCGGCGAGAGCCTGCGTTCGAGAGGCAGACCCACGCCGGTGTCCGGCAGGTCCGCATCCGGTGCGGTGCGGCGATCGTAGAGCAGGTCGAAGAAGGGCTCGGGATCGTCCAGTTGCTGCCGTTGAAGCTGGGCGGCGAGCGCCGCCCGTCCGCGCGTCACCTTGGGCCACGGTGTATCGACCAGGTGATTGCTGAGCCCGTGAACGCCGCTGGCGAGACGGCCGGCAGTTCCGCCTCGATTGCTCAGCCAGAAAACGCCACCGGCGCCGCCGAAGATCAGGTTGAAGCCATCGTAGCGCTCCATGCCGTCACGCAGGCTCTCCACCGTCCGATCGTCCGCACCGCTCTCGAGCGCCCGGACCGGTAGCTCACCCCGCGACGCGGGTGGATCCACCAATCGCCTGGCTGGATCGCGGACATTGGTGACGGCCGCGAATCGCCCGAGGCGATCGACGGCAAACCAGGTACCGCCCGCGCGCAGGTCCCTGCCCCCCAGCAGCGGCCGATCCGGCCACCAGTCCGCTGGCTCGGTGGGCCGTTCGTGGAACTCGTCGCGATTCGCGGCGACGACCAGCGGGAAGCCCGGATGCTCGTCCACCGCCATCAGCAGCAGACACATTGTGCTCCACCCCTAGCTCGAGCCGTCTGCCTTGCCGAGGCGCCACGCCACCAGCCGCCCACCGCCCGACTGCACGTACATGCGGTCGCCGGAGACGAGCGGGCGGACCAGCACGCGGGTATCGTCCAGCGAGCGGCGATCCACGATCGCACCGGTGTCCTTGGCGAGGAAGTAGACGTAGCCGTCGGACGCCCCGAAGGCCAGGTAGTCCCCGAAACGCACCGGGGCAGTCAACGCCAGACCCGAGAGCTCGTCCTGCCGCCAGACCGACGCACCGCTGCTGCGATCCAGCGCCCACACGCGGCCCTTGTCGTCGGTGACATACACGTTGCCGCGATCGACGGCCAGTCCGGAATACGAGGAGATGTCCCGAGTCCACTCGATCTGTCCGTCCCGCAGACGTACGGAGGCGATCCGGGACTGATAGCTGGCGGCGAAGACACGATCCCCGGCCACCACCGGGTCCGCATCGATGTCCACCATGCGCTCCAGGTCTGTCTTGCCCTTGGAGAGGCCGACAGTGGCGTCCCATGCGGGCGTGCCGTCCTCCAGCGTGAGCGCCGTCAGCCGTCCGTTGTCGAAGCCAACGATGGCGCCGCCCTGTACCAGGACCGGGCTGCTGTGCCCGCGCAGGCTTAGGGATGGCACATTGCGGTCGTAGAGCCAGCGGCGCTCTCCGCTAGCCTCTTCCAGCGCGAACACGCGCCCGTCGTTGGTACGCACGACCACGGTCCCCTGCCCGATGGCGGCCGGCGCCAGTACCTCGCTGGTCACGCCGGACTCCCACTCCAGCTTGCCGCTGTCGGCCTTCATTCCAAGCACGGCGCCCTCACGCGTACCGATTACCACCAGCCCGTCGCCGCTGGCGGGGCCGCCGGAGAGCGGGCGCTCCAGATCCTGCTGCCAGATGCGTTTGCCCGTCTTGGCATCCAGCGCGGTGACAGTGCCCTCGGCGTCCGCCGCGAACAGCCGGCCCTGGGACACGCTCGGCCCCAGACGCAGAGTGCGGGTGTTGGTGGCGCCGACGGAAGCGGACCAGAGACGGTGCAGCGGGACGGAACCTACCGTCTTGACCGGCGGCGCGTCGTTGGCCTCGATCATGGCCGGCGTCGAGCAGCCGGCGAGCAGCGCAATCGCAACGGTAGAGAGCAGCAGGCGTATCACGACGTCGGCTCCGGCTCCGCCTCCGCACCCAGATCGGCGAGCTTCATCCGAATGAGCCCCCGGCGGTGCTCGGGGGGATTGGCGGCGATGGCCGCACGGTAGGCCTTGATCGCCGCGTCGCGGTTGCCCCGTGCCATCTCGATGTCGCCCAGCAGCTCCTGGTAGCGGGCCTTGTAGGGGCCATCCGGAACCGGTTTTAGGGTCGATACGGCGTCGTCATCCTTGCCGGCCGCGTCCAGCACCTGCGCCAGCCGCAGCCGCGAGAGCTGCCCGAGCCCGTTGTCGCCGGCGTGTTTCCGCGCCCAGCGCAGGGCCTCCGCGGCTGCATCGAAGTTGCCGGCATCGGCCCGGGCAGCCGCCAGCCTAAGACTGCCAAGCACCGCGTAGGTGGAATCCGTATGGTCCTGCTTGAGGGTGGCCCACTCCCGGGTCGCGGCATCGAGGTCCTGTGAGCCCACGTCGGAGGAAAGCGCCTCGTAGGCGCCCGCCGCGGCGAGCTCCTGATTCTTCTGATAGGCATGCCACTGCTGCCATCCGACCACGCCGATGACGGCGATCACGATGCCGGCGATCACGGATCGGCCGTTCGCGCGCCACCACTGGCGCAGTGCCTCGATCTGTTCCTCCTCCGAGCTGTAACCCGTCACGTTCCGCTCCTCGCTCCCGATTCCCGATTGTCGTCGTTGCCGGCGGCCCCGCCGAACAGAGTCGCCAGCTCCTGCTGGCCCAGTGTTCTCTGCTCGATACCGCCACGGAGATCCTTGACCGTCACCCGGTCCTCGGCCAGCTCTGCCTCGCCGAGCACCAGCGCGTAGCGTGCGCCGCTGCGATCGGCCCGCTTGAACTGGCTCTTCATGGAGCCGCCGCCCGAGTGTACCTGCAGGTGCAGGCCCGGACAGCGGTCGCGCAGTCGTTCAGCGAGCGCGTGGGCCGCGCCCAGCGCGCTCGGCGCGCCGATGACCACGTAGGCGTCGGGGGCTGGCGCGTCCGGTACGCTGCCCACTTCCTCGACCAGCGCCACCAGCCGCTCGATGCCCGCGGCGAACCCGATGCCGGGAGTCTCGCGTCCGCCTATCTGCGAGACCAGACCGTCGTAGCGCCCCCCGGCGCACACCGTCCCCTGTGCGCCCAGCCGGTCGCTGACCCACTCGAAGACCGTGCGCGAGTAGTAGTCGAGGCCGCGGACCAGCCGCGTGTTGATGCGGTAGCGCTGCCCCGCCGCCGCGAGTATGGACTCCAGCCCGCGCAGGTGCTCCCGCGACCCCTCGTCGAGGTGGTCGAGCAGACGGGGCGCATTCTCGATCACGGGCTGCAGATCCGGATTCTTGCTGTCGAGGATACGCAGGGGATTGGTCTCGAGGCGCCGCCGGCTTTCCTCGTCCAGAGCGTCGCGATGTCCGCCGAGGTACTCGACCAGGCGCTCGCGATAGGCTGCCCGTGCCTCCGCGGTGCCCAGGGAGTTGAGCTGTAGTTCGACGTCGTCGAGCCCGAGCCGCCGGAGCATACGCCCGGTCATGAGGATCATCTCGGCGTCAATGTCCGGCCCCTGGTGGCCGAACACCTCGGCCCCGACCTGATGGAACTGCCGGTAGCGGCCCTTCTGCGGCCGCTCGTAGCGGAACATCGGGCCCGCGTACCAGAGACGCGGAGTGCGGTTGTGGAGCTGGCCGTGCTGGATGCAGGCCCGCACGCATCCCGCCGTGCCCTCCGGCCTGAGCGTGACGCTCTCGCCGTTGCGATCCGCGAAGGTGTACATCTCCTTCTCGACGATGTCCGTCACTTCGCCGATGGAGCGCGCGAAGAGCTCCGTCTTCTCTACGACCGGAAGCCGGATCTCCGAGAAGCCGTAGGCCTCCAGCGTCTCCTGCATCGTCGACTCGACGAATCGCCAGGCCGGGGTGGCGTCGGGGAGGATGTCGGCGAACCCGCGAATGCTCTGGATCTTGTCAGCCAATGCCTGTCCTCGTGCCGAATCCGCGGGTTACTGCTTGCCCAGGGTGAACCGTGCCACCCGGTCGTGGGAGTACTTGGAGAGGTCCACCTGCCTGCCCTTGAACTTGAGGCTGACGTGCGTGACGTCGCCGATGACGAGGTCGAACGGCGGCTCGCCGCGCACCGTGCGCGTACCGTCGTCGGTGATGAGCCCGAACAGCAGCCTCTCGCCGTGGGCGTCGCGGACCTCCATCCAGGATTCGCCGCTGAAATCGAACGTCAGCGGCACACCGCCGCCCGTGCGGGGGGACGTCGACGCGGCCTCGGCACTGGTACCGGTCGAGGCGTTGTCGCCGCTGGCGGCGGTGTCCGCGAGCTCACTCGAGGCGGCACGATTGTCGCGCATTCCTTCGTAGAGCTGAGGAGTCGGCAACGCCTCGCCGGCCGCCCCGACGCCATTGTCGGCGGTGGCCACTCCGGCACCGGTGCCGGGGGTCTCGCCCGTCGGCGCCGCGGCAGCCTGTCCTGACGCCATTGCGCCCGGCCCGGACCCGGACGTCGGAGGCGTACGGCTCTTCCTCGCGCCGGTATCCTCCCCGACGGCGCTTTCGGGTGCAGCGGCACCTCCAGTGCCAGGCGTCCCGCCGCTGGCCGTCGGTCCGGCCATGGCGGCGTCCGCGGGCGGCGCGGTTTGCTCACCGGATTCCCCGGAACCGCCCCCGACGGAACCACCCCTGTCAACGGCCCCGCTGGCGCCGGTACTCGCCGTTGGCTGTTTCGACGTGGCGGTCTGTGTTTCGCCGGAGCTCGACACGCCGCCCGCCGCGGTGTCCTCCGGCGATGTCGCGTTCTGTGGCGCACTCTGGCCGGTCACGACGTCGACCCGGGACCAGACCCAGTCGACGAACGGCAGCGCGTGCCCACTGCGCACCCAGTAGAACCACGCGCCTCCGGCCGCTAACGCAATGACCACGATGGCGCCGAGGATCCACGCCGCCAGCGCCGAGCCACCCCGCCGACTCGGGGACTCGCTGCCGACGGCGGCGGTCAGGGGCCGCCGGTCCTCGCGCACACCGACACTGCCGAACTCGCGGAGTACCTGCTCCTCGGCCAGACCGACGTACCGCGCATAGGCCCGCAGATAACCCTTGGTAAAGGTCACCGGCGGCAGCGACGCGTAGTCGTCGGCCTCGAGGGCTTCGACGATGCGACGCTCCAGATGCAGCGCATCGGCGATCTCCAGGGTGCTCAGGTTGCGCTCCTCGCGCGCGTCCCTGAGCCGCCAGCCGGGTCCGTCACCCGCTGTCATCGTGGGCTCGCGTTCAGATACGGCCATCCCGCTCCCACTCCAGCATTTGGCGTGTCTCCTCCGAATCGGGGAATTTTCGGTTCAGCAGCAGCTTGTAACTCGCCACCGCATCGCGGTCACCGAGCTTGTGCTCGATGCGCACGCCGAGCCAGGCGCTCTCGGGCGTCTGCTTCGCAGCGGCCAGGTAGCGCTGCAGATAGCCCCGCGCGGACAGATACTGCTTCCCCTCGTAACGGAGCTGGGCCATGCGCAGCAGCGCTGTCGGCATTTTAGGGTTGATCTTCAGCGCCCGCAGGAGATAGTCCTCGGCCTCGTCGGTCTTGTCGGCGCGCATGGCGCAGACACCGGCATTGGCCAGAGGGATCTCCGGATTGTCGTAGGTCGGATTGGCCGCGGCACGCTCGAAGAGCTTCTTGGCGCGTTCATAATGGCCCCGCTCGCACAGGAACCGGCCGAAGTTGTTCTGCGCCGCCGAGTTCTTGCCGTCAAGGCTGACGGCCTTGCGGTACTGGGCCGCCGCCTTGTCGTCGTCGTCGAGGCGCTCGTAGACGATGCCCATGACCATATGGGCGTCGGAGTTGTCGGGCTCCTGGGAAACGGCCTTGTCAAGCTTGCGCAGTGCCTGCTGCAGGTCACCGCGGCGCAGATACTGGACGCCGAGCTGCATGTTCGCCTGCGCCGCCCGTGTGCGCTCCTTGGCGCTCATGGGCTCCGTGCCGCCGTTGGTCGCACAGGCGCTGGCCAGCAGGGCCACCACTACGATCGAAAGCGCGAGCCGCATGCGCGGGCTCACGATACCGTCTCCCCTTCGGCACGGCGCCCGAACCGGCGGGTGGTCCGGTCCGTCACCTGCCCCACCAGCTGACCGCAGGCACCGTCGATGTCGTCACCCCGGGTGCGCCGGATCGTGGTGATGTAGCCGGCCTGCTGCAGCAGCCGGGAGAACCGCTCGATACGGGCCCGCGGCGAGCAGCGGTAAGGCGCACCGGGGAACGGATTGAACGGAATCAGGTTGATCTTCGACGGAATGCCGCGCAGCAGCCGTGCCAGCTGGCGCGCATTCTCGTCGGAGTCGTTGACGCCGTCGAGCATCACGTACTCCCACGTGATGTGGTGATGCGGCGCATTCTCCACATACCGCCGGCAGGCATCGAGCAGCCGGGCGATGGGATACTTGCGGTTGATCGGCACGATCTCGTCACGGATCGCGTCGGTCGGCGCATGCAGGGATACCGCCAGGCTGATGTCGCTGACCTCCGCCAGGCGATTCAGGTTCGGGACCAGCCCCGACGTCGACAGGGTTACCTTGCGCCGGGAGAGCCCATAGGCATTCTGATCGGTCATCAGCCGCGTGGCGCTGACCACGCTGTTGAAGTTGGCGAGCGGCTCGCCCATGCCCATGAGCACGACGTTGGTGACGCGCCGGCCGCGGCCCTCGTCATCCAGCGCCATGGTGGCGAACAGCACCTGGCCAATGATCTCGGCCGTGCTCAGATTCCGGTTGAAGCCCTGCTGCGCCGTGGAGCAGAAGGTGCAGTCCAGGGCACAGCCGACCTGGGAGGACACGCACAGCGTGCCCCGGTCGTTCTCCGGGATGAATACCGTCTCGATGGCGTTGCCGCCGGCGAGGGACAGCACCCATTTCCGCGTCCCGTCTGCCGACTCCTGGTCGAAGATCGGCGCGGGCAACCTTACCTCGGCGGCCTCTGTCAGACGCGCACGAAGGGGCCGGCTCAGGTCGGTCATCGACTCGAAGTCGAATACCCGGCGCTGATGCAGCCACTTCATCACCTGGACGGCCCGGAAGGGCTTCTCGCCGAGGTCTGCGAAGAAGCCCTCCAGGCCCGCACGATCCAGATCGAGCAGATTCACCCGGACCGGATCGCCGTCGGTCGCCTCAGGCGCGGGAGAAGATCTCATCTTCGGCAAAGAAATACGCGACCTCCGTCTTGGCGGTCTCGGGGGAATCCGACCCGTGGGCCGCGTTGGCATCGATCGTCTCCGCCAGGTCGTGGCGGATGGTGCCGGCGGCGGCCTCCGCGGGATTGGTGGCCCCCATGATCTCGCGGTTCTTGGCGATGGCGTTCTCGCCCTCGAGCACCTGAACCATGATCGGTCCGGACATCATGAACGTGACGAGATCGTTGAAGAACGGCCGCTCCCTGTGGACCGCATAGAAGCCCTCGGCCTGCTCGCGGCTGAGATGCAGCATCTTCGCGGCGACGATATTCAGCCCGGCCTTTTCGAAACGGCTGTAGATTTCGCCGATCGCATTCTTGGCGACCGCGTCGGGCTTGACGATGGAAAGCGTGCGTTCAACGGCCATTCCGCAAAAACTCCGTTAATCCGTAGGGTTGGCTTGGTCAGGACTGGCGCGGCCCGTCCGGGTAACCCCGCGACGGGCCACAGAATAAAGCGCGCAACAGTCTAACTTGCGGGCGCGACACGGGCAATTCGGCGGGACCCGTCCCGCGCCGGCCATCTCACACGGAGAAACTCTCCCCGCAGCCGCACTCGCCCGTGGCGTTGGGGTTACGGAAGCTGAAACGCTCGTTGAGCCCTTCGCGGACGAAATCCACCTCAAGCCCCTCCAGGAACGGCAGGCTCTTTCGGTCCACCACGATACGCACGTCGCCCTTGTCGAACACGGAGTCGTCTTCGGCGATCTCCTCGGCGTACCCCACCGTGTACATGAAGCCCGAGCAGCCGGACGTACGCACACCGAGGCGCAGCCCCACGCTGCCCTCGTGCCTGCTGAGCGCGCGGCGGATGTGATCCACCGCTCTGTCGGTGACCTCGATCGTCATGGTCTATCCACCTCGGGGGACATGTCTATCAACTTCATCGCCGCCTTCCAGCGCTGCGGCCAGAGCGTCCTCGGCGACCAGCGCCTCGCCAGCGCGCTCCCCGCCGAGCTCCAGCGCCCGGCAGATGTCGAGCCCCGAGACCGCACGGGCCTGCTCGGGACTCATATCCCGGACGCGCCCGGCGAGCCAGCCCGCGGCCGCCACGGCGGAAGGCGCGCCGAACACCTGAAAATATACAGCCTCGATGCGGCCTCCGGATACCTTAACCCAGTAGTCAACCCGCGTGCCTTCCCGGGCCCGCCCTGCAGTGCCATAGCGATACCGTCCCGGCGCCGCGGGTGCCCCTGCGTGCGGCGCCCACCGCGCCAGCCGTGCCCTTGCCCGCTCCAGATCGTGGTCGGCATCGGCCATTTCAAGCCACGCGACCAAGCGGACCGTCGACGCCGTAGACGAGCTCGGGTGCGCTCCCCGCGGCGATCTCGCGCCACAGCGGTGACACGGCCCGCAGAGTCTGCACCGCAGCCGCCAACCGTTCGACCGCCGCGTCAATCATGCGTTCCGTCACCCCCCGGCCGAGGCTCAGGCGCACCGCCGCGGCCGCCAGCGCATCCGGCCGGCCCATGGCGCGGAGAACGTGGGACGGCTCGCGGTCATGACTGCTGCATGCCGACCCGGCGGACACGCACAGGTCCGCGTCCAGCAGTGCCGCCAGCGACTCGCCGTGGACACCCAGCGGGCTCACGTTGACGATATGCGGCGCGCCGTCGGCTCGGCCATTGAGCACGAGCCCCGGGATGCCTGCCAATCCGCGGCGCAGCCTGGCCGAAAGCGCGCGCAGGGACGAATCGTCGGCTTGAAAACGCTCGCAGGCCAGGCGGAACGCCTCGCCCATACCAACGATCTGGTGCACGGCAAGCGTGCCGCCCCGCAGACCGTTCTCCTGGCCACCGCCACTGAACAGCGGCTTCAACCGCACGCGCGGGCGGCTGCGCACCCACAGCGCCCCAACGCCCTGCGGGCCGTAGAGCTTGTGCGCCGACAGCGAAAGCAGGTCCACGGGCAGCGCCCCCACGTCGATGGGGAGCCGGCCGGCGCTCTGCGAGGCATCCACATGGAGCAGGGCGCCCACCCTGCGGGCGATGTGCCCCATCGCGGCGATGTCGTGGCAGACGCCGGTCTCGTTGTTCACGTGAAGCAGCGTAATCAGACAGGTGCGCTCGGTCACCGCCTCGGCCAGTCGCTCGGGCGGTAACGCCCCGTCGCGGTCCGGCGCCAGGCGGGTCACCCTGAAGCCCTCCGCCTCGAGCTCGGCACAGGGCGCGAGCACGGCTCGATGCGCCGTTGCCAGGGTCACGACGTGGTCGCCGCGCCCCCTTGCCCGCTGCTGGCGCGCGCCGCCCAGGATGGCCAGTGCATCCGCCTCGGTGGCGCCGGAGGTCCACACGATCTCCGCGGCACGTCCACCGATCAGGCCCGCGACGCGTCCACGCGCGGACTCCACCGTAGCCGCGGCGCATCGACCGGCCTCGTGGTCGCTGGAGGGGTTACCGGGACCCGATGCCAGGGTCCGGGCCACGGCATCCACCACGGCCGGGTCCACCGGGGTGGTGGCAGCATAGTCGAGGTAGAGTCGCCCGCTTGCCGTCATGGTCAGGATCCCGCCCGGCGCTGCTCCTGCTCCTCCGCCACCGCGCCGGCGTCGTCTTCGGCCTTCGCCGGCGTGGTCGCGCCGGTCGCATCGCCATTTTCGTCCATACCGCAGCCGGCCAGATCGGGGATACTTTCGTCAGTCACCTCGCCGCCGAGCTTGCGCAACGCGTGGCACATCTCCTCGAGCCGCTGGTCCGTGTAGTGCACGTGGTCGAGGATCGAGTTGATCGCGTTGGCGACCGGATCGGGCATATCCCGGGTGGCGCCGTAGGCGTCGAAGCCCATGCGCCGCGCGGTCTCGGCCCGGCGCCGGCTGTCCTCGTCCTCGGGTTCGGACCGCCGCCGTGCGACGCGCGCCGGGATGCCGATCATGGTCGCGCCTTCCGGCACGTCCTTGACCACGACCGCATTGGAGCCGACGCGGGCGCCGGCGCCCACGGTGATCGGCCCGAGGATCTTGGCGCCGGCCCCGACGATCACGTCGTCGCCGATGGTGGGGTGGCGCTTGCCCTTCTGCCACGACGTGCCGCCCAGCGTCACGCCCTGGTAGAGCGTCACGTCATCACCGATCTCGGTGGTCTCGCCGATGACCACGCCCAGGCCATGATCGATGAAGAAGCGCCGGCCAATGCCCGCGCCCGGGTGAATCTCGATGCCCGTGAACCATCGCGCGAGCAGCGACAGGAACCGGGCAAGCCACCGCAGCCCGCGATTCCACAGCCAGTGATTCGCCCGATGCAGCAGCAGAGCATGCACGCCGGGATAGCTCGTCAGCACCTCGAAGGTATTGCGGGCCGCCGGATCACGATCGAACACGCAGCGAATGTCTTCTTTCAGGCGGTCAAACATCGACTCGATTCCAGGTCGCCTTCAGGGGGATGGCGGTGTCACAGCGGAGACACGGAACTCCGGGGGCTTCGCGGGCCGGTCAGGCCCCGGTAAGCGCCGGACAGCTACAGTGCGGGACGATCGGAATAATAGGCATCATCCGGGAATTATAACCGCGTAGGTCCAGTTTCTGCCATTTCCCTAGCGGCCGAGCGCCCGCTCCACCGCGGACAGCAGGCCCCGCAGCAGGTTGACCTCGGCACGCTCCGGATCGGCACGCTGCAGCAGGCGGCGCAGCTTGCGTCCCATCGATCCCAGCCCGGCCTCATCGGCGAAGCCCACGGCCAGCGCCAGCCGCTCCAGCTGCTCGTAGAGGCCGGTCAGGTGGGCCACCGGCGCGGGTTCGGCCGTCGTCCTGTCCGGCGAGACGTCCGCCTCCGCCGCCATGCGCAGCTCATAGCACACCACTTGCACCGCCGCGGCCAGGTTGAGCGACGAGTAGGCCGGATTGGCGGGGATGTGCACGAGCCGATGGCACAGTCCCAGCTCCCGGTTGGTTAACCCGGAATGCTCGCGGCCGAAGACGAAGGCCACCCCGTGCCCGGCACCATAGCGGCGAGCCTCGGCGGCGGCCCCGCGCGGGTCGACGGGCGGCACCCCCTCGCGGCGGGTACGCGCGGTGAGGCCGTAGACGCGGGAACAGTCAGCCACCGCCTCCTCCAGGGTCGCGAAGCGACGCAGCCCCTCCACGACGTCGCCGGCATGTCCTGCCATCGCGTGGCTCTGCGCATCGGCCTCGCATTCGGCAGCGGCGAGCCGCAGATCGCCGATGCCCATGGTCTTCATGGCGCGCGCGGCCGCACCGATGTTGCCGGGATGGGTCGTGCCCACCAGCACCACGCAGAGGTTATCTTCGCTCACGGAATCGGCATGCCTCCCGCCGGCTGTCCTGGAATTCGGCGCAGGCCGAAGGATCCCTCCCCTGCGGGCCGGTGTCCCAAAGCACTACCGCAATGGCCCACCGACCGCCGCCCGGGCGCACCGATCAGCCAGTGCGACGACGACGTCAACACCGCCCCGCCCGTAGCGCATCGGACCGGGCAACGCGCCGCGAATGCTGTTATCCTTCTTCGCCGATCACACGCATCCCCGGCAGCACGGCAGAACATCCATGCATCCGATGGTCAACATCGCTGTGCGCGCCGCGCGCAGCGCCGGCAATGTCATTGCCCGCAACATGGATCGACTCGACAGGCTCCACGTCGAGCGCAAAGGCGAGAACGACTTCGTCAGCGAGGTGGACCGCACCGCCGAGCAGGAGATCATCCGCACCCTGCGCCGGGCCTATCCCGACCATGCCATCGTCGGCGAGGAGTCGGGCGGCGAGGCACGCGGGGATTACGTCTGGATCATCGATCCGCTGGACGGCACGACCAATTTCCTGCACGGCTTTCCCCAGTTCTCGGTCTCCATCGCCCTGCTGTACAAGGGCGTCGTGGACGTCGGCGTGATCTACGACCCGTGCCGCGACGAGCTGTTCACCGCCAAACGCGGTGGTGGCGCCACGCTGGAGGGCCGCCGCATCCGCATGACGCCGCGCCGCGGGCTCGCCGGGTCGCTCATTGGCACCGGGTTCCCGTTCCGCTACATGGAGCACCTGGACGCCTATATGGGCATGTTCGCGGACGTGCTTCGCAATGCCGGGGACATCCGGCGGGCGGGTTCCGCGGCACTGGATCTTGCATGGGTGGCCAGCAACCGCCTGGACGGCTTCTGGGAGCTCGGACTGAACGCCTGGGATGTCGCGGCCGGCACGCTGCTGATCCAGGAGGCCGGCGGCAT
>Ga0102944_1001295_pt1 | contig 16876 bp, 13 predicted proteins | sample SalPonD_shore_MG_FD_78172 | JGI IMG/M metagenome (GOLD analysis project Ga0102944, IMG submission 78172) | Salt pond soil microbial communities from South San Francisco under conditions of wetland restoration - Salt Pond MetaG... | ecosystem: Environmental > Aquatic > Marine > Intertidal zone >...
GCTTATATTATTATGAAATTCAATATTGGAATTTGCTAAATCTATGGTAAAATCATTTTTACGTGAATTATAATGAAAAAAATAGGATTTAATAAGATCTGCTTTATATCCAAGGCATAATATGAATTCTTTAAACCCATAGGAGGCATAGATTTTCATTATATGCCAAATAATGGGATATTCCCCGATTTTCATCAATGGTTTGGGGATCTGATCTGTCAATTCACCTAATCTTTTCCCCTTTCCCCCAGCTAATATTATGACTTTGTTCCCCATTTTTGATCATTATTTATTCGATTTTTTTAGAGATGGCTATTATTTCTTGCTCTTCTTTTTCAAACAGCATTGGAGTTTGTTCCCAGCTCATATTATCAGGTAGCTTAAATTGTCTTAGGAACATGAAAAGATGGATGTAGCCACTAATCGGCCAAAAGAATAACAGGCTGAAATGTTTATCAGCATGCTTCCATATGGCGTTAAATATATACCCAAATTGAAAAATTAAGCAAGATAAACTCCAACTTAATAAATAATATTCACCAATTAATCCAAATAATAATGAAAGAGCCATTACGATAGGAATCCATGTATCTGAATTACCGATTAACATCATCGTCATATTCCTTGAAATAATAATTGATTGGCCATTTCTATTTTCTTTCTTCATTGCCATTAATTCAGGCATATCAAACACATATCCTGCTAACCATCTTGTTCTTTGTTTAACCAAAATCTCCCAAGTACTCGGTACATATTCATAGATTTTTGCTTTTGGAGAGTAACTAATTTGCACCCCATCTAAATTCAAAAGGACTGAGAGGTATAAATCTTCTGTCATGGAATCCTCATTGAACCCCCCATAATCTCGTAGATATTTAGTTCTAACCGCAAAATTGCGACCATAAGAATAGGCCGATGATCCCAATCTATTTTTCACTTCGAAAGTGATTCCGCCTCCAGAAATAAGAGAATAGTCCAATAATATTCCTCTGGTTAAAATATTGGTTTTCCAGTTTTCAACTAAAACTGGTCCAATCACAGCATTATTTTTCTTCTTTTGAAATGGGGAGATTAAATGTTTTAAAGTGTCAGGTTGTAATATACATCCACAATCATATAAAACAACAATCTCATTCTTCACAAATTTTAATCCAAGATTCAATTTAGGAGGTTTCCCCGGTTTGAGAGCCTTTTCCGAGATAGTCTTAATATCCATAATGTTTCCATATTTTTCAGCAAATTCTCTACTGAATTCGGTTGTACCATCGGTGGATTCACTTGTGATTAAAATTAACTGAATACGTTCTTTAGGGTAGTTTGAATTCAAAATAGATTCTAAGGTTTTTTTAAGCAACACTTTTTCGTTTTTCGAAGGAATCATTATACTTATATCAGGATAATAGGGTTCTTTAGTTCGATATCCACGACCAAATGATGCAAGAAAGTAAATTCCATAGAAAATATCAAGTCCTAATAGAAAAATGAGTCCTATCAATGGAAATATGAACCACCAATATTTTATAGGATTTGTAAAAAATGTATCAATTGCTTCTTTTACAAGAGAGGACCATTCTATTGGAAAAAAGATGTGCATTACTACAAAATAGCAAAGAATTACAACCCCATATGCCAAAACTCTTGATAATTTCATTTTTTTTCAGCTTTTAATTTTTTTTAATTTTAATTTTTATTATCCATTTTTTTTAAATTTTTATAACTGTAATGTGCCAATTGACTGGATGAGATTATCATAATGGCCAAAAGGCTGAATTGAAAAATTATCATACTCCATTTTATCACTCCTGGATGGGTAAATGACCAAATCGAGGATGCCGCACCAGGACTAATCAAGTTGGTTATTAAAACTGCAAAACTTGAACTTCCATAAGCAATAAAGAAAGAAAAAGGGATTAATATACGTGTTATTCGTTCCCCTACGTATGGTTTTAATTCATGTAATCCTAAACCTTCATGTCTCGCTCTCATATATTCATAAATGAAAATTATAAAAATATTTGTCCATACTATCCATGTAAAATCAAGATTATAATCTGAGAGATATAATAACTGAGTAGGAATAAATCCTACTAACATTAAAATATCGCTAATTCTATCAATCACATTATCAAACCATGCTCCCTTTTTGGATTTTATATTTAATATCCTTGCTATTCCACCATCAATCCCATCAATGATTCCAGTAAATAATATTAAAAAGGCTAGGAGAAAAAACCAAGAGCCATATAATGGTTGTTGAGTAAAAATTGCTAAAGTATGACCTTGACTTGCCATAATTATGCCCCAAAAAATAAAAAAAGAAAGAATTAAATTAATTAAAGATACTTTATTTGGAGTTAATCCCAATCTTATGAAAATTTTAGCCCCTTTATAAGTTATTGGCATATATAAAACTCCTGCTGGGTCTTTTTTCATTTGGGAAAATTGTTCTTCCAATTTATGAGCTTGTCCATGATCTTTTAACCAATCTTTTATGAAGTCATCTAAACTCATAATATCTTGTCTTTCTTTTTGAAATTTTTTTCTACTAAAAAGTCCGCTAATAATAATAATTATTAGAAATACAATTAAAACTAATGGAAATACTAATTCAAACAACAATATTTCAATAATAATAATATACCTCCTTTTTAAGTAATAGTTTAATTTGAGTTTTTTGAGTTTTATCAGAAACTAAATTATATTTTGTATAATAATTATAGAAATTATTAAATCTAATTTTATCAATATTTTTTTTCAATTTGTTATACCTCCTTTTTTAAAAGTAAATTATAATTAGAATATTTATTAGTAAATGTTGGTTTGAAAGAATATTCGCAATGAATATCCCATAAAGAGTTAGAAAGAGAATAAAGATTGAAAAAGTTATAAAAATCATAAGAATTCTTTGATACACACAATTTTCTAAGAACATTAAGTCTGTAATTTCTATTATTATGTTTTTTTCTTTTCCTTCTTAAACCGTCAAATCTCATGGGAGTTATTCTATAAAATTTTAAGATTCGTTTATTTTCTGTGTTGTCTAATAATGAATAGGGGAAATTATTTGTAAAAAGCTTATCTATTGATTTTTCATCCATAAAATCATGATTTAGCCGAGAATTTCCTTTATTATAAAAAACAGAAAATTCATAATATCCGGATTTTGTATTAGCAAAAAATATTTTCTTTATATAATGATAGATGCTTGATTCAATATAAAAAACTAAGTTAATCATGATTATAAGGTCAATCAAATGACCAACTGTAAAATTGGCATTGGGGAATTTTTCAGTTATATTGATTAATAGATTATTGTTAGGAATAGAAGGAATAAAAAAGGAATCTCCAGATTCTATATACTCTTTAATCAGTGAAGACAATAAGGGTATATCTTTTAAAAACATAATGAGAATAATAAATATAAATGAAAAGGAGATCGAGGATATTACTAGAATTAGCTTTAATTTATTTAATTTTTTATGGCTAATCATTTATATTATTAATTCTATTATCTTACTTTATCAAATTAATTAAAAAAAGTCTCCAATATATTTAATACTTTATTTTTTCAATAATCTGATAAAAAAAAAGCAAAGGGACATAAATCTTATTCTCTAATTCTAATAAATCAGAGATAAAAGAATATAATTGATAACAATATAAAATAGTAAAAATATATTAAATTAAACCATATCTTTTTAAGCCCTCCCGCATATCTTGTTGAAAGGGTCCTGGAGTGCCTTCTATAAACGCATTAATTATATCTTCGTTTTCTACTTTCTTGGATCCCCTTCTTTTTGCTTTTTCTTCAGCTAGATTTCCTATGGCTACTTTTGCCATTGCTTGAAACTGCGGGGGTGATAATTTTATTAATTTATTAAAAAGTTCTTCTGTATCATTATCCCATAGTAAACCATCTTTTTTTCTATCTTCAGATTGTTCAACAACAGTCTCAATTCCAAATTCTCGACTAGTAATAAGATCATTAAGGTAGCTTTTTAATGAATCTACATATCGACTTGCACTTTCTGAATCTAAAGTTACTGCCTTTTGAGCCCATTCTTCACAATAATTACACACATCACACATCGCATTACAATTCTGGTTCTTAAAAAAATCTATAAAACCATCAAGTTTCGTATTATCAATATATAATTTAGATTTCGATTCTTTTCCAATAGTATCCCCAATTTTAAGATTAGGATCTTTCTTTTCAAGCCCTCCATAGGACATAGAAAATCCCTGAATAATATCTACAAGATTACCTTCATATTTTCTTTCGGAAAAAGCTTTCACAGATCTTACAATCCATTCCGTAGACATCCTCCGACCTGCGATTTTAAAATCATGGATACCTATTTCTTCATAATGCGATAAATCTTCTGGGCGAACCCATCGACATTTTAAAACTTCTGTGGGATCAGAAAATTTAATAATACTACAATTTAAAATACAAGTATCTATATAATTTCGATTAAATTGTTGAACTGTCTGGGATGCATGTCCTAATATATTATAATGATAATTCCTGAAAGGACATTGAAATAAACATCCATCAGTGAGAAGTAAAACTATTTTACCTCTTATTGCTTCTACTATATGCTTTAAGGTTTTAAAATCACGATTAATCATTACATCAGGGGTTATTTCAGTTGCGCCAAGCTTTTCATAAAACTTTCCTCGATTAACACTATTTACTTGTGCAATTGTTGAAACCCGAATTTTTAATTCTGGGAATTGTTCATGGATTAATTGGATAAGAAATGGGATGGTAACAATAACGCTATCTGTTCCTATATCACTAATCCATTGAATATATTTGATGAGATTTTTATGAAATTTCGTATCATATTCCATATTATTCATGCATGGAGCATTTAGTAAATAACTAAATTCCATATTATTATCATGAACTTTCTTAATATAATCTACAATTTCCTCTTTGCTAACTTTTTTTAATAAAAAGGAAGGTCTTCCACCTCCCACAAGCGTATGATCAGCCATGCCATATAAATTAACAACAGGATATTTAGTTAATTCATTAATAAGGTTAGAATCCCAATTTGTAGCTACATGAAGATTCATAGATTGTATCAGACTTTAAAATTTTTTAGTTTTACTATATTTTTGTGTAAAAATTTGATTTTATTTAAAAATTTTGTATTTTCTAGAATTTGTAAATATTTTCCTTGCAGGAATATTGATTCTGATTAGAAAAAATTTTAGTTGTAAAAACATCATTATTAAAAATTTCTTCTGATAAAATTTTGAAGAAATCTCTTAATACCTCTAATCTGAAGAATTATGAATCCGGTGTTAAGCCGTGGGTCCATGTAGTTGTAGCGAAGTTAAAAAATTTCTCAACTTTTTTTCTACTCCAAAATATATCCAAATTTGAAAGAAAGATTCTTAAGCGATGCAGACTTGTTAAAGTCCGACGAAACTGATCTAAAAGAAATCTTGGGCGAGTTAAAAAACTTATGTAGGCTTCGCGCGTCTCCTTTTCTACTATATTTAAAGGAACTTCAAGAGTTTTTACACCTGTTTCCCAATATTTTTCAGGGTCAATCTGTCCTTTTTCAACTAATCGATTCCACACATCAGTTCCAGGTATAGCCCCAAAGACATGAAATTGAGGAAAATCAATATCTAATTGAGATGCAAAAGAAAGAGTTGTTTTAATTTCTTTTAATGTCTCAGTAGGGGCTCCAATAATAAATGTACCCATAATAAAATCTATTCCTACATTTTTGACAATACGGCAGGCATCTTTCGACATTTGAGGTGTTATTCCTTTGTTGAAATAATCTAAAATTCTTTGATTAGCACTCTCAATCCCTAGAGAGATCGTCCGACAACCAGCTTTTTGCATTTCTTGAATTAATTTTCGTTTCACGAGATCAACACGTTGTTCGCTAAGCCATACGAAATCAAGATGATTCTCACGGATGGATCGACATAATTCTATTGTTCTTTTTGGATTATTAGTAAAATTATCATCAACCCAATAGAGAGACGTATAACCTAGCTCCTCTAAATAATGTAATTCCTCAATTACACGATCAATTGATTTACTTCTCCATTTTTGATGTGAAATTTTCGCTTGAGAACAGAATGAACAATTAAAAGTACACCCTCTGCTCGATTGTATTGTGGTAAATTTTCCATAGCTTGCATTTAATCCCCCATAATTCTGACAATATTTCACATCTCCTAAGGCTGTTCTATCAGGAAAAGGTAATTCATCCAGATTTTTAATTAAAGGTCTCTCTTCATTTATTCTTATTTTATCATCGTTATTTCTATATGTGATTCCCTTTATATCATTTAATTCTTTTTCCTTTTCTAATCTTTCGAGAATTTCTAAAAAAGTTTTTTCTCCTTCTCCTCTCACACATATATCAATAAATGGATATTTTTGAAGAATTCTGTGATGATTGAAAGTAGCATGATAATTTCCAAATACTACTTTAACATTCTGATTCCAATTTTTAACCTTTTGGGCAATATATACAGAACGTAACGCCATACTAATATCTGTTAAAGAATTAAATCCGATAACATTAGGGTTTATATTTTTAATTAGTTCTAGTAAATACTTCGTTTGAATTTTTGTTGCGTGTTGATCAAATAAATAGCAGTGTTCGTATCCGTTCTGCTTAAGATATGCGATTATGGAAAGTATTCCTAATGGAGGATAAGCCCCAGTGTTTTCATTTCCTCGTTCAATAATATAAGATAGAGGGGCGGGATTAATAAAACAAATTTTCATAGACAAAATGAAAAATTTAGAAAATTTTATTAACCTTTTTCTTTTCTAAAATACTTATTCATCTTTATATCGTGTAAAAAACTTCTTGAATGATTTATAATTAATAAAATGCGCTATTTGATTTAAGGACTATTAGGATCATTTAGAAATCAAGGAACTATAATTATATTTTTTCAATTGTTTGATTAATGCGCTGTAATGAATATTTTAATTGAAGAAGTTAAAATTGTATAGTTTTTAAACCTCACCTTTTAATGGGAATTGTGGAATTTAGGATAACCGCAGCAATAAATTGATAAGGAATAACATTAGGACCATTTTGAATTGGTGCTTTATTAGGAGAGTTAATCACATTTTTGATAATAGCGCTTGTGATACTCCTCATAGTAAAATTAACAACTCACATTGGAATTAAATAATATAATTAATCCATTATTTTTTCTAAATTTGGATTAAAAATTTTTAACCTTTTGGGTAATATGAATTTAAATTTGCAATATTTCAAAAATTATATTAAACTTTTTCTTATCCAAACTACTTTTTTAAATTATTCAATCTTGGTTAGAAGAAGAAGATAGATAACGTGTAATCATGAAGGTAAATTTTCTCTCGGATTTCATTAGATTTAGGAGATTTATCAACATTAATGGTGCCATGATTGCAGCACAAAATCAAGCGGAAGCTATGAAAAAACATGTGAGTGTTTCAATTAATAGTAGTAAAATGGACTATGATTTAATTCATTCTCATGGAAACTTTCTTTATACTTACCGAATTATGAGAAAAGCACGTAAATCAGATATTCCAATTATTATAACTGCTCATCAAACTAACATGGATACAGATATTTCTTTTATTTTTTCAAGATCAATTAATGAAATTGTAAAACAATATATAATTAGATATTTAAAACTCGCAGATCTCATCATTTGTCCCACAGAAAATTCAAAAAAATTAGTAAAAAAAGAATTAGAAGTCACAGAACAAATAAGGGTAATTTCTAATGGTGTTGATACTCAAAATTTTAAAAAATCTCAGAAAAAAAGAAAAGAATTTAGGAAAAGATTTGGAATTAATAAACCCACAATATTATCTGTTGGAATGCCTACATCTCGGAAAGGATTCATAGATTTTATTAAAATTTCAAAAGAAAATAAAAAGAATATCTACTTATGGGTTGGAAAACGAATTTTTCCAATAATCCAACCTAATAATATAATTAATAAAGATAATCTTATTATGCCTGGTTATATTAATGATATTCGCACAGCATATTCTGCAGCAGACATTTTTTGCTTTCCATCTTATTATGAGGGTGAGGGTCTTGCAGTTCTAGAGGCAATGTGTTCTGGTTTGCCCGTTATTATTCGTGACTTACCTGTTTTTGAAAAGAGATATTGTGATGGTAAAAATTGTTTAAAAGCCAGAAACAATAAAGAATTTATTGAAAATATCTATTATTTATTAGACAATCCTAAAGAGAAAAACAGAATAATCGAAAATGGTTTACAGACCGTAAAGCAATTTGATATTAATAAAATTGCTTTTAAATTATATGAATTATATAAACAGATGGTATAACAAAATATCAAGACCCCGTCAGAAACATAGGCGCTGCGCATAAAAATAAGAGCTTATTTAGATTCTGAATAGTTTTACCTGAAAAATATTGATTATCATAATTTATTACATTATAAAAAAAAGAAATTTTTGATTGTTTAAAGCTATTAATCACTTGTAAGAGTGACTTATGATTTAAGTACACTTTAAAATTTTCGGGATTTTCATGGGCGGGCGACCCAGGAAAAATGTAATAAGGTTCATTCATGATAGTAATTGGTCTCACTTTTGAAGTTCCATATTTAAGAAAACATTTAAAGGTGAATTGAAAGTCTTTAAGAACATCTAAATAAGTTTGAAAAGGATAACCAAGCGTCAGCCAGATACGTAGTGGTATTCGGAATAAATTGGCATTTTTTATTAAATCTTGGATTTGATTTTTTGGAAAACTAAAAGTAGGATCACAAATCTTTGCAATTTTTTGATGCACCTTAGATGAGGTTGTTCGAGGAGAAATACTAATTGAAGAATGTCTACGATTAAATGTCTTATAATATTCATACCACATATCTCGCGGAAATGGTAAACGCCATATTTCTAAATCTGCGCTTAAATCAAAATTTTCTTTTCTAATAAGTTGAAATAATTTCTTCCAATATGATAAATTAGCAGGATAACTACCGTGTCCGAAGAATAAACTATTAATATTATAATTATCCAATATTATTTTAATATCCATGATTACCTTTTCAGGACTTCTGAGTATGACGTTTTTTCTCCCTGATATTCTTTCTTGAGCCCGCTGGCCACCTCCGCATAGAGGACAATTATATGGGCACCCCCTCCCAATCCCAAGGTTAAATGATATTCCCATAATTTTTCTGCTATCTTCTATATATTTTCGATGATTTTTTAAGAGAGAGATATTTGTAAAATTTAAATTTTCTAAAGTTTTTGCGGTATAAGAAATTTTATTCACTTTTATATGATTGCGATTATTCCTATAGGTTATATTAGGTATGGATTCTAAGGATCGAAAATTATTCTTAATTGCTTTAGTATATTGTAAAAGTGGAACTTCACCATCACCTTTCACTATGCAGTCTATCTTTTTATAATATTTTAAAAGTTCAGTATGGTAATAAGATGCACTATATCCACCAAAGACTATTTTTGCATCCGGATTTACTTTTTTCACTTCATTTATTACATGGATGGCACCAAATGAATTATGAATCCAATGTAAATCAATCGCACATATTTTAAATTCAATAGTTTTAAGATAATCAGATAAGGACCAATTATGATTTAAATATCTTTCTAGTGGATAATTTATAATCTTAACTCCAAATCCTTCTCTTTCAAGATAATCTGCAATGGCAAATACTCCCATAGGGATAAAAATATATGCTCCACGTCTCATTTTATTTTTTTTTTTTGATTCTAAATCTGATAAAATTGGAGCGTGAATGAAAATAATATCATAGTTTTTCAAGGTAATTACCCGCGTGTTTCAAGAAGGATATTATCTTAAATTATGCTGTAAGAAATATAAAGTTTAAGCTTTCTTATCTGTTTTAAATTTCCCAAAATCTAAAAGTTGTTAATTGCTATGATTATAGCAGTTATTTCTAGAATATTTGGAATAAATCATTTATATTGTTTTATTAATTAAAAATCCTTACTCTATTTGAAAAATTATTTTCTTTAATTTTAATAAATGAGAAAAAAAATTAGAAATTTAGATTATTTCATTGCTTTTTTATGTGCTTTGGCGTTTAAAGGTAATAAAGGAGCACATGCTAGGAGTTTTGTGGGATCTCCATCAACATTATAATTGCCAGCTATTGTTTCTTGGATGGGATTTTTTTCACCGGAATTAACCTTTTTTATAGTATCAAAATTTGTTTCATGGATGAGCTTTGAAACATTATCTCCAAAATATTCACCCATACCCCACTTCATCCCATCTCTTTCAATATATTGCCAATAGTTCATTTCTGGACGATCTTTTATGTGGTATTGAAATATTACTGGTGCCACAGGTGCTAGCATAGATTCAATATCAGGTAAATTATTATAAGCCTCCACAAATTTTGCTAGATATGCTTCCCATTCTTGTTTTGTCTCCATATATTTCACCTCCTTTGATTTTTTATTATTTTTAATTTTTTTTATTCTTGGATTTTTATTTCAATCTGCTCTTCTTGAGATTCTACTTCTTTATGTTCATGATCCATCTTATGCCAGCAATATGGAAATGGGGCTAGAAAGTCTCCTGTTTCATTCTCAGCATGAATTCTACATCCGCCACCACATAGTTCAAGATGGTGGCATTTTGCACATTTTCCTTTAATTTCTCGGTCTCTAATAGCTTTAAACATATTAGATTCCATAACTTCATCAAAACTTTGTTCAAGCACATTCCCCAAGATTAATTCAGAAGGGTAATCGCAAGGAAAAACGTCACCATTAATATCTATTCCAGAGATTGAGCGGCATGCTTGACACCCTACCCCCCACTCCAGAGCAGCCCGTTCTTCATCATTTTGGGGGCATTCCATAAAAGGTACCATATCCCATGTATAAAATTTATTAATGGTTGTAGCTTTACCCTCTCGAATCGCTTCTACGACATTTTTATATTTAAATTGATAAAATTCACGATATTCATCATAATCTAAGCCAATTTGTTCCCAATTTTTATCGGCGCTTCTTTTTTTAATAACTGCTCTGAAATATGGTATTACATCCATGGATTCATACATTTTCTGGAGTTCTTCAAGCTCATCAAAATTTTCTTGTTGAATAGTGGCATTCCCAATAGTAAATAACCCATATTCTTTTGCTAATTTGATTGCTTTAGTCGCAGCTTCAAAAGCCTTAGGATGACCTCGAATTTTTGCTGCTCTTTCTGGTTTTGTACTATCTAAACTAATGAAAACATGACTCATTTTGACCTCAGCACAAAGTTTAGCGAGGTTTTCATCAAATAAAATGCCATTTGTAGCAACAGCTTGATAATAACCTTTTTCTCCACAATATTTAATTAATTCTGAAAGATCTTTGCGCACGGTAGGTTCTCCACCAAACCAAATATAACAACCCTTGCGCCCACGTTTTCGTAGTGTTTGTTCAAGATTTTCAATAATTTTAATCCACTTTTCTGTTGATAATTCTGGCCGATTTTCCATAACAGAAGCGGCACAATGAAGACATTTTTGATTACAACGATCTGTGATATACATAGTAAAATGGTATACCCCTGGCTTGAAAGCACCACTAATTTCATCCCATGTTCGAGAATATTTTTGCCTTATACCTGATAATTTAATATATCTATCAGTATCAATCCCAATTCCTTTTAGATCTTTGACTACTGTTGGTTGAAATGCTTCAGGAGTAATATCAAATAATGCAGACAATAAATCATCCTTGCTTACATATCCCGAATTCCTTAGCCTTGCGGTTTTTTCGGCTGCTTCTCGCAACATAGGTTTAATCATTGAGCGAAAATCGTTTGGAGTTAAATCCATAACGGTTTGAAATAAATTTTCTATTTCTTTTTTCCAATCCATTTTTTCCACCTATTTTTAATTTTTCTTATTTAATTTAATTTGTACAGATGACTTTGATATGAATATATTAGATTTTGGAAGATTCAGGTTTTTCCCATGAAATGGAATAAATTCAAAAAGAAAATGTTGTTGTGTGAGAGAAAAAGAATTAATATTTAAACACAGAATAAAAAGTAGTATAGAAAAAGAATAAGCATAAAAAAATGTCCCATTTTTATTAAGTTTATAAAAAAAAGATTTGAATTTTTTAGATAATAAGTTTTTGTAGGATTGTTTTTCTTTAACTTTTTTTTTATTTAAATAATAACTATAATAATTAATTCTCTCTGTTAATGAATTATTTCTGGTTTTATCATCGAAAAATGCTTCTAAAAAATCATAAGGAATTATTTTTTCAATTGATATATGTTTTTCTGAGTTCTTATCTAAAGAATAGATTCCATAATATTCAAGAGAAGATGATTCACAATAACTGAATATTCCCCCATTGAAGTATACTTTTTTTAAATAATGATATATGCTGGATTCAATGTAAAAAACCAAGTTTATAATGATTATGAGATCAAGTAAATGCCCCGTGGTAAAATTAGCATTGGGAAATCTTTGAGAAATCTCAATTAATAGATTGTAATAAGGAATTGAAGGGAGAAAAAATGATTTTCCAGATTCAATGTATTCTTTAATCACTGAAGATATTACGGGAAGATCTTTTAAAACCATAAGAAAGAGAATAAACATAAATGAAAAGCAAATTGAGGATATTACTAAGATTAACTTCAATCTATTTAATCTTTTATGGCTAATCATCTGTACAAATACTTGTATAAATTTTTAAAATATCGAATGATAAAAGATATTAAAACTCTATTATAAAGTTATTTATCACATTTTTTGATTACCATATTTAAAAGAGTTTTTGACTGATTTATTTAAAATCAACTCGCTATTTAATAGGCTAAAAGTAATATTTAAATTTGATATATTTTTAATTGAAAATATAAAAAATTTTATTAAAATTAAAACTACAAAGGGCGAAAAAAAAATGGGAAAAGTTTTTGGTGCTATAGGTTTAACCTTAGGAATTATTGGATTAGTGGTATTTCTTATTCTTAGTGCATTAATTGGAATCATTCTTAGTGCATTAATTGGAAACATTTTCGGAGTAGTCGCTATTATTTTTGGAAATATTGGAATTAGTAAAGATGAATCAAGAGGTCTTAGTATAGCTGGTTTAGTTCTTGGCATCATATGTGTTGTTTTAGGAATAGCAACATACATTTTGATAAGACCACTTATTTCAATGGGATATTAGAATTTTTTTATAAAATAGATGTGATGGATTCCAATAAAATAAAAAATTATCATCCCAAACTAATAAAAACTTATTTATAATTAACTATTAAAATGATTATAAACAATTTTAGATATAAAAACATACATTAGAATTAGTGGTTTTTATCTACTTTTCCTCTTTCAGACATATTCAATTTCCTAATAACTTTTGCAGGTGCTCCATGTGCAATAGAATTTGGTGGAATATCCTTAGTGACTACAGAATTCGCACCTATAATAGAATTTTTTCCAATAGAAACGCCCGGCATGATAATTGAATACGCTCCAATACGAGCATTTTCCTCAATGACAATTTTTCCAAAAGTAAAGCTTGCATGTTTAACTTGCATGACATTATGTGTTAACAATTTAACTCCAATTCCACAACCACTACCATCTTTAAACTCAATTAACTCTGGAAGCAAAGGATCGGGTACTGCATTTTGAGAAATATGACAGTTTTTTCCAATTTTCATCCCCATAAAGCGAAATAATGCATTCCTAGCACGCGGCCATCCAATTAAATATCTGATAATTAATGAAAGGATGTGATTAAACGCACCTTTTATAAACCAAGAAACAGAAAAATCCTTATCCTGAAGATATTTCGCAATTATTAACATTGGCACTGGTGTAAAGACAAAATCTTCTGTTTCAATATCAATATAGGTCATTCTTCCTTCTTTCCTCACCTCAAATTTAGGTTTTTGGTGTTTCCAAATATCTCGGGCACCAAATAAATCTTTGAGAAATATTAAATAATCTAGACATAAGAGAAATAATAAAAAACTGAAAGAAAAAATGATAGGTAAAAATAGAAGGAAAAACATAAGTCTTGTAGTCAAAGCTAAATCATGATTAAAAAATAATCCGATATACGCATAGTAAGATATAAATAGAGTAATTGCAACAAATCCTAATAAACTAAGAACATACAGGATTGATCCAGTTAATTGATACCGAGAAGTTAAGCTATACCCATAAGCATAAAAGACAAATAAGAGCATATAGGCTATTAAAATGAACCCATATACATATATGCTAAAATCATAAAAAAGAAGCGTCATCCAAAAGGAGATTTCATCACATATTATATCTATTAAGGGAATTGCAGAAAATAATTGATTCATAATGAACAGCGTAAAAAAAATGGCATTTAATAATAATAATAGTAATGAAAAAACAATTTTTTTATTCATTTTTCAAGTGATATCTTCAAAATATATTAGGGGCTCCTTTTTATTAAAAATTTAATAATAAATGAAAGTATTTTTTAATTATAAATATATATTTCAGTTCTATTGAAAAAATTTATAATTTTTAGAACTATTTAATGCAGTTAGCGAATTAAATTTAAAAAATATGTCTCAACGAGATCATCCAAAAATATCAATTGTCATTCCTACATTTAATGAAGAATTTTATATTAAAGACACATTAAATGCCATTAAAAACCAAAAATGTAAATTTAATTATGAAGTTATGATTATTGATGGGAAAAGTTCTGATAATACGGTTTCGATCGTTAAGGAATTTGCAAAAAGAATGAAATATTTAAAATTATATATCTCTCCTAAAATGGGAAAGGCATTTCAATTAAATTATGGTGTTTCAAAAGCAAACAGCGAATTAATTTTATTTTTAGATGCTGATACCTTAATAAAACCTTTCTTTTTACAAAGGATCTACAAAAAATTTAAAAAAGATAAAAATCTATTTGCTTGCAGTGCTAGATTTAAATATTACGATGAAAAAGCGATTAATTTCAAATTAGGCTCATTAAGATTCACACTAACTCCTTATTTTTTCATTAATCTCGCATCCCATATTTATTATTTTTTCAAAAATTTATTTGGATATCCCGAATTAACCGGCATGAATTTAATTGTAAGAAAAGAAATCTTTTATAAAACAGGAGGATTTAAAAACCCCCCAAATTCACTTGGGATTGATAAGGTTTTTACTGATTCTCTATTATATCTAAAAAGAAAATTAAAAAGAGGAAAAATAAAAACTCTCACTTTTCTTTCTGTTCTAACAAGCGGTAGACATTTAACTTTCAATCGCAGTATGCAAAGATTAACTCAATATTTTAAAAAAAAAGACCTTTATTATGAGTTAGCAACCAAAAATTCCATTAAAAATTTTAAATAAATTAATTTAAAAGCATCATAATTTTAAGAAAAGATAAGAGTTAATATGTTATAAGAATAGTTATTATTAGAGATCATTTATTATAGATATTTATGCCAATTGGAGAAAAGAGCGAGATAGAAGATTTATCGAACCTTCTTAGAAATGGACGTATTGTAGGTAGAGCAAATTTTGTTTTTACTCCAGAGCTCGCTGCCGAAATGGGAGTAGTTCATGGAAGTATGTTTGATGTAAATGAATCTATTGTGTTTGGAAGAGATTATCATAATGATAGTCGCATGCTTAAGCGAGGATACTCCAGTGGTTTTATGTCAACGGGAACTAATCTCCTTAATCTCTCGGATTGCACATTTCCGTTGCTCCAATTTACCATTCGAAGATTTGGTGCTAGTGGTGGCTTATATTTTTCGGGGGGTCATCTTTATAGTGAAGATGTGGGAATTAGATTGTTAGATGCTCAAGGAATAGAAATATCTCCATCAGAAATTCAAAGATTTATCAATTTATATAATGGTTATCCCAATAAAATTCGAAGAATCGAACCCAATTCAATTGGTCGACTTACTGCAATTCCACAAACTGAGGATATTTACATTAAATCCTTACAACAATTTATAGATAAGGATAAAATTAAAAAACAAGATTTAAAAATTGTCGTCGATTGTTCCTATGGACCAACGGGTAAAATAACTCCATTATTACTCAATGAAATTGGAATTGAAACCATAGCATTAAATACTCATTATCGCCAACGAGATTATCCTGTACCAAATATAAGAACTATAAGAAATACTGCTGATATAGTAAAAGCATCGAATAGTCATCTAGGCGTTTGTTTTGATGTGGATGGGAGTAGAAGTATCTATATAGATGAAAATGGACTAGAATTAAGCTTTGAAGATCTTCTTATGCTATTTGTATCTTATGATGAAACAATACAAGGGTCTAAGGGAAATCCAATTTTATGTACCCCTGCGCTCTCATCTGTTGTAAAGGATTTTATAGAAGAAAATGGATTTCCTGTCAAAAAAGTCGAAAATTTTCCTGGGGAATTATCGCGACAACTCAAACAAGAACGAGCATGTTTTGCCGCTTCTGATACGTTAAAGTTTTACTTTCCTGAGTTTGCTCCCTTCGCAGATGGAAATTTTACACTGATAAAACTATTAAAAATTATGACCGAACAAAAGGATTTATTAAGCACCTTAACGAGAGGATTTCCCAAGGGAATAAAAATCAATAGAACTATTCCATCCTCTCCAGAAATGATAAATAATTCTCATAATCGTTTACGAGAAATTGCAGAGGAGCATGGATATAAATTTCATGATATTATCAACGAACTCAAAATAATTAAAGAAGATGTGTTCACTAATGTTAAAGTTGCCCTGTATCGAGATGCGATATTATTGAGCGCAGAAAGCGATGATATTAATAAAGCAAGGGAAATGATTGATGAAATTGAAAATGTCTTAAAGGA
>Ga0102944_1001296_pt1 | contig 16874 bp, 15 predicted proteins | sample SalPonD_shore_MG_FD_78172 | JGI IMG/M metagenome (GOLD analysis project Ga0102944, IMG submission 78172) | Salt pond soil microbial communities from South San Francisco under conditions of wetland restoration - Salt Pond MetaG... | ecosystem: Environmental > Aquatic > Marine > Intertidal zone >...
CTTATTTGGAATCTCAATTGCAGGAACGAGTATTTATTCGATTGTAATCTCATCAGTATTTCTAATTGTATTTGCAAGTTATGTTCCAATTGAAGAAAGACATTTAATTACAATTTTTGGAGAGAATTATGTTCAATATAGACATGATACATCTCGATATTTGGATATTAAATGTGTCGCTAAATTCATATTACAATTGGTCCAAGTGATGAAATAAATTAAACACAGACTAAATATTCCGAAGAATGATAAGAAGTGAGAACCTATCTGAAATATTACTTACCAAACTATTAATTTTCCAAATCAGGCTTTTATTGTAATAATTGTTCCGAATTTTCATCATATAAATTATAATATTAAGAAAGAGGCAAGTGTATGGTCATTGAGCTTAATGGGAAACAATTTGGACCTGGTCAAATTGTAATGGCAGAATTTGTCATTCCACAGAATTTACCTTCAAGATTACGGAATATCGAACTAGCAATTGAGTTGATTGAGAATACTTCTGTAGTTTACACTACATATAATGGTAGCACTTCCTCACGACATCGGACTACTGAAACGTTTGTCATGGCTCGAAGTGAGAAGATCCTTGATCCTGAAACGATAATCGGCACACATAGTTTGGAAATGCGAATTCCTCAAGAGGTCATTAGTACGATGGAATTTGATGGTAACGGAATTGACATTGAGGTAATTGGACATGCTACGATCAAATACGATCGAATGTTAGGATTTGATGAACATGAAGAAATATTCTTTGATGTCGTTGCGGTTAATCATCCATCGATAGCAGTTTCAGATCAAATTGAAGGTCTTCAGGTGAGTTTAGCAGATAATTTAATCTTTGGTGAGGATAGATTTGAGTTGGATTTTAAGGTAGAACCTGGTTTTGAGATTGCCTATCGATCTGTAAGGATAGAACTTGAGCATGAACTTGAGGGGTCAGCAAATGGTCATTCGAATTCAGAAGTAAGAACTGATGAGGTACTGGCAGAATTAGACCAACTTCCTCAGGGTAAGTACAAGGTACAGATTCCCGATCTCGTCCACGGTTCAGCAATAGGGAAAAATTTCACGATGTCACATATTATCAAAATAGTACTCGATAAACGACTTGCCAGTGATTATAATTTGATTTTACCAGTCAATTATATGAATTTTCCCCGAACGATCAAAGATAAGCTCCCCACTATTGACCAGCCAGTGAAAATACCAGATACCGATACTGAGGATCCGGTATATGATGATATGCCTATGTTCAGTAGTAAACCATTGGAGAGGACCTGTATTAATTGTGGTAGTGGATTTACGGGTGATCGATGTGATCACTGTGGCAAGCGTCAGTAATCTCAGATATCTATTGTAGCCAGTTCTTTATCCTTAGAATACATTGTAATTAACTCCTCTGAGATCAGATTAGCAATCAGCACGGAAGTTCCCATCGTTGTCAAGATATTGTCAGTTCCCATGTACAATCCGGGTGCTAATTTAGGAGTATTTGGAAAATTATCCATGGTAGTGGGGTTGTAGAGTGGATAAGCTGGACTCCAATGAATTGAGCGGATTGAGGTATATTGATCAAAATATCGGGTAAAATCCGTATCTTCATATTTCCGAGTTGAAGTCACATCAAAGTAATCAGCATCAACCTGATTGATCTCACAGATCATATCAGGATTGGCAATAAATACGGTATCTGCACCAGAATCAAAGATATTACCGATTTTTGAATTGGGAATACCTTGAATAAGATGGTGATGGACATTTGGATTATATGGAATATGAAGTAATTGATCAATACGTTCCTGAAATGGTTCAAATCCTATAAGTTCAATGAACTTAATACTTTGCAGAGGTGTGGCAAGAAATATACTAGATCCACTGATCTCAGAACCATTGGACAGTAAGACTTTGTATGCACCTTCTGAGACTCTCTTAATCGAGGTCACTCTTTCCTTTTGTGCATTTGCCTGAATGTATTGATATAACCGGTTGATGATGACTTTGTTTCCACCTTTCACATGATAGATATTGGAATTTTTGGCAGCAAACCCAAGTACTCCAATAACTGCAGTCAACTCATCTGAGCCAAGCATATAAATCGCCCGGAATAAGGGATCGATCATTTTCATGACAAATTCCTCAGACATGCCTAACTGGATTGTCAGATAATCCAATAACGTATAATCGGCGTAGGGAGTAATGATCTCTTTGGAGGGACCAAAAACATCATCAATGGTGGCCTGATCTAATTTCTGATACAGCATCTCGATTTCAGCAATCCAGCCATCAAGATGTGAGGATAGCTTTTTGGCAGCAGAGAGATTCGATATACCAAGGTATCGTATCGTGGTAAATTGTTTTCTAATAGAATTGATGAATGAATCTGCAGAATTTGGCATCTGCATAGACTTTCCAGAATTCAGATCATAGATGGCACGGTTGGAGATATAGGGTTCAATTTCAATATCTAATATATTAATCAGATCAAGTAGTGATGAGTCATGATCTAGGAAATATTCAGCACCCATATCTTGAGGAGCATTATCTACCTCTTCGGTATGAATTCTACCACCTAGTTGATCGAAAATAACAGTGTAGGGGACACCTGCTCGTTCTAAGCGATATGCAGCAGTAAGACCTGCAATTCCCCCTCCGACGATGATAACTTGGTCCATGAATCCTATACATGACCGACTACTTAAACACCGATGTTATGAATTAGATCACAGTGAAATTTTGATAATTGAAGGGTAACATAGGATAGATCCAGAATAATCATTAACTTGAAGAGATCTGTGAAGTTCTCGTTCCAAAATAGCTGGATTAACCGTTGGATTTCAGGATAATTTGTAACCTTTCTCAAATATATTTGCCAATTCCAGGAGATCATTCTTCCAATAAGGTTGGATTATTGAAATACCTTGTATGGGTTTTGAATAGGCTGATTCTAACAGTATTCATCAGATAACTTTTCAATCCGATTTCTTCCTGTCGTTCACGGATGGCATTAGCCATTGCTTTCTGTAATTGCCGTTTGGTGAGACCTTTATTCATTTTATTCATTACCTTCAATTCATCCTGAAAGGTTTTTGAGAATAATTTATAGTGGATTTTATGTTCTTCATATTTTTCCCACCATTCTCTTTTCGTCATTTTATCGGCTTTTCGAGGATTTAATCCAACAGAGATTTCACGGAGTATTTTCAATTCCTCAATCGATAATTGGTTCGCAAATCTCTTAGCAGTTTTTTTAGCTTGATCAATATCTGCCATTAAATACCTAAGCTATTAGTAAGTATACTTTCATTTAAGAACTTTATGAAGAAAAAAAGACCAGTAGGATTACTGATTATCAAAATAATTGGAGATTCTCAGATTGCATTACAATATAGAGGCAATATCACAAATATACATAATTTCGGTACATGAGATATTGATAAAGCATTTCAGTAGATATCACAAAGTACTCCTATTTTTATCATCATAGAAAGACAAAATTAATCAAGAGTAGAGATAAATTATTAGCCAAACTAATTGCAAATTTCTAAGGAGATTGAAATAATTACATTATTACCTGAAGATTGACTATCAAAAGGACAAATTAACTTAACTTTTTAAATTATTGGCGGTTAAGAGCGAATTGAGAGGGTATTTTATTGCGACCTCACCGTAATAATCATGTTATTGTTTTCGTCACAGATCATGATATTCGGGAAACTATACATAAAATTGTTGAACCATATTTCCATAATAATATCAAAATCGAGGTGATGGGAGACCACAAACTCAATGAGATCATAACAAAGATTGCAACCGATTATCATTACCAGAATATCTCAATCAATCCTGCTAGTTCAAGTTATGGCACAAATAACAAAGTGGATTATAATAAGATCAATCTACTCATCGATCAAGTAACGAAGAACTATGTGGATGTTCCACTTACTGTAATAGGGAAGCTTGATTCTCTTGATGACTTTCATGAGAATTTTGATGATATAGTTAAGTATGAGCAGTCAATTAATAATAAAATCGATAATAACTTACTAACTGCCTTTTGTATCTATCAGGTTGAAAATTTAAACCAGACGGAGATTCAAAAATTAATGGCAGTTCATCCCTATTCTATGATTTCAGGAACGATAATTGATAATAATTCCTTGAATGGAATTAGTCCAATTACCTCAGAATTTATTACCATTTGCATGCATTGTTTACGTATCCGTAATAATGGAAAATGGGAATATTATCCTGGAACGTTATTACCACTTGATGGGCAGATGTTTTCACATGGAGTTTGTGATATCTGTATGAAACAATATGACATTGATTAAATCAAAGTTTGAGAAAACCAGTCGGTTTTAAACTGGTTGCTAACATGACCGTATTAATCTGTCGATGTTCTGTAAAATTACTTTTAGTCTGCCAATATTTGTTGATTTGTTCTCTGACTGCAACTAGTTCCCTTGTCAGATCAGATTCATCGAGTGCCGCTATTCCAATAGCTAATCCTAGTTCACGAAAGGCAAGATCATGGGTAATACTCACATGATCTATTCCCCACCTGATACCCGCTCTTATTTCATTACTCAGAGAGCCATTCAAATTCATAAGTCGCATCCGAAATAGATCACACATCAAGCCACCCAATCCTAATGGATCAGTCGTCTCCAAATCAATTGATGAAATCATTTCCCTGAATTTGGATTGGAAATCAAGGATCGTTGGTGTTTCTTGAATTTGTAACAATTGACTGAAGGTAAGATATCCGTCTAATGGATCATGTTTTCCCATATAACGAACGAGAGGATAGGAGAGGTCAGTACTCATTTTCCAGTAGATGGAATTCCCATGGCAGAATTTTGTAGATGCGTGGGCAAGATCTGTTGCATACATTAGATAGATGGGTTGCTGGGTGACCCTGTATGTACGTATCAGGCTATGTATCCACCTCATATTATAATGAAAGTATTGACCATCTCGATCCCATTCTTTAGACTGCTTGAGTTTTTCCTTTTCAGGACGCTCAGTTTGAGTTTTACCAATACGTAACCCATTTATGGTGGGATGGTCTCCTGAACCTAACCAACCGGTTCTTGGATCATCAGGATGATATTTCCCTAGTATTTCATGGACCTGAGAAATCAGTCTCAATGCAGAATTCAAATACTGCTTATTTTGGGTGGACTCGTACAAACCGAGTAAGTTACAGACAGCATAAGCATCAGTCCAAAGATACCTGTCAGGTGGATGAGAACCTTGTACTCCGGTTTCCTGGAGAAATCGCACCATTAGGTCCTCACTGGTGACCATATACTAACTTTATTTGGTAAATATATAAATTATGAGAATTCTGAGAAGTTTTCAATTTTGCTCTTTCAAGGGAACTACCCCGCCCTGAAAGACGGGGGCTTCTTGTCGTTTTAGATAAATTGCGTGCTATGTGTGAGCAGTGGCTGGGTTGGAATTACAGTTATCATATCAAGAAAATAGAATTACTCATTGAGGGATTTATCAACAATTGGATGGGGGAAGAATATTGATACAACGATACTTTTATATTGATTGTGTTTGTTATGTTTATGTGTTTGTGACATTATGACAGGGCATACCAAGAAAAGGATACATCAGGCGACACGAGAAGAACCACGGGGTCATTCAAAGCACCGACGTCAAAAACCATCCTCCTCCAAGAAGGTGAATATCATTCTCAAAAATATGGTAGGACCAAACGATGAAGAAAAGAAGGTTCGAATACCGGCAGATGCACCGGTCAAATTACTGAAGAAGAAAATTGGAGAACTGTTCGGACTCGATCCCGAAGAATTCCAATTATCACATGTTCCTGGAAAAAAAGGTCAACCTGGTACATTACAGGTGAAACAACCCCCGAAGAGCCAAGTGCAATCATCCGGTGTGAGCACCTCCTCGACACTTGCTAAACAATCAAGCACTCAAAATGATGAAAAGCAACCAGTAAAAATTATTTTGAAAAGTCTGAAAGGAATTGATTCATTTGAGAAAACGGTAAATATTCCAGATGATACACCAATAGGTGTACTTCGATTGAGGGTTGCAGAAAAATTTGGATTGGATCCAAATGAATTTGAGTTAAATCTCATCAGAGATCAACTATAAAGAGATCCTAACAGATCGGTTAGTAACGTAAATTCCGGATACGGGGATCTGGATCAGTAAGAATGATCTTAGCTTGTATCCACTTCGGACTACCAAAGAATATTCCCTTCTTATATGTAAGGTTCTCCTGTTGCTGGTAAATTTCAAAAATTTCTGCCTTATCCTCCATTTCTTCAATATAATTTTGTATGATTTGCATAACTAAACGGTTTATTTTACTTAGGAAATCGAATAATAACATTCCATATTGTTGACGGTTCGGACCAAGTGTTGAGAGATATTCTCGAGTCTTAGGATGTTTATCAAAGAACACCTCCCGGGTTTTTTGATCTAAACTGAATGCAGAAGACATAATCGCAAATAATAATCCAGAATCAATTTTGAATGTGCTGGGTAGAGGGATGATTTTATGAAAATCATACTGTTTTTCTTGGTTCATTCCAGGATTGTCGATCAGGAATTTGGTCAGAATGACAAGTTGTTCATCAACTACATTGCACAAATTGACCATACTTCCATTACCGTAATTCATCCTTTTAAGTGTAGACACGTCCGTAAGTAATACTCATGATCAATTGATGCTAAGCCGTGATTAGAAAGATAAACCATCTGTCGGTTGATTATCTTTTACAATTCAACGCAAAGTGAGGTTAATGTTTAATTTTGGAGAGTTTAAGAAGATCCTCAATTATGTAATGATCATTATCTCGAACCAGGATGAGATTTCTTGGAAGATTCATAGTTTGCAACGCATCAAGAACTGATTGATCATGATTGGTTAGGAAGAAGATTTTGTCATCAGGAAACTCAAATTCCAGTAATTCATAGAGGTTGGTATGACCCTCGATATACAAATCTGCTGAGGTTGCCTCATGGATAATCAAATCTGCATGAGCTATTAGCGTATCAAGTTGTTCAGGTACAAAATTAGTATCACTCGAATAACCCAGTGAGTATGTCGGTGAGGTAAATACCGCCATTCTTGCCTTGGCATCATGGTCAGATGGAAAAGTGCGTATTTGTAAGTCCTTATAGCTGTACTGATCATTATCAGTAAGTTCTACGAAATTAAAACAATCTATGATCCGTGCGGCCTCATATGGTTCATAAATCAGATTGATAATACTGGTTATTTTTTCTGGTAAGCCAGATGGGCATAAAACAGGAACAGATTTTTCTCGTTTCGAAACGTAGTAATTTTCCAAATAGATAAATGCTAATCCCATATAATGATCTGGATGGAGGTGTGAGATATAGATCATATCTATCTGTTTTGGCGTGATCTGGTTTTCATATAGAGCTGGTAGTATAGCTGGACCACAATCGATCAGAATTTTGTTCTCATTATGATTGAGAAGATAACATGATGGTCGATCACCACTCTCTGAAAACGCATTTCCAGTACCAAGAAAGAGTAATTCTTCCACATTTTATTTATCGAAAAGCTCTTTATAACTTGACTTGTAAATTCCTCAACGAATCAACACTATTACGGTATGCCTTCTTATGAAAGAATACGATTCAAAATTAACCAATTAGATGAAATGTTGTTTGGGATTCACAAATTCATTGGGAGGTAAAACATTATCTGTCTCTAGTTGTGTCTCGTGAGTATAATCTTCCTGATCCTCGATTATTCGTTTATACATTTCCTGAAGGGCTTTGGACCTAGTTTCGTATAACAGATCCTCATAGCTATTGACAGGGAAATAATTTTTCTGTAAATCACTAAAATCGTATTGCGTCCGAGCAACTCGTTCAAGATCAAATTCGATTCTTCTTGGTTTGGCAGATTCTAACGAGTAAATGCTCTCTTTTTTGGAAGACTGAATACCTGCACCATAGATTCTAAGTCCTTCTTTGGTATTGATTAAACCGAATTCGACAGTAAACCAATACACTCTGGCAAGTCGTTCCAAGACATCAACTCCGGTTTTTTCCGAGATTTCAAGTGCTTTTAATGCCTCTTTACCATAATGTTGAAGATAATCTGAGAATTTTGGTTGTGCGATCATGGGTACATGAGCATAAACATCATGAAAAGCATCAGGTTCGACAATATAGTCCATCTGATCTCGTGATCGTATCCAATTGGTTACAGGAAATCGTTTTTCAGCCAAATGTTTGAAAAAGTATTTTCCAGGAATTAAACCCGGAACAGGGACTAAAGTCCATCCAGTTTGTTCTTTGAGATAATCTGACAGAATATTATAATTTGGAATACCTTCTTTTTCGATTTCAAGTGTACTCATATTATCGAAAAATTCGGGTGCTGCTCGATGTCTAAGGATTTTCATCTGCCTATCATAAAGCTCTCTCCAGATCCTATGATCCTCCTTGGTCAATTGTTCATATTGTTGATCCACAACATAATCGACTTTAGCCAATTCTTCGGACTCAATAAATTTGAACTCAATCTCAGTTGTATCCTCAGTCGCCATATTTAATTATACGGACTATCACTTTAATAGTTTTATGATTATCGATGATTATCTTTGAGTAGCGCCATGATAAATACGCACGTAGAAACCCTATAACAACCAATTTACCTACATTTAGGGACTACGAACTTTAGAACTCAATATCTACCTTCTCGCGATACTCATTTAATCGTCGGAGGAAATAGAGATAGCAAATCAGTCCAATGAGAACCAAGAATATCGCACTGACAAATGACATCTGGTAGGCAAATGCCGAGGTATAGCCATGGATTATAAAATAATCAGCTACAGGGGCAGCAACTAATGAACCACCAATACCCCAGGATAGGAAGAATGTGGCATTGTAATATGCAAATAAACGCCCACGATACTCAGGTGGGATGATGGTACTGACAATGGCATAGCTTGATGCCTGAAGGATGACCTGTGTCGCTCCTACCAGTGCAGAAGCCAATAACACTAATTCAAAACTGGGAGCAAGGATTAACCAGACCAGGGCAAATAGTGCAAAGATAATACCAGTCATCATCATTTTTCGATCATCAACCTCAGACAGGATCGATCCTAACAAGAAACCGGCAATCATTGTTGCTCCTGAGGAGAAATTCCGGAACAGGGCTAATTGTTGATCTGAAGCTGCAAAAGAGCCTTCATCCACAACATAGAGTGAGGAAATGAGAGCAATCGAATTTCGACCAAAATTAACAAACACCAAAACGATTAGTAGTAGAATAAATAATGCCTTGAGGTTATTTGGTAAATCCGCAAGCGATGGCTTTTTTTCGGATTCATTTGATTGGTCGAGAGATTGAACATCACTCAGGTTAGTGTCAGATTTCAAACGTTCCTCAGGATCACGAATTGAAAAATAAACAATAACCGAGGATATGATCATGATTATTGCGGGGATGATAAATAAATTTCCATTTTCAAATCCTTGACCACTCAGATACAGATATCCTCCAAGTGTAGCACCGACTATCCCACCAATTCCGCCAATGATAGATAGTTGACTCATCAGTTTCTTCCGTTTGGTAGATTCAGTTAATTCTGATATCAAGGCAGACCATCCTACATTTGATTGCGACCAAAATATTTCAATTATCGCAAGACCAATAATAATAGTAAATCCAGCATATTGGTCATTCCCTTGACGTAAGGCAGAAAGATGCCAGTAATACCAGGCAATGTGCCCTACACCTGCTATACTCTCTCCGATAATGATGAATAACGCAGATCTACGAAACCGGTCGAGCAGACTCCCCCAGATAAATGATTGAGATCCAGCATTAGCAATCATCCCAAATGTTGCCATGAGTGTAACTTCAAAAGTTGAAAGCCCCAGATGCTTACCTAAATATACTGCAACAAAGCCATAAAAAATTGATCGGCGGAAATAGGCTAAAAATTGGAAGGTCGAGAGTCCCAAAAATTCTTTTGCTCTCAGCCGCTCATATCCGAGAAAAGTCATATACTTGATAATAATGGTGAATCAATTTTATTCTTATGAAATAGACCATCATTTTTCTCTTCTAAGATAATATTCTCATACATTAATCCAAGTTTTAGAGATTTAGGTCATGATAATCTCAACATTACAGTTTTGACATACTAGGGGGGATTACCTTGTATAATATTGTCTTTGGACAACTATCTCGCACTAAAAGATTAATACTATAAGAATGATATTGGTATTATGGAATTCTGCGCTGAATGTGGTACGAGGAATGATGACTCTGCTATGTTATGTACCAATTGTGGCATCAATTTGCAAGAGATGAGACCAGCAAAATCCCAACCTGCATCAAGTATAGTTGAAGAAAAGATAAAACCGGTTGATTCAAGTAAATTAATCTGCACTAGCTGTGGATTTGAAAATGACGATGGAGTAAAGTTCTGTGGCAAATGTGGACAACCAATGAATTTGGTTGCATCAAGTAACACTTCACAACCAGTTTATGCTAAATTCTGTTCCCAATGTGGCGAAAAATCTGATGGGAAAACAAAATTCTGTGGTAGCTGTGGTAATTCCCTGATAAAAGAAACAATCAATGCAGACAATCTGATTCCTGAGAATAAGTCGGTATCTTTTCAGGATAGCAGATACCAACCTCCCGCTCATGCACGTAATGCCAATTATCAGCAGGCTGTGCCAGTTCAAAATACACGATTTCAGGCCAGATCAGAAAATTACATGGCAAATAATCTCCCAAATAATTTTAGTCATCCCAAAAAGAAAAATAGTGCTCTTGCATTAATTCTTGCTTTTATTATTCCTGGCTTTGGGTATCTCTATGTTTCTAAATATGGGGAATTTGCGGTTTATTTCTTCGGTATGATTTTCCTTGCATTTATTCCTCTGGTAAATATCATCTTCTATGTCTATCAGATTTACAAATCCAAACAAATAGTAGATACCTATAATCTTAATCTGTACAAACAACAAGGAAATATTCGTTATTGAAATGTAAAAATGAATCAAGGTCGATACTGATTAGCTATTGGAAATCTCCTACCAAATCCAAAAGTTCGGTCACTGACTTTAACGGTTTGAACTAACTGTGCTCGTTTGAATTCATTTCTCATGACCAAAGAGATCACCTGTTTTACTGTCTCTTTATCATAGCCAGCAGCGATTATTTCCTCAGTAGACTGGTATTGATCAATAAACCGATAGAGAATTTCATCTAAAGTCGAATAATCAGGTAAGGAATCTTGATCTTTCTGGTCTGGTCGCAATTCAGCAGAAGGAGGTCGAGTGATAATGGATTCGGGTATGACTTCCTCCTCACGATTAAAATACTTAGCCAGTTCATAGACCTGAGTCTTGTATAAATCTCCAAGTAGGTTTTTACCCCCTGAATCATCTCCATAAAGGGTATAATACCCAGTTGCGATTTCAGATTTATTTCCAGTTGCAAGAAGGATCTTATTCAATTTATTGGATAGAAACATCATCAAGTTACCTCGGATTCGAGATTGAATATTCTCATTTGCAATAGACCAACTGTCATCGATTACTGCTAATTCTTGTAATTTGGTTTCCATCATATTTCTGATATCCTCAATCTCAATTACCAATAGTTCTATGCCGAGATTCTCACATAACTGCTTCGAATCCATATAACTCTGTTTGGCAGAGAATGAGGTTGGAAGATAAACAGCAGTTACATTTTCACTTCCCAAAGCATACGTGGCCAAGGTAACTGTCAGTGCTGAATCTATTCCTCCACTTAGTGCAATAAGTACTGATTTGGTTAATCCTGACTTCTCAAGATAATCAACTAGACTGATTTGTAGTGCCGCGGAAATAGATTCCATCTGATGAATCGATTCATACTGATCTGGATTGATAGATTTGGAATTGAAGACTGAACCCGCGATTACATCAGATGATGGACGAAAAGCAGGCGCAGTATAGACCAAATCACCATTCTTATTGACCATAAAACTTCTACCATCAAATACTAGATCATCCTGAGACCCAAGTAGATTAACGTAAATAAAATTAGCATTGTGAGCTTCTAGCTGTTTACGAACCAGATTCAACCGATTTTCCGGTTTACTCAACGTATAGGGACTGGCACTGATATTAATTATCAGTTCAGCACCAAGTTGTAATTGTTGTTTCGTAACTTTAATTCGATGCATCCACATATGATCCCAAAGATCCTCACAAATTTGAAGTCCAATTTTTACGCCGTCAAGTTCAACAATTCCAGGATCCTCATTGGGATAAAAATATCGGGATTCATCGAAGACATCATAATCGGGTAATAATGTCTTAAAATAGGTATATTTGATACCAGCTGAATTGAGAATGACCGCTGCATTGCGTAACCTTTTCGTTTTATCATACAGAGGAAGACCAAGGATTACATAACTCGAAGTTATGACCTCAATAATCTGATCCAAGGCTTGTTGTAAGCCCTGATGAAAACTTGAGTAATATAACAGATCTCGTGGGGGATAGCCAGATAATGCCAATTCAGGAAAAATTATCAGATCCACTTCATCATTCTGTCCTGACTGAATTGCGTCTATAATCAGATTCTTGTTATATTCGACATCACCGACTCTGAAATTAAGTTGTGGAATGTAATATGACCACTCCTCCGCCGTTGGCATATACTAAGGAGGAGAAGTCCAATTTATAAAATTCAAGATAAGCATGAGATCAAAATTTGTGTTTATGATACAACTGATGTCATCCTAAGGAATAACTATCGTTAAATAGGATAGCTCGTATTTTATATTAAGAATATTGTTTTATTTGTGTTGGGAGCCCGTTTAAGTTATGATGTTAATGGATACTCAAAGATATACTTTCAAAGTATTCATCATTGATGATTCCATTTTCACACGAAACGCGTTGATGGATCTTCTACCAGACCTTGGCTTTGAAATTGTCGGTATGGCAGAGACTGCGAAAAATGCATTCAGATATGTCGCTGACACCCGACCAGATGTAGTATTACTTGATATCTCCTTACCAAAAATTTCTGCTGATGAAGTAATTCGAGGGTTACTGGCAATTAATCCCACTTTGGAGATAATCATCCTTGCACCATTATCTAATCAAAGTGAGATATCAAAATTACTGAAATATGGTGCAAGGGATTTTATTCCCAAACCTCTGGTACCACGACAGGTGGAATATGTCCTGAAGACCTATGAATTATCTGCTGGACTCAAACCTCAGACAGAAGCGGAGAAAATTGGTGAAATACACAGTTTATTCTATAATGAATGTCTGAAACATGCACCAGCAAGTGAATTCAATATTATCAAAAAAGCCATTTATGATCCATTAAAACGCTTAAATCGAGTATATGATGATCGATATAAAATAAAATTGGATCCAATCAAGATGGAATTACTACAAGCCAAGGAAACGCATTCTCGTGAGATCTTTACGATGTATAAGGTACAGTTAGATCGATTGTATTATTCAATTGCCAGAAGGTTGAAGAAGGAATTTCCGTTGGAATATGTCTTCTCCTTTTTGAACGAAGCGTATCAAACCTTCTACCCACTGGCAATTTACCTCCTAGATTCCACGGATTATCGATTACCTGAATGGGAAAATTTCAAATTAGAGTACTATGACCCCTCCTACTATCATCATAAAGGATTAGAACAGGCATATGAGGTTGGATTACCTTTCAATATTCCAGACACACTGATCGAGGAGGAGAATGTCGTAGAGCGATTATCACCATATCGAACGGTAATCCATCATGATCCACGGACTGCACCGAAATTTCCGAAACCAACTCAGGTCAGTGTAGACAATCTTGATATTCATATTTTGCTATCTTATTTCGACGATATCATGGGTCCGATTGCCGGTGTGATTGTTCCCCCACCACATGGTCGTTTGGAGAAAGACCAGTTGCAGAGTATCCCGCGGTTGATGGATATGATGGGAGCAATTCCAGGAGAGCCATTTATTCACAGTGCATCAAACTATGGATCAATTAATCTGATTTTCACCGTACAGCTGGATGTCCGAGGTGGGATCAGAGACTATATGCTCTCAGTGGTAATTAATCCAGCAGAGATCAGGGAGATGGTAAAGATCAATCAGATGGGTAGTGTTCTCAAAGCAATTGGTGCGGAAATTTCCAATTTTTACCGGCAAAATCCGGAACTTACACAATCGGATAAGAAGTTGACTAGTGAGCCTGAAAAGATCCTGATGGAACTGCTCCAAGAGGTACGACGCCATCTACAATAAAAGTAAAGGGATCAAATAAATTAGTGTATTTGTAGGTAAAGAAAATGTAGAATGTCAGGCGCTAGCTGTAATTATGTTTTTATCTCAGGAGTATAAAATAAGATTGACCATGAAGCAAATTGACGCTTTTATCCCGGCAGCAGTGGGCAAAGGCACGAGATTAGAGGGAGAAAGTGTGCAGAAAAATTATTCTGAACTTCATGAGGTTACAGGAGTAGCAAACAAGGCTTTCATTGAATTCAATGGCAAAGCAATGCTCCGATATATTGTTGATACCCTTTTACAGACAGATTCTATAAAATCTATCACCATTGCGGGACAAACAAAGGAATCATTTCCAGTTGATGCATCAAAACCGATATACTATGTTGAAGGAGGGGATTCTACCTATGATACTTTTCTCAGTGTACTCAAATTTTACCATACGTGGGAAACCTTGCCAGAACTCGTTATGAATGTATCAGCAGATGTTCCCCTGATCCAGCCAGTGATGATCGATCGAATGGTTCATGCAATTGATTTGGAAGACAAACGAGAGCTGTACTGGAACCTTATTCTTGCAGAGGATGTTGAAAAATACTACCCTGAAGTCTCAAAAGTTCCATTTAAATTACGTGAGGCTAATTTTCGATTTGGCGATCTCCATATTCTTGACCCTGATGTGGTCAATGGTAGAGAGGAAACTTTGGAAGCAATTATGGGAAATCGAAAATCTGTGTGGTCAAATATCAAATTAGTCTCTATCTCAGGTATTTTCCGCTATATCCTCGGAAGATTGCGAGCAGATGATATCCGTGTCCGAGTTGAGAAACAATTTGGACTACATGCTGCAATGATGATTACGGAATTTCCGGAACCCTGTGTAGATTTGGATTACGCCAAGGATCTTGAAAATTTCAAAAGATGGTTGTCGGAGAAACCACGAGTTGTACCTGAAGGTGAATCGGTTGCGATACTTGACAATACAGCAGATTTATATCATTATCTTGAATCTCGGAACTATGAAAAAGGAAAAATTCCTAATTAGACTATGCATTACAAGTTTGATTTTCTAAATAGCAATTTTACACAGTAATCTATCAAAATTCCGGATAATCTGTACTAATGCGCAGTTAATCACTTATGCATAGCGCCCATAGTGTTAAGGACGATATTTTTATTATACCAATGAAGTGATTTCCAATTAGTTCTAAAGTAAACCCGAGAGGAAACGCCTCACGAGTTGAACAGGAGAATAATGTATGACGAATGAGTATATCGAAAATGTCATCAAACAAGTAATCGCAAGGGACCCACATCAGCCCGAGTTTCATCAGGCAGTTCGTGAGGTCTATGAATCAATTACACCAGTAATTGAAGCTTACCCAGAATTTCAAGAAGCTGGAATACTTGAGCGTATAGCTGAGCCTGAACGGGTGATTCAGTTCCGCGTGCCTTGGATAGATGATCAAGGAAAACTTCAAGTCAACCGTGGTTTCCGAGTGCAATTCAATTCTGCAATTGGTCCCTACAAAGGAGGTCTCCGATTTCATCCTTCTGTCTATCTGGGTATCATTAAATTCCTAGGATTTGAGCAGATATTCAAAAACTCACTTACGGGATTACCCATGGGAGGAGGAAAAGGTGGATCTGATTTTGACCCAAAGGGTAAATCAGATGCTGAGGTCATGAGATTTTGTCAATCATTTATGACTGAATTAAATCGTCACATTGGGCAATTCACAGACGTGCCAGCCGGAGATATTGGTGTAGGTGGTCGTGAGATTGGTTATATGTATGGAATGTATCGTAAAATCAAGAATATTCATGGTACAGGTGTACTGACTGGAAAAGGAATGAATTACGGTGGTTCACTGATCAGACCCGAGGCAACTGGTTATGGTGCTGTCTACTTTGTCAAAGAAATGCTGTCTCACAAAAAGAATGATAGTTTTAAGGACAAAGTTGTCGGAATTTCTGGTTCTGGTAATGTAGCCCAATTTGCAACTGAAAAAGCAATTGATCTCGGTGCAAAAGTTGTTACTCTCTCAGACTCCTCTGGATATGTTTATGATCCTGATGGAATTGACGAGGATAAATTAGCATGGGTTATGGATCTGAAGAATAACCGTCGTGGACGTATACGTGAGTATGCTGAACATTTCGGTGGACCAGTCGAGTACCATGAGGGTAAGAGACCATGGGAGAAACAGATGGATATTGCTTTACCATCTGCAACCCAGAATGAGCTGAATGGCGAAGAAGCCCAAATGCTTGTTGATAACGGATTGATTGCTGTTGGAGAAGGTGCAAACATGCCATCCACTCCTGAGGCAATTGATATCTTTTTCGAGAATGATATTCTCTTTGGTGCAGCCAAAGCAGCTAATGCTGGTGGTGTTGCTACATCTGGTCTTGAGATGAGCCAAAACTCCCTGAGAATGTCATGGTCACGCGAGGAGGTAGATGAGCGTCTTCACAATATCATGGTTAACATCTATCAACAATCTGCTGCTGCAGCCAAGGAATTTGACACCAACCTACTTGGTGGAGTAAATATTGCTGGATTC
>Ga0102944_1001297_pt1 | contig 16866 bp, 14 predicted proteins | sample SalPonD_shore_MG_FD_78172 | JGI IMG/M metagenome (GOLD analysis project Ga0102944, IMG submission 78172) | Salt pond soil microbial communities from South San Francisco under conditions of wetland restoration - Salt Pond MetaG... | ecosystem: Environmental > Aquatic > Marine > Intertidal zone >...
ACGACTTCGGGTCGGTTGGGATAGAGTACTTCAGTCTCATTACTTACCTCATCTGTCATAGTATTCCCTCCTGGGATTCAAATGCAATAATTGTGAATAGTCCATCTCCTTGGATAAAATAGATAATACTATGCATTCTTCTATCTTGATAGCGGTATGCCATTGCTTCTAACCCTGATACTATAGTAGGTTGGTCAGTATTTCTTTCAGCAATATCGTCCCCATAAATATGATGATAATTTGCTGAACTGGTAGAATTGGTCAGCAGGTCGGTTACAGGTGCAGAGAAAAGAAACACTGATTTTGCGGGTGGTATCTCATAAGGGTCTTGTTGATGTTCCGCTTTCATCTCTACAGTATTGTAGATTTTTCCCTGGTAAAGGAAAGCATCAAAACCTCCATAAAAGTTTCCATGATTAATCCTACTGCTTACAAATGTTGTTGTATTACTGCTCAGGAAGGTATTATACTGCAAACCACTGTTATTATCGAATACCTGCCCAGTGAACTGACTTTGCCAACCAGTAGCTGCAACAATAGTATATACTGTAGTATAATATCTGTCACCAGAATAAGTAACGCCACCAGAGGTATAAGTTGGGTAAATATGTTCCGTCCTATTCTCAAAGAGCAGATAGAAATCATTATTATCGTCATACCTTTGCTTAATCGTCAAATTAGTCAATGAAGTTGGTAATCTGAGATAATTTGCTGTACTATTGTCTGTTGATTGATATTGATCAATATTGGTCGTCAGATATGTTCCCTGTCCCTGTTGATCCTTACCAAATAAGATAAGGTTATTATCTTCGTCAAGATCATATCTATAAAATTCAGAGAGAAAGGGGAATGCATATTCTGTGGCATTGGTTGATGGATAAAAAATAGTTGAGCCAAAATCAGGTACAAAGTCGTTCCTGTAATAACTATCTCCATCTATAGGTGTGGTGAAATTGACGAAGTCAAGATCTTTGAGATCAAAAATCCTCAATCCTGTATAGGTATTAGTATCTCCAATAGGTACTATTATTTTTCCAGTTTCCTTCAGATCTATCATCTTTGGAGCCTGTCCACGATCAATTACCGCAATACGTCCTTCTACCTCCGTGAAATTGGCATTAGCCTGTGCTGGTAGTGATGAAATAGACATTTCCAACAAGAAATCGTTGATATGCTGACCAAGTAGCATGCTGATGTAAATCTGATCACCAATTATTTGCTCAAGAAACGCAGCTCCACTCCCCTCAACTCCTGTTGAGTTAAACAATATGTAATTCATCATCTCATATGATGATGTCATACGGTGCAAGACATGTTGAACTATTGTCTCACCATCATCATTTTTTCCATTGTGATTTAAATCATTGAAAAAATACTGTGTTGTCACCCAAAACACATCTCCATTTTTGGTACTTTGTCTATTATCTGGTAAAAATGAATATGCAACAGGATATTGCATGTCATCCGGATGTCGTAAATCATCCTGGTGATTCATCGTATTCGAGAGTAAACCTAAATATCCAATTGAGCCAAATACGATAATATTCAGCAAAACAAACCCGATGAGAGTTTTTTTGCTAATACCGAACATGGTCCAATACTTCAATTGACTCATTAAATTGGTATCACATCAATTTTACTTCAATATTTGTCTGAAACAACTGTTCTACTCTGATTGAAACAGTTGTTCGAGGTAAGATTTATCACATCGTCTATATTTGGAATCATCCTCTTTTTCAGCTATTGAGTTATACGCAAATTGCAGTAGGTTGGGTTATTTACTTGAATTCAGCTGCATGATGGTCTCTGGTTGTGAAATATGTCGATTTAGTTCTGATTGAATTTTGCGTGTAGTGATTGCTATCCGCAATAATTCCTCTGATGCAAGTTAGGTATGAATTGACCAGGAGTATATAGTAAATAACTGGATATGGTTGAACTGATGAAGTAATGCTAGAGTGATGTTTGTATCTGGTGATCGGTCTGAGTTGTTTGATGCGTTGGAGTCTTGTGAAGTATGTGGGTGCAAGGTATAACAAAGAAATGTTCCAGTAACTGTAATTTATGTACTGATTCATGGAAATAGACTCTATTTCAGTAATATTATCATTAAACTTATCAATTCTGTATCAATATATGATGTAATTATTTTTACTAGATAAATATGAGTAGTATATGTGTATAGATGAATAATATTATAATTTGATAATTTCATTTTATTACATTATATGATATAAATAAAAATACTTATGTTGAATATTTTAAATAATAATATTAATTGATATAACTAATAATATGGTGATAATATTATTGAAAAATAAGCATAATAATTATTCTAAATTAAATCTTATCGTATATCACAATCTGAAAATTGTTTTATAAATTCCATATTTAGGTCATTTAGACTATATTTTTCGCGATTTTGTCTATTATTTTCAATATTATTATTATAAATTATGATTTTGATATGATTCAATATATCGAATAGGAATTATGATTAAATAATTAACTTGAATAATACAAATTTAACAACAATTTCAATAAGTATACAAACATTATATTATACTTTGAAGTTTTATAATTATGGCAAATTATACGATATAATTACTAAAATAAATAAGACAAATATTGATTTGAATAAATTAAAAAATATTAAACATAACTGTGAGATCAGACCGTCTAAGTATCTAATTTTTGTATTTAGCAAAATATTCGAAGAAACTATCTGAAAGATATGTATATTGGGACGTAATTGTAAAGTAGTCATGTTATAATACTCACTACTGTTGGTGGTACTAATATATGAAAAGTAGTGATTGCCTGAATTGTTGTTGACACACAAACTACATATGTGTAAATAAGGTTTTAATGTTTGTACTGTAGCTCCAATTGATTCCACTTGCCCTAGATCCTAGTTGTTGGGATTAATTATAGGTGGTCGTAATACTGATGAATTATCTGGGTAATTATTATCGTCCTTGTAGAAATGTCCCCAAGTCACTTGGTTGGCAGTATCACATCTTTTGCTATCACTATCGATCACAGTCGGTCATAAGTGCTCGCATGTGTCGTGTCCTTACGCACGTGCGCGAGAGATCACGATATCATGAATAAATGCCCATTGTCCTCGACATGCCCAAGTTTACCCATCATAGTCGACGAGATGGGCGAGATGGCCTTGTTATCGCATCGTTCTGCAGGGATTTCTCTGTCCTCTTATTGGCCTTGACTGATCTGGTAGAGTAGATCGATGGCTAATTGTGATGATAAGATCATGCCATTTTCACGAAGTTGGTTTTTATCATCATCTAGCACTGGATATGCCGGATTGTCGGAAACATAAATATTGGCAACTGGATACATATTTGCCTTCTCTGTGAAATGAAAGAATGTTGACAATTCCATCTCCACTCCATCGACCTGTTCTGATCCAACGAAGTCGCGTACATTGTCAATATTGTGCATCACACATGGGACTGAAGCTATGGTCGCTTTGGTATACGCTACTCTTCTCTCTTCGAGAAAATCTTGTTGTACTTTGATGTGTTCTTCATCTCTGGTGATTATATTGACTCCATCCATCCGCGTCACTCCTGCCTGGTCAAACACTTTTGTGATCAGTAATTGTTCTCCTATCTTACCTTTCTTCGAGAATGCAGATCCAATGAAGCCGATGTTTTTCACTCCCCCGTCTTGTAAAATTCTGATGACTTCCAACGTTGTTGCTGCACCATAGACATTGAATGTGATAATTGCCTCAATATTATCTTTGGTCGCATAGCTATAGGGAACCCAAGTGCCATTAATTTCTTCAAAACGGTCAAATTGTTCCAGTGTTCGTCGTGCTCGGTCGGGAAAATGTGCCCCTGCCCGAATAATTGCAATTTCTGGTAGTTTATCTCGACCAAATACTGCCTTGGAGGTGTCTCCCATGATTGTTTGGTGTTGGATGTGTCTATAAACACTTCTCCGTGCAATCTCTTTTTTCTTATAAATTTCTTGCCACATTCAGGTTGTTGAGAATCATGGTCTCAATCTTTTCGATTGGTTTGTTGCTGTGTTTGAGCCAGTACTCAAAGATCCAGAGTTGTCTGAGTTGTTGGCTCAGTTTTATCTCGTCTTGGTCGAATTCTCTCTCGTATTGTTGTTGATAGTGGTCGATCATCATCTGCTCTAGCTTGGCAGGTAATTTGATCTGATCACTTTTCTGTGTCGCAAGAAATGCTGCCAGGTCATATGATCTTGGTCCAATCATGGAGAAATCAAAGTCAATGAAGCCGATCTGATTATGGTGAAGAAGAATGTTTTTCCACCATAGGTCACCATGGAGAAGTTGCTGTGGTAGGTGAAGTTCTTTTATTTGGTCGATCACTTCTCGAGCCCAGCTTAAGTGGTCGGTGTGGTGGGCTGATTGAAATAATTCCAAATTATTTTCATAGCTATCAAGTCCGCGTGATATTATATCAAGGAGCTGGATGTGGTTAGTATGATTAATTCGTTCCAGAGAGTGATGTAATTCGGCAATTGCGGAACTGATCTGAGTAAGTTGTTTAGTGGTTAATTGTCTCAACTTGATTTGTTTGCCTGGTATTGCAGTTAGTAAGACTACATCTCGTTGAATCTGAGTGATACTGATCTCTCCTACAATTTTTCCATCTTGTTGGGGTATTGGGTGTGGAAGGTTGATTGGTTGTGGTGAATCAGATAGTTGTCTGAGTATCATGCTCTCGATTTTCAGTCGGCCCGATCCCAGTAGGTGTTGTTCGGGTTGGATTCGGAGGTAATAGGTTTGAGTATCGGTCAGTATGTGGTAGACTTCATTGACACTTGATCGGATATAGTTGATCTGAGTTGGCCAGATCTCATACTTGTCTCGCAAGAACTGATTGATCTGTGTCTCCATCGCATTGGTTTCGTTTTTCTTCTGATGAGTCTTCCTATGTCTTGCAGGATTATTTTGCCAGGTATGCAAACAAAATGTGGTTGTCATTTTAGGGGTTAGTCATTGATTTAGGGTGCAATCTCTGCCATCAGTCCATAATGGTCCGATTCTTTGGTTGTGCCTATCAAATGAACAGAGTTTTTACTCACTGAAATACTGCCTTTGAACCAGATATAATCGACTCGGAGTCTCGCATGAGTTGTTGACCATGTATTTCCCTGCCAAGGATAATGTCCATCTGCAATCCACGCGTCCTGCATGTGGTTGGCAAATATGCGATATGCTGGATTGATGATGATATCTGGGGCATTACAATCGCACATGAAAAGAGCCTTGTCAAATGTATTCAATTCATTCATGATCAATGTTGCTTGTTTTTTCTGTATTTTTGGATGTGTTGGAAGTTCTAAATGGGTGCCTGCCACGGTTAGATTTCCCATTGGTGTGGTGATGGTGGTAATAATCAGATATTTGGTGAAACCTCTGTAGCTGGGTAATTTCACCTTATATTCATCTACGATTGGAAATCGGGAAATAATAGTAACTCCAGAAGGGTTGGCTATATCTCCGGAGAGTTGTCCGTAGTGAGTCATATTCAGGTTCTTACTGATCGTTTCAATTGGTGATCGTAATGTACCGTTGAAAGTTGTGGGAAAGACCTCTTCTAGAACCATAATATCCGCATTCAATTGTTCTATCAATTCAATTGCCGGTTGTAATCCCTTGATGGGGTCATATCCATGCAGATTATAGGTGAGGATGGTTACAGGTTGTTGTATCTGGTCGGTAGTATGAACTGTAGTACTGAAGAAAACGTACAAGATGTTGGATAGACCGAAAATGAGCAGTAGCAAGATTAGGGTGACTGTTGTGATCTTTATACGACGTTTCCACTTACTACTGAGTCGTCTCATTAGGTGTAAATGGGCATGGGGGATAATAATGGTTGTTTTCACAGTCAACTTCTGAATTACGGAGATAATGACTGAAATGTGATAATTTTTCCACATAATGCTTGCTACCGTCTATCTTTCCTGATATCCTGCAGTTTGATAGGTATGGTCTATAAGATAAAATTCTCTCCTAAGTGATTGTAACTTCTCCTATCTGTTGATTTCTTTTCTTTAATGGATTCTCTTCATACTGGTTACCGTTCTTGTTGTAATTGTCATTTATGGCTGCTAATCTTTCTATTTTCTACTCGTTATGTGGTATTTATAAATAAATGGTAATGAGTCGTATCTTCTCTGTTAGTGGTACTTAGCAGGTTTCTCTCGGTTGTTTTATATATTGTGTGATCTCTATCTTCTCATAGTCTCAAATATTATGTTCTGAATTATTTAATTCATACGGATTGTTGTAGTGTGAAATTAGTCTGGTATTGGGCTCTCTTCTCCTATTTATCTACTCGTTATGGTTGCTTTATAAATATGGTGTAACGAGTAATATTTTGCTTCTCTGTCCTGTTTCTGTGATCCTCATCCTTTTTCCTGGCTTTTTTGTTAGTATGTGATTGTGGGGTGCTATGTCTTTCAAATATTTCAATTCCAGAGCTTTACTTCATACTACTGTTTAATTCTTCAATATTTTGCAATGCTGTTCTATATCTTCCAAATGGTCTACTCGTTAGTGTATATTTATAAATGACATGTAATGAGTAGGATTTTCAATTATCTGTCTCTTATCGTCGTCTTTTCTTGATTTACTGGTATTTAATTCAGAATTATCTCATCATCGGGGTCTGGTATGTCTAATTGTTCCAATAGCTATCATTTTCTCTGATAATTCATAATTGGCTTATTATATTTGTCATATTTTTATTATATGGACATTAATAATCACACTGTTTGTTAGGGTGATATTCTACTATTTTGTCAATTTCAGCGCGACTCATCTGTAATTTTATTGTTTCTGGATTTGTGAGTAGAATTAATCGATCTTGATCCGACTAATTTGTGTTTCTTATGTGGTTCTTTTTCTTCTGAATTGGTAATTAAACAAGCCAAACAACATCAATGAGGCATAGGTCATTGTTCCATTTACTGGTATACCTGGTGATGGTGTGTCTGTTGGCTGGTCTGGTGGTCCATCATAATGCGTTGTTGTCGTTATTTGTGTGTTATCAGAACTGGAGCTATCTGGTATTTCTCCGATTTTCAGTACGGATTGTTGGGATTCCCCAACCCTATTAATTGCTGTCATGGCAAAATACGCTCCATTTTCGGTGAAATCAGTGGTATATACGTAATCAGTATTCGATGGTTTGGTCAAATTGCTACTGTCAGTTGCTACTTTTTCTGATTCCAATAACTTCCTCTATTTATAGTCATCTTTCCATCCTTTGCTCATGGATTATTGGGAATACAAGTATGTCTATCGAAAAACTCGAACGGATATGGCTCAGGAGATCGAGTCATTTCTTAATCGGTTGGGTGAGCAGGGTTGGGAATTGGTCAATATTATCGCTGCCTCCGGCGGATTCAATGATATCGCCCTTCATGGCTATGTCTTCAAACGAATAATGAAATAATTGGTCAAGATGATCAGCTTCAGCTATTTTGTATCATAGAATTGCATCCAATCGAGCGTGAAGTTAAATAATAATTTCCCCAATTTCTGACCATGGATCGATCAATCTTCCTCAGAAAGACGCTGTTTATTCTGATCGTCTATGGTATCTACAATAATCTGATCTACATCTTATTTCGTCCATCACTCTATCAGAACTGGATCTATCTGGTCTATCTCACTATCCTCTATCTGGCAGGGATTGCAGATACCTATCTTCGTCCAATAGAGGTGGAGCAACGTGAGGAAGGTCATTATTTGGTAGTGATCCTGTTGTTATTCTTCATCGGTCCTTTTCTCTTTGTCCTTGCAGATATGGAACATGATTGGTTATTTGCCACTACCTCTACCTGGTTGGCAGTTGTTGGTTTGGTTATCTTTGCTATTGCCAGTCTAATTGCTCTCTGGTCGCGTTGTCATCTGGGCAAACAGGGTACAGGTGTACTGGTCATTGTCGAGGATCATCATCTTATCACCTCGGGTCTGTACGGTTATGTCCGACATCCCATGTATTTTGGTCTGATTCTGGGTATGCTTGGATTTACCCTAGTAGTTCAATCTGTATTAGTAGGTCCTCTTGCGGTTATCCTGTATTTTATCATCTTCAATCAACGTGCGAACCATGAGGAACAGCTGTTGATTGAGGCATTTGATGAGGAATATGAGGTCTACAGGGAAGGTACTGCAAAATTAATCCCATTTATCTACTGATTATTTTTATAAAATTACTTTGAATTTCTCATTTTTTCATGATATCACTGGTAGATTCTGTACAATCTCTTGATCGATGATCGTATTTTCTGCTATCACTAGTCATATCTGTGAGAATCTTGAAAAATAGGAATCATTACTCGATGCATCAAATTAAGCGTTCCCTGGAATGTGCTTAGAGTGTCTCATAACCTATAATCTTTGGTGGTGTGTACAGGATCTCTGAGTATTTAAAATATAGGTATTTGGTAGTGTGTGACTAGCTAGGTCTGAAATTTCAAAATATATCGATTTCATATCGTGACGTATGAAAACTTCGCGGTGATTCGAACAAATTCAAAGTAATTGAATCGTAGGCAAAATTCGAAACACGCATATTGTATAATGTTTAAAATACTAGAAAATAATCTTCGAATGTGAGCATTGTTTCGACAGATCTGATGAAACTACGGCTACAGGCTCTTACTCGCGACTTCACAGATCAACTTGATGAAACGGATTCCAAGTATTTCTCAATTATCACATTTTTCTTCATTACATTGAGTGGAGTGGCAATTCACTATCAGCAATTTGTTACTGGTGGTGTACTCTATATTATTGCCATTCTATCCGATATTCTTGATGTGAGTGTTGGGAGAATTACCGGGAGAATCAATAGTCTGGCATTAGCTATCGAGTCTGCCTGTTAAATCAGCAGGACCTCATCAGGATTACGATAATCGTAAAATTCTGACGTAGCTGTCATGATCACTCATTAGTTTTATCTGAGATTTTTTCTCAGCTCCGCAACTGATCGGCTGAATCCATCAATGTGAATTCAATCGTTGCCTGCATCGATTTGGGGATGAAGCCTAATTTCTCATTTATCCTTTTCATTGCCTCATTCTCATCCAAAACCTCGGTAATAATTTTACGTTGATGGGAATAATTATTCAGAATACAAAGTAATGCTCTGGCTTTAATTGCCGTGCCCAATCCTTTGCCCCCGTAGTCAGGATGTACCCCGGTATGACGCTGATAGATCAGATGTTGAGGTTCGGGTAATCCAAAATATGTTACTGCTGCTGCTTGATCTTTGTAACGACTAATAAGTGTAATAGTCTCATAATTCCTTTTCTAAGTTATTTTCAAAATATTAAATGAAATATTAGATAAAACAGTGGTCCAAATATTATTCCACATAACAGAAACAATTTCATTGAATTTGTAGCTTGACTTGCGGGTATATTTCTTGTATCGGTGCTGTTTATCATTTTCATTCCTCCACAGCAGGCCCGCCTTTCATCTCTGTGCCTTCAACGTAAGGTTTCAATCGCCCTTCAAGTCCGTAACTCCATGGAGGTAACCATTGTCCCATCATCACGGAGTCGTCAATGCAACCAAATCTATTCTCACTCCATCTGACACGAGTTCCTGTTTCGGTATCTTCCAGGGTATATTCCATCACAGATCTTGCAGGACCTCCCATATCAGGGAATACATCTGTGGTGAGCACAATTCGTGTTTCAGGGATTAATGCCTTGATAGAACCCCATTCAACGCCAGCCCCTTTACCATGATCTTCCCATAATCTGCCTCCAACTCGTAAATCAAAGCTGAATTTAACAGCTGGTCCAGTAACCAGATCACGTGGCCACCAACGACCTATTTCATTTGTTAATGCAGTCCATACTTTCTGTCGTGGTGCATTAATATCAACAGCAAAATGAGATTGTCTTGTTCTCATTTCTTCGACTTTTGAATAGTCTATTTTCATATTATTTTCAGTCATTTTCGTTTTCGCTTCCTTCGACGAGGTCTTTTAACTCATTTAATCGAGTAACTGCAATTTCATCAAATGGTTTCAGCCATCTCGATAAAGCACGTTGCAATGGTACCGGATTCAGGTAATTCAGTCGTTTTCTTCCCTTTTTTTCATATAACACCAGATTCACTTCAACTAAAACATTCAAGTGTTTCATAATTGCATATCGAGAAGTTTCAAACTGATCACAAATATCACCAGTTATCATTGGACCGTCCCTTAGGAGATCAAGAATCTCTCGTCGAGTTGAGTTCCCGAGTGCTTGCCAGATATCATCATCATCAACATTCACTCTGATATGTTACTTTTAGGTAACATATTTAAGATTTGTGACAAAAAAGTAACATATTAATCCGATTCCTGAAAATTCAAACTATAAGTCCAGTGAAATATATACGCATTTAGAGTTCGTAGATTGGATTTGATTGTTAATCCGTTTGAATTGTCCTGATTAGAAATTTTGTCCTATCTATCTGATCTGACCATCTTCAACCTTAATGACTCGAGTGCCATATCTTGCCACATCACTGTTATGAGTCACCAGCACGATCGTCACTCCGGTCTGCTCATGGTAGCGTTTTAGTAGCTGCATCACCGTCTCACCGGTCTTACTATCAAGATCACCCGTTGGTTCATCTGCAAAGATAATCTTAGGTTGTGAAGCTAGAGCCCGGGCAATACCTAGTCGTTGCATCTGTCCACCTGAGAGATGAGCTGGTTTGTGATCAACATAATCACCAATACCAATCTCCTCCAGCAGGGGTTGGATCTCATCGTAGAGTTCTGAAGATAATCCTGCCATCTCAATTGGGAGTTGTACATTCTCCTGAGCAGTAAGATGAGAGATCAACGCATAATTCTGAAAGATGAAGGAGAAATACTGCCGACGGATTTTGGATCGTTGCCGTTCATTCATCTCCAACAGATTCTGACCCCGGAAGTAGACTGCTCCCCGATCTGCCTCATCCAGACCTGCCATCAGGTTGAGTAGTGTGGTTTTTCCCGCACCAGATGGTCCCTCAATTATAACGAATTCTCCCTCTTCAATTGTCAGATCCACCCCACGGAGGGCATATACTGTTGATGATCCCCGGTTGTAGAGCTTGAATACTTTGGTCAGATCAAGTAGACTACCTGGTTGTGGATCCCGGTACTGTTCATTCTCTACCTGTTCAAAGGCAATGCCATTGGACAGTGTGGTAAATGAGGGGATGTCATTGAATCGATGGGTGAATTCAACCAATGCTGAGGATACTGCTTTGATCTCTATCATGGGATGGAATAATTTAGATAACTGATCCTCTCCTTTGGTGGATTGTTTGAGTAACATCCGTAATTTTGGTTTTACATTGGCAATGGTCTGGTGAACCATATCCACCTGATCGAGAATTGCTATACAGTCAATTGTTTGCAATCGTTGGAGCCATTGTTGTAATTCCTTGGAGGGATAGTTCATCATCTCCTCTTCAATATCCTGCAGTACCTGACATAATCGGCTCACTTCCCGGCGGAGTAATTTCAGACTCTCTTGCATCCCTGAAATAGATCCGATAAAATTCCGCAGTGCCCGTTCGACATCAACTGATAATTGCCCAAACTTGGGATCCTGGTCCATCACCACTGTCAGTTGATCCATTGCGATCTGTGCATGATGCAGCAGATTATCTACAAAGGGTAGAAAGTAATCGGCAAAATTGGCAATGATCAATTCATCAATCAGATCGGTAATTGCAGGGATGGTAGCTGGTTGAACTTCTACTTTCTCATCCATCGTGGCTACCAGTTCCGGTAGGATGATCCGATCATGATCATATCCCTCACTATCCCAGATCATAATTGATGCCGTGGATATAATCTTCGATACCTGCTCCTCGAAATCATCAAGTAATCCGTGACGTCGGTTGTCAAATACTTGCTTCAACGGGAGATTGACTGCAGCAAAGGCATCGTGATAGATATCGGAATCACCATTATAGACCAATTCCTTGCGATATCGTTGGTTGAGTTTATCCGCATAGTCTCGCAGTACTCGTTTGATCTGCTGCTCTGCTGCTACTCTCTGATCAAGAGTGGGTTCCTCTCTTAATTCAGCACTGACTACCAGGAAGGTATTGATCCGGCTACTGTTGATCTCGCTGACGGAGCTATGTTTCTTTATCGCTTTGCCCAGTCGTTTCTCTAGCTTGGCTACCTGTTTGGCTTGTTGCCAATCAACCAGTACTGTCACATACAATGATGTCACACATCTTGTCGTTCGTCGTAATGATAACATTTCAGGCAACCTCCTTCCCAAGTTGAGTTATAGTATCACTGGCAATGACTCCTTCTTCAATACGGATGATTCGATCGCATTGCGATGCGATCCGCTCGGAATGCGTGACGATGACTACACTCATGCCTGGATTCTCCAGTTGCATCCGTCTGAACAGTGCCATAATATCATCTGAAGAATCCGTATCTAGATCACCCGTGGGTTCATCAGCTAGGATCAGCTTGGGATCATGTACCAGTGCCCGGGAGATGGCTACTTTCTGCTGTTCTCCACCTGATAGTTTTGCAGGTTTATCCTGAAATCGATTACCCAATCCTACTTCTTGCAGGATCATCTTCGCCCGATCCTGTGCCAGTCGGGGATCGATCTGTTGCAGGAGAAGTGGTAGTTGGACATTCTCCAATGCAGTCTGTGCATCGAAGAGATTGAATAATTGGAAAATAAACCCGATATTATTCATCCGGAATTCAGTCAGTTCTCGATCCTGCATACTGCTCAGGCTGGTGGAATCAATGCTGATTGCACCCTCGGAGTACTGGTCCAATCCCCCGATCAGATTCAGTAGTGTTGTCTTACCACAGCCCGATGGTCCCATAATTGCCACCATCTGACCGGCAGGGATACTGAAATTCATTCCTTTGAGGACGTAGACCTCGTTCTCTTTTCCCGGATTATACCGTTTGTGCAGGTTTTCCACCTGCAGGATGGGTTGTTGGGATTGCTGTTGTTTGGTTGTTTGTAATTGTTGTGTCATAATAATTCACCTTTGGGGAGGCTGTCCCCAGGCAGTCTGGTTTTAACCAGTATAGCGTAGTGCCTCACTTGGAGGTACCCGGGAGGCACGAATTCCGGGTAGTAGTCCGGCTAGAATGGCCATGAAGACCACACCCAGCACGTAGAGGATCAGCAGTGGTACTGGGTAGGAAGCCGGAACCTCGAGGAGTAAACTCAGGAACGCAGATACCATAAAGTAGCCATTGATTAGTCCTGCAATCAGTCCCACCGCCGAGACGAACATCAATTCCAGGCCAACTGTGAATACTACCGAGCGGCGTTGAAATCCAATCGCCCGCATCATTCCAATCTCACGGGTTCGTTCTGCAACGGATCGGATGGCGATGATGATCATCCCCAATGCTCCAATGATCAATCCTAATGCACTGAAGATATTGAGGAAATCCCAGAATGCGGCCTCATTTTCCCACAGTGCCTGTACTTCCTCGGATACAATCCTCGTGGTTGCACCAAGCAGCACTCCTTCTTTTGATGATAGTGAATTCGGATCATTGAGATTATTCAATGCGGTCTCTATTTGCTGTGCCAGAGCAACTGCTTTGTCCTGTTCAAAATAGCCAACAGTTGATTTTACCAGAAACAGATTGGGTTCCTTGACCATATCTGCACCGGGTAACTGGGCAAAGAGTTCTGGTGTGACCATCAATGCTCCACTGACCATCTCAAAATCTCCCATCATACTGAATTGAGAGCCAACCGAGTAGGTATTGATTACCTGACCGGATTTATCCTGGAAATACAGATCCTGGTAGAAATCTGAGAAGAAATCACCAATGATCATCTGACCTGTCCGGGTCTCGGTATTGACAATATTTCCTGCCGTGTCCTCAACCTCTGCTTGGTAGGTGACATTACTGTTATCAAAGAACTGATTGAGCAGTGATTTTGACAGTTGATCCTTCTCCTGCCGGTCAAGGTTCAATTTATGGTGGTACTCCACCCCATCTACGGTGATGTCATTGACCCGGAAGGTATGAAATAGCAGATCATCTGGTCCCTCCCAGGTCCCCGATGGATTGATAGTGGATTGATTAACCTCCACCACTCGTCTGAAATCGAGAAATGATGTCAGTTGTTCTGCAGAGTACGCTGAGGGATCCTCGGAGAAGAATGGTCCAAAATATGATCTGAATGCATAGACCTGCTGGACGCCATCAATCTGTTCTACCACCTGCTCGATTTGTGCATTGGGTACATCTGAGTTGATCACAATATCCACACCTCTTGAGCGGACATCATAGGCATTGACATTGGACTCGGTAATCGAATGTGCTGAGATGGCGATAAAGATATTGAGCACAAGCACCAATGTCAGAATAGAGAAGACCATTGCCAGTCGACCTTTCTTGGCAATCATTGATCTGGTGGAGACCTGACTGATTGCTCGGATCTTGGGATTGAGGGAGAGTACAACATCCAGTCCTTTCATGAAGAGATCGAAATTGACCACGACGATCATGACCACACCAAGCACCAGGTACAACATGATTATAGTCAACCAGTTGTTACCATTTCCCTCAGTTATCAATTCCAACCGGTCGAACAGGGCATACAATGCCAGTCCATAGATTGTCAGCCCAGCCATATTATATCCCAGTCGTTTATTGATATAGGATAACAGGAGACCAGCACCAAAGATGGAGAGTCCAAGTGCTAGAAGAATGGTGGTTGTATCCTCAAATGAGGTCCAAGCTGCATCAGTCCAGAATTTTCCTACATTCTGAGCAGCCAGTAATCCTCCAATCAGAGTGGCCAGTCCAAGGATTGCAACTTTAATAGATCTTCCCTCAACCTGTTCGATCTCAATTCCTCTCAGTTCTGCAGTTATCGATCGTGAGGCAGCAAACCAGGCGGGAACGGCTGCGGTGATCACTGCCAATGCCACACCAAATATCATAGCTGTCAGTAGCAGTGATCCCGAGAAGACTCCCTGCATACCTGATGCAGGTAGACCAAAGATACCGGCGATAGTATTCATGATAAAATTGCCATAACCAATACCCAGCCCTACACCAATAAGTGAGCCAATCATTCCAAGCATGGCAGATTCAGTAAGGAAAACCGCAAAAATCTGTCTTCTGTCACTACCCATTGCTCGGAGGACTGCAGTCTGGTATCGCCGGTCATCGAGACCCATTGCCTGAACATTGATGATCAACAATAATCCGATGAGGTTGAGAATAACTACGAATAGATCTAGAGTTGAGGTAATTCCTGCGACATTGCTATCAATTGCTTCTGCCACCTGGATCCGTGCTGAATAGACCCGATACGATCCTCCCACATCAGAGAGGATCTGTTCCACTGCTTCCAGATTATCACGGATGATTGACTTTCCTGGAAAACTCCCTGCTTTGATATCAAGCGCTCCAATTGATCGATCAACTCCTGAGAATTGAAAATTCAACTGGGTGACATAATCCTGCATAGAAGGATCCAATCCAGACTGGAGCGTGACAATATTGGTATAGGCAATAGGTGTATCGCCGAAGAAATCCTGTCGTGCCTGTCCTTTTGCAGGATCTACAATTCCCTTGACCGTCAACTGCAGTGAACTGGACCCACCCTTGCCATCTGCCATGGAGGTACGGATGGTATCACCGATAGTTACTCCTTTCTGGTTGGCGAGATACTCATTAATGAGTACGGTATTGGGTGTATCAAGTATAGTTGCAGAGAGTTGCGAACCATCAGTGGTATAGAATCCTCCGAGATCATCAATATGTTGTGGTTGCAATCCCTGTACTTCCACATCTTTCTGTAACAGTCCGTCTTTTTCAAAATAAAATGTCAGGGAAAGATCCAGTCGTTCTGAGATAAAATTCACATTCTGCAGATTTGCCGTATTCTGGATTGTATCTGAGAGATTAGCTGGAAACAGGGGATTTTGCAGATTGTAGACTGCTAAATCCGTATCACCAACAGTACCGTACCAGTTATCAGCTAGTGTCTGTTCTAGAGCAATACTTCCTACCTGGACACCGATGAGAAGGGTGACACCCAGGGCGATTGCCAGCACTGTACCCAGATTCTTCTTGGGTCGTCGTGCGATAGATTTGATGGCGTATTTGCCGATGAATAGAAACATCATAGAACAAGATTCATCTGATCATATATAAAGGCATCATAATGTTATCCTCATGGGGGTAACAAATTTTCTAAATTTTGATACCTTCTAGGTGGTAACATATTGTTGTATCTCACAAAAATCACGAATTATCATATTGCAACTGCTGAATCGGTAATATGTTTTTTTTTTTTTCTGCTGAATGTCTTCAAGTTATTTGATTCATATCCTAACGAGGTTTCTTAGTGCATAATGAAAATATCAATTGGCCGTGTATTTATCTGTTATTTGTCAGTCAATTAAGACCAAATTACATTCGTCTGTAAAGTACATCGGTGGTTAGTCCAGGAATGACGATTACTCCGGTGATAATATGCATTAATTCTAAACTGATCAGAGCTCCTGTAGGAATATCGGGGATTGTAAATGGGAGTGATAGTGAAAGCACGACAACGATAATGGCTATGATCCGGATTGTTTGTAATGCGATATTCATCCGTCGGAAGAGGATTACAAACACCACGCTTGCCACGATCAGAAATGCTAACGTGGAGACGATAACCTGTACTACGGTTAATGTGGAGGTTGAACCATCGGGAGAGGGAACTTCCACCCCGTCAAATACATCGAATGTATTAGCAATAACAAAGATCAGAATATTCACAATTAGGCTAATCAGGATTAGTATCCCTGAGGTTTTGAGTATG